>Ga0255743_10001485_pt1 | contig 20147 bp, 24 predicted proteins | sample 101ome_19_FD_179950 | JGI IMG/M metagenome (GOLD analysis project Ga0255743, IMG submission 179950) | Coastal salt marsh microbial communities from the Groves Creek Marsh, Skidaway Island, Georgia - 101405AT metaG (version 2) | ecosystem: Environmental > Aquatic > Marine > Intertidal zone >... | reverse complement strand
AGGCCGAGCATAATGGAGATCACACTCCAGTTGTGCAAATTGGCATGAGATATGGAATGATACTTTTCATTGTTTCTGAAGTCATGTTTTTTGTAGCATGGTTCTGGGCATATTTTGATGCAAGTCTTTACCCTGATGCAGTTGGCGGGTCAGTATGGCCTCCAAAAGGAATTGAAACATTGGACCCATGGCATATCCCTTTAATTAACACATTAATTTTATTATTATCTGGAACCACTGTAACTTGGGCTCATCACGCTCTATTAGAAAATGACAGAAAGAGTTTAAAACAAGGTTTAATTTTAACAGTTATACTAGGTGCAATATTTACAATGTTCCAAGCGTATGAATATGTGGTTGCACCATTTAATCTATCATCAGGAATTTACGGAGCTACATTTTATATGGCGACAGGCTTCCATGGATTTCATGTGTTAGTTGGAACATTATTTTTATTAGTATGTTTATTCAGAGTAAATGCTGGACATTATAAACCAGATCATCACTTTGGATTTGAAGCAGCTGCATGGTATTGGCATTTTGTTGATGTTGTATGGCTATTTTTATTTGCTGCAGTTTACATTTGGGGCAGTTAAAATTTTCTGAAGTCCAAATTTTTTAATTTATTTACTTATTTTATAATTCTCATACTCTTTTCACTTGGGTCTTGGCAAGTTTATAGGCTTCAATGGAAAAATGAACTAATATCAGAAATATCAAAGTCATACTTAAAGCCATCTAAAAATTTTAGTTCTAATTCAGAATTATACTCTAAAGTTCAAATTACAGGAAAGATTCTTCATGAACCCATATTTGTTTACTCGCTGGGATCAAAAGGTAGTTATGGGTACGATGTATATTTACCGATTGAAACTGTAGGCACAATTGTATTATCCAAGGCAGGTTGGTCACCAAAAAAATTTAAATTAGCTAAAAAGGACTTCGAAGACGTCAAAGTTTTTGATGCTATTTTATTAAAACCAAAAAGAAAAAATGCATTTACTCCTGATAATTCCACTGATCTTATTTTCTTTTTGGATATGTCATTACTTGAGTTAAATTATAAAAAAAAACTATTTCCTCTAATTGCAGAAAATAATTCAAATCTTTTAAAAGAGTATAATCTAAAAAAAACAGAGAAAATTAAATTACCAAATAATCATTTGCAATATGCTTTAACATGGTACAGTTTATGTTTTGTGATAATTATAGCATTCTTAGTTTACAGAAAAAAAATATGAAATATTTTAGTACAAGAGACAAAAACTTAGATTTAACATTTAAAGAAATATTCTTTAAAGGTCTTTCGCAAGATGGAGGTTTATTTTTACCAAAAAATATTCCAGTTATCTCATCTTCAGATTTAAAAAGGTTTAGCAATTATAATTTTCAAGAAATGAGCTATGAAATATTTAGCTTATTTGTAGGTGATACATTTTCTCAAGATGAATTAAGATCTATAATTGATAAAGCATACGCAACTTTCCGAAATGATAATATTGTAGACATCAAAAAGCTTGATCACATCTCTTTTGTCCAGCTTCATCACGGACCAACATTGGCATTTAAAGATATTGCCATGCAAGTTCTAGGACAAATGTATGAGTTTCTTTTAAAGGAGACAAATCAAAAAATTAATCTTGTTACTGCAACATCTGGAGACACAGGAGCAGCAGCTATTGATGCAATTCAAAATAAAAAAAATATTAATATTTTTGTTTTACATCCGGATAATAGAATTTCTGAGGTCCAAAGAAAACTCATGACTACCTATGATGCAAACAATGTTTTTAATATAGCAATCAAAGGTAGTTTTGATGATTGTCAAAAAATCGTTAAGGACATGTTTGTCGATAAAGAATTTTCAAATCATATTAATATGTCTGGTGTAAACTCTATAAATTGGGCACGTATTATTGCGCAAATAGTTTATTATTTTTATATTTTTTACAAATGTAACAAAAAAGACTCTATTGTAGTTTCAGTTCCCACAGGAAATTTTGGAGATGTTTACGCAGGATATGTAGCAAAACAGATGGGCTTAAACATAAAAAATCTAATCGTTGCAACAAATCAGAATAATATTTTAGAACGCTGTATTAAAAGCGGTGAATATAAGCCTTTAGAAGTTGTTGGATCTATATCTCCTAGTATGGATATTCAAGTTGCTAGTAATTTTGAGAGAATTTTATTTTATTTATGTAAACAAAATTCTGATGAACTAAGTAATTTAATGAATGATTTAAAAACTAAAGGATTTTTTAATCTTTCACAAACTCAGTTAAAAAATTTACAAAAGGATTTTTCAGCAAGTAGCTGCAGCGAAGATGAAACTCTTGAGATTATAAGAGATATTTATAACAAACATAAATATATTATTGATCCTCATACTGCGACTGCTGTCAAACCACTAAATCAAGAAAATTATAAAGATGATGAGTGTTTTTGTTTTGAGACCGCACACCCATCAAAATTTCCGCTTGCAATTAATAAAGCTATTAATGAATTTCCTAATTTACCTAATGAATTCAATGGGATCGATAACAAAATAGAAAAATTTGATATTCTAGATAATAATATAAATACTGTTAAAGAATATATTTTAAAAAAAATTTAATTCTCAACTTCGTATCTAGCTAACTCATCTGCCATATTATTATATTGATTATTGGCATGTCCCTTTACCCAATTCCACTGTACATTTTTTTCAGAATTTAATTGATCTAATTCATCCCAAAGATCTTTATTTTTTACATCTTGTTTGTTTGCTGTTTTCCAGCCGTTTTTTTTCCAATTCGAGATCCATTTCTCAATGCCATCTTTAGTATATTTTGAATCTGTATAAATTTCTAAATCTTTACCTTTAACGTATTTGAGAGCAGATATCACAGCAGTTAGTTCCATTCTGTTATTTGTAGTATTATCTTTCGAGCCAGAAATTTTCTCAATTTTTTCACCATCTAAGATTATAGCGGCCCAACCTCCACGACCAGGATTTCCAGAACACGCTCCATCAGTATAAATTTTAATCATATAAAGTTTTATGTAAATTCTTATAAAAATAATCCATTTTAATTAAATATTCGCGTGGATCTTTTTTCCTAACCTCTGCATTTTTGGGTGTATTTTTTAAATCATATAATCTTGTTACAAAAAATCGAATAGCTGCACCAAGACATAGTATATTAAGTGATCTTAATTCTTTATTACTTATTTTTTTGATAGACAGGTATCCTTGTAAAAGTTTTTTTATTTTTAATTTATTAATATTATTTTGATTAAAACAGAATGCATTAATACATACCGCAAGTTCATACAAATAAGGACTGTTACATGAAAAATAAAAATCTATAAAACCAGAAAATTTATCATTTTTGAAAAAAATATTATCCGGAAATAGATCTGCATGTATTATCCCACTAGAAAGTTTTCTCGGTTTATATTGTTTATATATTTTTAGATACTTTTTTAATTTTTTTGAATAATTAGGGTAATTTTTTTCAGTTTTATTAAATATTTTTACCCATTCATTATAACCAAGAGTATTTTTTCTTTTAAGTTTTATCCGTGACGAAATTTGATGAAATTTTGCAATTTGTTTTCCTACATTTAAACAGTTTTTGTATGAAAGCTTTCTTTTTGACTTTCCATCTAGAAAAGACACAATAATTGCTGGTTTATTATTAATTTGAAAGATTGTTCTATTATTTTTATTTCTAATAGGTTTTGGGCATTTAATTTTTTTTTTGTTTAGTACATCCATTAAATTAACAAAGAATGGTACATCTTGTTTACGAACACGCTTTTCGAAAATCGTAAGTATTAATTTTTGTTTTGATGTTTTGATAAAGTAATTAGTATTTTCTATTCCTTCTTTGATGCCATGAAATTTTTCTAATTTACCGATATCATAATTATGAATAATTTTTTTTATGTCGATTAATTTTAATTTTGTAAATACAGCCATTTTTTATTTTACATTTTTAAATTTTAGCATAGGTATGTATAGACTTATGGATAAAAAAGTTAAACAACCGATTCAAGTAAATCTTGATAAAGATCGTGTATATTTTTGGTGCACCTGCGGGCTATCAGACAAACAACCAATGTGTGATGGATCACACAAAGGTAAGTCAGAAAAAAAATCTCAAAGTTTTAGAGTTGAAGAGACTAAGGAGTATTATCTTTGTACATGTAAATTAACAAACAACCCACCATATTGTGATGGTTCACATAATTCTTAAAAATATTATTAATTAATATTTTTCAATTTTTCTATAGATTGTTTAACTTTAGAAAGATTAATTTCTTCTTGTTTTTTACTATCTAGATTTTCAGTTAAAACCTTTTCGACAGTTTCAAGAGCAACCTTTGTTGCCACTTTTTTTACTTGATTAATTGCATCATTTTTAGCTTGTTCAATTTTATTTTGAGCTGCTTTTTCTTTATTTTCTAAAGAAATCTTCATTTTTTCTAACGAAGCTGAAATTTCATCGTCACTTATTTTTTGAGCTTTAGCCAAAATATTTGAATTTTCTTCATCAGATTTTTCTAATTTACTTTTTGCCTCACTTAGAAGTTTTTCACTATTTGATTTCAACTCCTCTGCTTCATTAATTTTATTTTTTAATTCATTTATTTTATTATCAATTTGTCCCAACACAATTTGTGGAACTTTTTTAAAGACTAAAAGAAGCACAAAAAGAAAAAATGCGATAGCTACCCAAAAGCTTGCATCAAACATTTAATTTAATTCTCCCATTTTCTTTTTGCTGATATCTTCAATCTTTTTAATAATAATGTTTTGATCAATTTCATCATTAAGTGAAAGCTCTTTAAGTAATTCCCCAGATACTTGACTTGCAATCGTTTGCACATCTTTAATTGAATTAGATTTAAAACTTTGTATTTCTTTTTCAGCTTTCTCAGTAAGTTCTGAAATGTTTTTATCTAATTCGTTCTTTTTTTTATCAAACTCAGCATTTAATTTTTTTCTTCCGTTAGTGATAATTTCTTGAGCTTCTTTTTTTGAATTAGAAATTAATTCTTTATATTCATTATTTAATTTTTCAGTTTGCTCAGCTAGAGTTTTTGCTTCATCTACCAGATCACTTACGTAATCATTTCTTTGTTCAATACTTTCAGAAAGTCTTGGAAAAACTATTTTAGATATAACAATATACAGGCCTCCAAATGTTATAATTAACCAAAAAATTTGAGGCACCCAACTATTTGGATCAAGTTGAGGCATTCCACCACTTTCAGCAGCAAAAGCTGCTGAAGAGGCAAAAATTGAAAATATTAAAACCCTTAACATTAAAAATTATTTAAAATGCAAATAAGATAATTAATGCAACAACCAATCCAAATAATCCTGTAGCTTCTGCTAATGCGAAACCAAGTAATAAATTTGGAAATTGTTTTTGAGCCGCTGATGGATTTCTAATTGCTGCAGAAAGGTAATTACCAAAAATAGTACCAATACCCACACCTGCTCCAGCTAATGCTATCGCTGCAAGTCCTGCTCCAATTAATTTTGCTGCTGCTACTTCCATTTTTTCCTCCTTTGTTAATGATGTAAATTAAGCGCATCATTTAAATAGATGCATGTTAAAATTGCAAAAACATACGCTTGAAGAAAAGCAACAAGTATCTCCAAGCCAGTTAATGCAACAGAAAAACCTAATGGCAACCAACCACCTACTAAACCTAAACTAATCACAAAACCACCAAATACCTTCATCATAGTATGACCAGCCATCATGTTTGCAAAAAGTCTTACTGATAAACTTACAGGTCTACTTAGGTAAGATATCACTTCAATTACAACTATAATTGGAAGCAATACTACCGGTACTCCCGAAGGTACAAATAATTTTAAATATCCAAAGCCATGTTTAACAAAACCTATAATTGTAACACCTATAAAAATAAAAATTGCTAGTGCAAAAGTTACAATAATGTGACTTGTAACCGTGAACGAGTAGGGGATCATTCCAATCATGTTACAAAATAATACAAAAAGAAATAAAGTTAAAATAAATGGAAAATAAGGTCTCGCCTTACTGCCTGCAGTTTCAGAAATCATTTTTGCTACAAATTCGTAGGCCATTTCAGCTAGCAACTGTAGCCTTGATGGTACTAATGATTTTTTTTGTGTCGCAAATATAAATAATAAAGAAATTGTAGCTACTGTTATTACCATAAATAAACTTGCATTACTGAATGAGATATCAAAGTTTCCTATTTCTATCTTTGGGCCAATGGTTTTGACCTCGAACTGATTCATTGGATTTGCCATAAAATTTAGTCTTTATTAATCATTTTAGAAGATCGCACAACATTAAATATGCCTGCAACTGATCCGATAATAAAAAAAATTATTATAAAAACTGGCGTAGTTTCAAGCCATTTATCAACATAAAATCCTATGAAGCTTGCGACAAAAACAGCAGCAACAAACTCCGTACCCATTTTCATTGCAATCCCAAGAGGATTAGCATTTTTTTCTTTGATTTCTTTTTCTTTTAACTCTGATTGAATTTCTTTAACTTTGTCTTTTAATTCTTTGAGTTCCATAAATTAATTTATGCTACTAATTCTTCAGCCTTATCTAAATTAACAGCAACTAACTGGCTTACACCTCTTTCGGCCATAGTAACTCCATATAATCTATTCATTTTTGACATGGTAAGCGCATGGTGTGTTATGATTACAAATTTTGTATCTGTAAGTCTTGTAAGTTCTTCTACCAATCCATTGAACCTAGTGACGTTAGCGTCATCTAGAGGTGCATCGACTTCATCCAAGACACATATTGGAGCAGGATTAATTAAAAATACGGCAAAAATTAATGCAAGCGCTGTTAAAGCTTGTTCACCACCAGATAATAGTGTGATCGATTGAAGTTTTTTACCTGGTGGACTGACTAAAAGTTCAAGACCTGCTTCTAGAGGATCATCGGACTCTATTAATTCTAATCTTGCATTTCCACCTGCAAATAACTTTGTATATACATCATTAAATTTTCTATTAACTTTCTCAAAAGCATCTAACAATCTTTCACGTCCTTTTTGGTTTAAATCATTGATACTTGACTTAAGTTTTTGAAGTCCATGAACTAAATCTTTTCTGTCATTCATCATTTTATCTATTTTATCCTGCAGTTCTTTAGTTTCGTTGTCTGCTCTCAAATTTACTGCACCCATTGACTCTCTACTCTTTTTTAGTAGGTCCAAATGATTTTGGGCATCTTCTATTGATAATTGATTTAGATTTTCAATTTTTGAAAAATCAGCAATGCCATTTAAATCTATGTTAAAATCAATTAAACTTTTTTGCTGCAATTCTTTGAGTTTAGATCTTAAACCTTCAATAATTGTTTGTGATCGCACTCTAAACTCAGTTTTTTGCAGTGTACTTTCGTTAATTTTTTTTAAAGCTAAATTTAACTCATTAATTTTATTTTCTTTAATAATGAGATTTGACTTTATACCCTCAATATCCTCTTCTATATTTTTAATATTCTGTTGATACGAACCTCTTTTTTCTGCAATTTGTCTTGGTTTATCCTCTTCTTTTTCTAATCCTTTTTCTAAAGAGTTAACTTTTTCTTTAAGCTCACTTAGTTTATTTGTTGAATTTTCTTTTAAATCTCTCCAGTTTTGAATTTCTTTATCAATATTATTTAGCCTTTCTTTTCTCTTGATTGCTTCTTGCTTTACTAAATCATATTTACCAAATCTTGATGCATATTTTTCCTGTTGATTTTCAATATTTTCAAATTCTTTGTTAAATTCTTGTTGAATAGCATCTTCATTGATTTCCTCTTTATTTTTAACAATATTAATTAGTTTATTAAAAAAACTTTTAAGAGATTCTTTTGCTTTGTTTAGTTGATTTAAAGAATCCTTGTAATCGTCTGTTGCTGCTTTCTCAATTTCATAATAATTTTTTTCAACCTCAGCAATATCATTTCTTTCTTTAATAAGCCTCTCTTCATTATTGGTTGAATTTGCTATAATTTCTTTTTCTCTGCTAATATCCGAATAAGTTAATTTTATATCTTTTTTTATTTTTTCAATTTCAATTTTGACTCTTTCCTCATCTTTATTGATTTGGTCAAATTCAATTTTTAATTTTTGCAAATTTGAGCTTAACTCATTAGATTTAATATTTATTGGTTGTATTTCAGCTTTAAGTTTTTCAATTTCATTCTCATTAAAGTTTTTTTCAATGTTTACAGCGCTTATTTCGTCTTCAAATTCATTTAGCTTATCTTTGTTTTCTTCAATTTCTTTTTCAACTTGGATAGAATTTAAAAGTATAATAGCTGCTTCATATCTTCTAATTTCATCTGAAATTTCTTTATATTTTGATGCCTCTTCTGCTTGCTTGACTAAATTCTTAAGTTGGTTTTCTGTTTGCTTCATTAAATCGTCAGCTTTTTTTAAATTATTCTCAGCTGCATTTAATCTTAGCTCTGCTTCATGTCTTCTGGCGTGTAATCCCGCAATACCTGCCGCTTCTTCTAATATTGCTCTTCGATCAGTCGGTTTTGCAGTTATTAAAGCTCCGACACGTCCCTGACTAACCATTGATGGAGAATGTGGTCCAGTAGATAGGTCGGCAAAAACAATTTGAACATCTTTGGCTCTAACTTCTTTACCGTTAATATAATATTTTGAGCCTTTATCTTTTTCCAACTTTCTTTTTATTTCTATTTCTGGAATGCCTTTAAATTGTACAACATCATCGTTATTTTCAAGTTTTATAGAAACTTCACAAATATTTTTTGAAGGTCTATTAGATGTCCCATTAAAAATAACATCTTCCATTCCAGATCCTCTCAAACTTTTAGCAGAAGTTTCACCCATTACCCATCTAAGAGCTTCAACAACATTTGACTTACCGCAACCATTTGGTCCAACTATTCCAGTGAGACCTTTTTCAAAATAGAAATTGGTTTTATCAGCAAATGATTTAAATCCAGAGACTTCTATTTCTTTAAATTTCATTTATTAAAGTAGCTTATCTATATATTTTTCAAGTTCTTTCGTGGAACCTTTAAATTTTTTTTCATTTATAATTAAAGTTGGTGTAGCGTCTATTTCATATTTTGATTGTGCTTTTATACGACTTTGTAAAACAGCATCTTCATTCTTTTTATTTTTTAAACAATCTTGAAAATCTTTCCCTTGCAGCCCGAGTTTACTGGTTATTTTTTCAATGTTTGATTCTAACTCCTTTAGAGTTTTTGCAGTTGTCCATTGTGGTTGCGTTTTATAAATTTCATCTAAATAGGATTTTTGTGTCTCTAAAGGTAGACATTTTTGAATTTGAGCAGCTTTTAGACCAGATAAATCTAAAGGAAAGTCCATTAGCTTAATCAGTACTTTCTCACTTAATACATATTTTTCTAATAATTTTGGCATAACATTTAAATGAAAATCTGCACAGTGAGGGCAGGTAAGAGATGAAAAAACTTTTATAACTATTTTAGGTTCTGGATCTAATTTACCATAATACGGAAAGTCATCCTTAGCATTTGCTGACATTGCAAAAAATGTAACAAAGATACATATTAATATTTTATTTTTTATCATTACTAAAATTCTTAAGTTTATTTTTTAACTCTTCATCATTTAATGAATCTATCAAATTTTCCATTTTTTTGTTTAATTTTAAACCCTTTTTGACACCTTGTGGACTCTTGTTTTCTTTAATGTTTATCAAAATTTTACTTGCAAACTTAAACCCTAAAAAAGAGTTAACCTTTTCTATAATCTCGTCTCTAGAGTAATCAACATCGATAAGATAGTTTCTATCTACTTTTAAAAAAATAGAATTTTCACTATTATATTTTTGAACTTTAACTAATTCACACTTTTTGGATAGATTTTCACCAACTATTTTTTTCCAAGATTTTTTAAGATTTTCATAATTACTTGTGGGGTGGTTTTTAATTAATTTCTTCAAATTTTCTGGTAATAAAGTGTGAATAGGTTTTAAAGTACTAAAAGATCTATTTTTTTTCATTTTGTTATGCACTCATCAATATCAAAAAAAATTTTAGCTTGGTATCAAAAATATCAAAGAGATTTACCTTGGAGAAAATATAAAAATCAAAAAGATAGGCATTATAAAGTTTTACTTAGTGAATTCATGCTGCAGCAGACTCAGGTAAAAACGGCATTGCCTTTTTTTAACAACTTCTACAAGAAAATTAATTCTTTGGAAAAACTTTCTAAAACAAGTCAGGCAAAAGTAAATAAATTGTGGCAAGGTTTAGGTTATTATAGACGAGCAAAATTTTTATTAGAAACATCAAAGATTATAAAAAAAAAATATAATTATAAACTTCCAAGCCAATATGAAGATTTGATAGCTTTACCTGGTATCGGAGACTATACCGCAAAAGCAATATTATCAATTGCGTTTGACAAAAATGAAATTGGAATAGATGGGAATGTAGAAAGAGTTGTTACTAGAATTTTTAATATTTCCGGTAAAAAAAAAATTTTAAAGTATGTTGAGAGATTAAAAGTTGAAAAAAAATCCAGTTTTTTAATGCAAGGTTTAATGGAGCTTGGTGCACTAATTTGCAAACCAAAATTACCGCTATGTAGTGATTGCTTTTTAAATAAAAATTGCAAATATTCATCAAATAAAAAATTTAATCTAGATAAGAAAGTAAAAGCAGAAAAAAAAATAAAAAAATTTATAGCTATTATTTTTCGTAAAAATAAAAAAATATTGTTGAGACATGAAAAAAATCTTGGTCCATTAAAAGAGTTTTTGAATGTGCCTTTGGTTCCCGAGATATCACAAGAGGGTCGTAATTATAAAAAAATTCTAAAGAAAAATAAAAATTATCAAAATCTTGGTATATTAAATATATCTATATCAAATTTTAAGGCAGAAATATTATGTCTTGAAACAAAGAAAATGATAAAAGTTAATCGTCCATATTATTTTATGAATGCTACAGAGCTAAAAAGTAAATTTATTTCCAGCTTTTTAAAAAAAATATTAAAAAAGATTAAATTTATAAAATGAAAAAAGTAGCTATAGTTGGAGCAGGAATTTCAGGGTTAGTACTAGCATCATTTTTAAAGAAAAATGACAACTATCAAATTACAATTTTTGAAAAAGATATAATCAATAATAAAAATATAAATGGAATTCAAATCTCACCAAATGCCTTACACATTTTAAATAGTTTGGATTTTGATCGACTCGATCAAACTAAATTTTATTCAGTTAAAGGAATTAATTTTTTTGATATTTTCGAAAAAGAAAAAATTGCCTCAATGAAATTTAATTATTTAAATTCAAATCAATATTTAACTATGAATAGATCAGATTTAATTGACTTTTTAATTAAAAGCTATTCTTTAGAAAAAAATATAATTAATAAAAGTGTATCCGAAATCATTCATAATAGAGTCATTTTGAAAGATAAATCTGATTTCGAATTTGATATTATTGTTGTTGCTGACGGTATATTTTCAAAATTAAGGCCTGCATATGTAAGACCATTATACTCTGGTTTCTGCGCGTATAGAGGTTTTTTTTCTAATTCTGTACAGGAGGAATATATCAATCTTTTAATGGGTAAAAATTTTCATTTGGTAACTTATCCAATAGATCAAATGAAAAATAATTCGTTCACTCTAGTTTCAAAAACAAAAAAAAATCCTGATGATGATAATTATAATAATTTAGCTACAAACTTTAATGAAATGTTTCAGGATCTGCTACCAGAAAGATTTAAAAAAGTTTGTATTTGTGAAAATATAAAATCGTGGCCAATTTACTCATTAAATAAGATATTTTATGGAAATGATAACACTTTTTTTATTGGCGACTCTGCTCATGGATTTATTCCATCTAGAGCACAAGGAGCTGCACAGGCTATAGAAGATTCATTTGCTTTGTATAAAATTATTTCGAGCAAGAATTTATCAGTTAGACGGTTTTCTAAATTAAGAGTAGATAGGGTGAAAAAAATTAAAAAAAAATCTGAAAATAATTTATTTATTTTTCATCAAAGTTTATTGATTAACAGATTAATAAGAAATTTTATTATTAGAATAATTTGTAAATATAAATTTTTGACGAAAAAATTTAACTCTTTTATATTTGATTATAAAATTGAAAGAAATCTATAAAGAACTTCTAATTTTTTTTCTTAAATAATCAATCGGCTCAAGCTTACCTTCAATATTGAAATGCCAGTATGACCATCCATTGCAAGACGGCATTCCTTGAATTTCAGCACCAACTTTATGAATAGACCCTTGAATTTTGTTGCAATATATTGAGCCATCCGACATTACCTTTGCTTTGTATCTCTTTTTTAAATCAAATAAGTTTAAACCAGGTTCTACGATACCCGTCTCCACTAAGTATCCAAAAGGAATTCTTTTTTCTTTCTTTTTATTCGTCATAGGAATATTGAAATTTTCATCAATCTCTTTAATTCTTTTAATTCTTTGTTCAGCTGCCTTGAAATATTTTTTATCTTTTTCTATACCTATAAAGTTTCTTCCTAATTTTTTTGCTACTGCTCCAGTTGTTCCAGTTCCCATGAAAGGATCTAAAACAATGTCATTTTTGTTACTTGCACAAAGTAGTACTCGATAGAGAAGAGCTTCTGGCTTTTGAGTTGAATGAATCTTTTTATTTTTAGATGTTATTCTCTCTGACCCATTACATATTGGAATATCCCAATCAGACCTTAGCTGTTTATCTTCATTAAAAGTTTTCATGGAATGATAGTTGAAAGTATATTTTGATTTTTCGGATTTTGCTGCCCATATTAATGTTTCATGGGCATTTGTGAGTCTAGTACCTTTAAAATTAGGCATCGGATTTCTTTTGTTCCAAATGACATCGTTTAAAATCCAATAGCTATTATCTTGTATTAATTTTCCAACTCTAAAAATATTATGATAACTACCTATGACCCAAATAGATCCATTTTTTTTTAAAATTCTTTTGCATTCTTTCAGCCAACTATTTGTAAAATCATCATATGTTTTAAAACAATCAAATTTATCCCAGTAGTCATTTACTGCAGATACTTTAGAAGCATCAGGTCTGAAAAGTTTATTTTTTAACTGAAGATTATATGGAGGGTCAGCAAAAATTAAATCTACACTTTCAGATTCGATTTCTTTAAGCTTATCTAAACAATCTTGATTATATAATTCTGCAAAAGTCATATTTCAACCGGAGGTAGAATAGACTAAATATACTTCTCTTTGTCAATGACCTTCAATTATCAAATAGTGTTAAAGTTTTTTATAGACTCAATATTTTGTGTATTGGAGCAAATGATTTTCGATGGTGAACTGTAATACCGTGTTCTTTAATAGCCTTTAAATGTTTTTGAGTACCATAACCTGAATTTGTATCCCATGAATATTGAACAAAATTCTTCGAGAGTTTTGACATTATTTGATCTCTATACACTTTTGCAATTATAGAAGCCGCAGCAATCGATGGGTATTTAGCATCACCCTTGATTTTTGTAATTATGTTTTGGTTTGTTTTATCGAATGACCAAGGGCCATCCACTAGTATTTTATGATCTTTTGGCAAATCAAATTGGTCAACTGCTCGTTTCATTGAAATTAGCGAAGCCTGAAGAATGTTAATTTTATCAATTTCATCTACTTCAGCTATACCTAATTTAAATTTACTTTTTGTTTTTAATATTTCAAAAACTTTCTCTCTTTTAACTTTGGATAATTTTTTAGAATCATCAAGGCATTTATAATCGAAATCTAAAGGTAAAATTACAGCTGCAGATACTACAGGGCCCGCGAGTGGGCCTCTGCCAACTTCATCAACTCCAACAATAAAATTAGATATTTTTTTTTCTTCTAAGATGCTTAGCACAAATTTTGTTCGATAATCTTTTGTTTTAAATTTTTTAAATCTTCCCACGATGCTTTTTTCTGCGAGGGTTGTCTAAGCAAAAAAGCTGGATGATAGCTCGGCAAGCAATCATATTCATTATTGCTTATTTTAATTTTATTCCAATGACCCCTTGATTTAGTGAGTGACTGAGTATTTTCAAAAAAAAAATTAAATGTCACAGATCCTAAAATAAAAATAATTTTTGGATTTATTATTTTAATATGGTCAAATATTATGGACCTGTAATTTTTAATTTCGACAGGACCTAATTTCTTATTATCTTGCAATCTAAAATTTATAATATTTGTAAGATATACTTTGTTTCTATCAAGATTAATCGCCATTAGCATTTTATCTAAAAGCTCACCAGATTCACCAGAAAATGGTTTTCCATTAATTTCATCAGAAACTCCAGGCGCATCACCAATAATCATTATTTTAGATTTTGAATTTCCATCAGAAAAGACAATTTGATCTTGTTTTTTATTATAGAAGTCTTTTAAGTTATTAATTTTTTTTTTTAAGTCATTTAAAGTTAGACAACTATTGCTGATTTTTTTATTAAAAATAACTCTGTCATAAACACCCGATGATTGATAGAAATCAAAGATATTTTTATTTTGCATCATAATCATGAACTTAAAAAAATTTTTAATAATTTGTAGTATTTTATTTGCATTATCCACTATTGAGGCAACAGCTTTTATTTTTAAAAATAAAACAATTATTCACTCAGATGATTATATTAAAAATTATTTGTATGGTTCAATTTTATACGATGAAAATAAACACAACTTGGCAGCGAAAAACTTAGACAAAATAAATGAGCTGACAGGACGACATATTGAATATGACATTAAATATATAAGTTCTTTAGTAATTAACGGCAAACTAGGTGAGGCTGCGAAAATAGTATCTGAAACTGAAAGAGTATATTCCGATATTTTCTTATTTGATTTTATAAAATCAGTTAATTTTTTGAAGCAAAAAAAATACGAAGTTGCGCTGTCAGAAATAAAAAAAATCAAAAGTAATGACCCGCTTTTTAAAGAATTTCAAAATTCTCTAATTTTTTGGATAAAAATTCAAGATAAGAAAAAAAACAGATTAAATGAAATTAAAGAATATAAATCTAGATATTTAAGCATAGGTTTAATAAATAAATTTTTATCTTCTTACTACTTAGGGAACCTAAAGCTTTATAATGATTATAATAGCAAAATTCTAAATTCTAATGGATTGATACGGTATCAAATTTTTTCAGCATGGAATGAAAAAAAAATTAACAATCATAAAAAAGCTATAGATATTTTAGAAACTGCATTAACCACAAATGATAGAAATTTACTTTTAAAACAATCAATCATAGACTTTAAAAAAAATAATAATCAGATTTTATCTTTTTATGATCCAAAAAAATTTGATGATAATATTTCAGAAATTTTTTATTTATTTTCAAATCTATACAAGCAAAGAGATGATGAATTTTCAAACTTACTACTATCATTATCATTAGAATTTAATGATAGATTTTTATCAAATCATCTTACTTCTTTTGAAAACCATTTATCTGATAGCAAATCTAAAAATTTTAACTACTTATTAATAAGTAAACTAAAAAATATTGGATCAGAGTATAGGTGGTATATTGATTATCAAATTGCAATACACGAAGGAAAAGAAAACATAAAATTTTTAGAAAAATCAATAGTTGCTGATGATTTATTTTTAAAAGATAAATATTTTGATTTAGCAAATTTTTATAGAATTAAAAAAGACTATCAACTAGCGCTAAATTATTATGATAAAATTGAAAAACTTAATTTAGATCTTGATTGGACTTTTTATTATTTTAAAGGAATTTGTCATGAGAGATTGAATATGTGGGATATGTCTGAAAAAAATTTAAAAAAATCTATTTCTCTATCACCTAAGCAATACTCCGTAATTAACTATTTGGCATATAGTTGGCTCGAGAGAGAAAAGAATATTGATGAAGCAACTGAAATGTTGGAAGATGCAGTTAAATTAAGCAAGTGGGAATTAGGTTACATTATAGACTCATTAGGTTGGGCTTATTTTTTGCAAAAAGATTTTGATAAAGCTGAAAAATTATTAAAAATTGCTTATGAAAAAACACCATCAGAAAGCGAAGTCTATGATCACTATGGAGATGTTTTGTGGGTACAGAACAAATTTTTACAAGCGCGTTACGTTTGGAAAAATGCATTAAATTTAGAAAATATTGATCCTGAGAGAGAAAAAAGAATAAAAGATAAAATTGTAAATGGGTTAAAAATTAGTGAATAAAATTAAATCATTTGCCAAGGTAAATTTATTTTTAAAAGTTGTCGGAAAATCTAAAAATTATCATAATCTCTATAGTTTAATTTCTCAAATAAACTTATTCGATGAAATATCAATTCAAGAAACATCAGCAAAAAAAAGTAAATTTTTATTTACAGGACCTTTCAAAATCAAATCAGAAAAAAACACTATTTCTGATTTAATTTATTTAATGAAAAAAAAATTTTTATATTTAAAAGATAAAACTTTATTGTACGAATAAAAAAAAATATACCAAATGGTTCTGGACTGGGTGGAGCATCCTCAAATGCAGTAACTGTTTTTAAATATTTAAAAAAAAAATATAAACTAAAAATCTCATATAAAGAGAGTCTTAAATTATTAGCAAAAATTGGAAAAGACTGCCCTTTATTTATTGATAATAAAGTAAAATTAATAAAATCTTCAGGGGAAAGATATGTAAAATTTCATCATAAGTTAAACTTAAAATTACTTATAATTTTTCCAAATCAATCCATCTCAACAAAAAAAGTTTTTAACAAATTAAACAAATTTTCAAAAATTAGTATTAATAAAAAAATTAATTTGGCAAAAAAACTCTCATTAATAAATTTATGCAAACTTTATAAAAATGATTTATTTGCTCCAGCATCTAGAATTTCAAAAAAAATTATAGATTTGAGTAAAATACTAGATAAACTTGATAGCATCTTATATTATTCAATGACTGGAAGCGGTTCAGCTTTTTTTGTTATTTGCGATACTAAAAAATCACTTTTAAATATTCAAAAAATGATTAAAAAGCAGAAAAAAGCTTTTTGGACTACGATAGCTAAAACAATTTAATTGTTAAATTAATTGGGGCATAGCCAAGCGGTAAGGCAGCGGTTTTTGGTACCGCCATTCCTAGGTTCGAATCCTAGTGCCCCAGCCAACAAAAATGATTTCTAATCTTATAAAATTGAATGAATATGAGGAAGCGAAAAAGGTCTTTCATATAATTAATTCAGAAGAAGAAGATGTTGTATGTTTATTTGTTGGCGGATGTGTAAGAGATTTGCTTTTTGGTAAAGAACTTTCTGATATTGATTTTGCAACTTCATTAGAGCCTGAGCAAGTAAAAAATAAACTCAATAAATCTAATATTACTTACGATGACACATTTGAAAAATATGGTTCTATAAAAGCATTTATCAATAATAAATTTTTTGAAGTTAATACTTTAAGAAAAGATTTTAATGAAGATGGCAGGCACGCAAGCGTAATGTTCACTAAAGATTGGAGACAAGATGCGCTTAGACGAGATTTTACAATTAATTCTATTTATTGTGATCTAGATGGAAGGGTTTATGATCCTTTTAAAGGTGTTGATGATATAAAAAACGGATATATAAAATTTATTGGAGATCCAGCCAAAAGAATTAAAGAAGATTATTTAAGAGCTTTAAGATATTTTAGATTTCATATCCAATTTTCAAAACATGATCATGAAGAATATGTTTTAAAATATATTAGCCAAAATCAAGATAATATAGAGAATTTGTCCAAAGAGAGATTAATTGGCGAAATGAGTAAAATCTTAATAAGTGGACTTGGTTATAAATTGTTTTCAAATAATTTTTCTAAAGATCTTTTTTTATCAGTTTACAAAGGAATAAAATATTTAACACGCCTAGAATTCAAAAGAAAAAAAAGAATTTTAAAAAAAGAAGTTGATTGGGTAGTTTTAATATCGCTATTGTTAATTGACCAAACAAGAAATTTTGAAAGATTTGTAAAAGATTTTCATTTATCAAATGAAATTAAAAATCGTTTAAATAATCTTCAATTGCAATTTACTTTTAAAACAACTGATACAATTGAAAAAATTGAAAATTTAAAAAAAGCTGTGTTAAAATATGGAGTTGTATCAGTTATTGATTTTATTCATTTTCAATATTTGGTTAATGAAAAATATCACTATGATTTATACGAGAGTAATCTTAAAGTTATAAAGGAAACAAAACCTCCAGAATTTAAATTTGATGCAAATATACTTATCAAAAAAGGTTTTAAAGAAGATGCAAATTTAGGGAATGCAATTAATTTTTTAAAGCAAAGGTGGGTAGCAAATAATTATGAAATTAGAGATAAGGATATAAATGATGCCATTCAATTATTTAAATAATTAAATATATTGAACATTTGTTATTTCAAAATTTTTTTCACCAGAGGGGGTTTTTATCTCAGCAAATTCTCCTTTAGTTTTTCCAATAAATCCTCTTCCCATAGGTGATTGATAAAATAAAAGACCACTCTTTACGTCGGCTTCATCTTTGCCAACTATTTTATACTTACTTTCTTTGTCAGTTTCTAAATCCTTGACAGTGATGGTTGCACCAAAAATTACTTTATCGTCTTTTTTTAATTTAGTAACATCAATGACATTTGCTGTAGCGATAGTTGTTTCAAGCTCTTTAATTCTTCTTTCATTCAAACCTTGCTCTTCTTTTGCTGCATGATATTCAGCATTTTCTTTCAAGTCTCCATGAGACCTTGCTTCAGCAATTGCTTGTACAATTTTAGGTCTTGTATTATTTTTTCTATCATCAAGTTCTTCTCTAATTTTTTGTAAACCTGATATTGTTATTGGTTGCTTATCCATGATTTATATTAACATTTTGTTTTAGTTCAAAAAAGACATAACTTAGTTAAATTTACCCAAATTGCCTTAAGGCTTCAGATGAAGCTATTGCTACACTGGTGGCTAAATTGAGCGAACGTGTATTATTTTTAATTGGAATATTCAGTTTATTTTTAATGGTCCTATGAACTTCTTCACTTACACCTTTACTTTCACTTCCAAAAAGTAAGGTATCATTTTTTTTAAAAGTGAATTTAGTATAGTTATTTTTAGTTTTAGTCGTAAATAATATTATTCTTTTCTGTTTTTTGCTCTTCACAAAGGTATCAAAACTTTCATGGTAAAAAATTTCACAATCTTTCAAGTAATCCATATAGATTCGGTCTAGTTTTTTTTCGTTAAGAACAAAACCTGCCGGCTTAATAATTTCTAGTTTCAGCCCAAGGCATGCACAAGTCCTAATTATAGCTGCAGTATTTTGAGGAATATCTGGCTGATATAAAGCAATATTGAGCATATTTTATCCAATCTGCGTCATTGTTGTATTAGAAAAACATCTTAAATTAATAATATATTCCTTTCATCAAAAAATTTAAAAATGTCAGAAGAAAATAATAATAAAGACAAACCAACAAGAAGAGAATTTATTCATATCGCTACAACGACAGTTGGAGCAGTAGGAGCTGGATGTGTAGCTCTTCCATTAGTTACTCAAATGAACCCAGATGCTTCAGTTAAAGCATTGGCTAAAGTTGAGGTTGATATTAGCAAGATTGATAAAGGTAACGAAGTTACAGTAATGTGGAGAGGTAAACCTATTTTTATTAGAAGAAGAACAGATGAAGAGGTGATGAAAGCTAGACAGGTAAGTCTCAAAGAACTTAAGGATCCTCAAAAGGATGAAGAGAGAGTAAAAAAAGGAAAAGATGAATGGTTAGTGATGGTTGGAGTTTGTACTCATTTAGGATGTGTTCCTTTAAAGCAACAAGGAGAATATGGTGGATGGTTTTGCCCTTGTCATGGTTCTCATTATGATATCTCAGGAAGAATTAGAAAAGGTCCAGCACCAGTAAACATGGAAGTCCCAAACTATGAGTTTGTCTCAGATACAAAATTAGTAATAGGTTAACAATAATTATGAGCGATACAAATTATAAACCCACATCAGCTTTTGGAAGATGGTTTGATGAAAGACTTCCATTATTAACATTATTTAATGGACACTTAATGCAGTATCCAACACCTAAAAATTTAAATTATTGGTGGACATTTGGTGGAATATTAACTT
>Ga0255743_10001476_pt1 | contig 20189 bp, 20 predicted proteins | sample 101ome_19_FD_179950 | JGI IMG/M metagenome (GOLD analysis project Ga0255743, IMG submission 179950) | Coastal salt marsh microbial communities from the Groves Creek Marsh, Skidaway Island, Georgia - 101405AT metaG (version 2) | ecosystem: Environmental > Aquatic > Marine > Intertidal zone >... | reverse complement strand
CTCAGCGATTTCAGTTATGCGATCAAACATAAGCATTGGAGGTAGAGGCAGCTTCGCATTTCCTTCACCAAACAACTTACCCTCACCACAACTTATTAAATCATTGTAATCGTACTTGTTTTTTTTCATGAATTTTCTTGTTAAGTTTTACTTGATTTAGCATATTTAATATATATAAAAATAGTTTAGAATAATACTAAAGTAGATTTAAAATATTAATGAAAACAAGCTTAAACACAATAGATCGATTAAGAAGCTCTGGTTTGCGACCGACGAAGCAAAGAATAGCAATTGTAGATTATTTATTTAACAGAGAAAAAACGTTTCATTTTACAGTTGAGGATATACAAAAAAATCTTAAAACTAAAAATAATCAAAAAATATCACTTGCCACATTTTATAACACAATCAATACGCTGAAAAAATTTGGACACCTTAAAGAAATAAAAACTAATGATAATAAAAGTTACTTTGATACTAATATTAAATCTCATCATCATTTTTACGATGAAAAACAAAACTTGTTGACAGATATTGATTATGACTCTGTTGAACTTAAAAAAATTCCTTCGTTACCTTCGGGAAAAAAACTAAAAAATATTGAGGTAACCATTAAAGTAGAAAAAGTCTAATTAACTTAATATATTGACATTCTACTTTAGAATAATTATAAACTATAAAAAGAGGAAAAAATGAGTACAGAATTCACTAAAACAAATAATAACGGCAAATGTCCAGTTATGCACGGTGGTGTTACTAAAGCAGGAGAGTCAAATACCGCAAGACTTTGGCCTAACAGTATTAATCTAGATATTTTACATCAACACGACACAAAAACTAATCCTCTTCCAGGGTTTAATTATAAAAAAGAAGTTAAAAAATTAAATTTTAATGCTTTAAAAAAAGATTTACTAAAGTTAATGACAGACAGCCAAGAATGGTGGCCAGCAGATTTAGGAACTTATAGCGGACTAATGGTTAGATTGACATGGCACCAAGTTGGTACTTACAGAGAATTCGATGGAAGACCTAATGTTGGATCACACAGATTTTCGCCTCAAGACTCATGGCCAGATAATACAAACTTAGATAAAGCTAGACGACTGCTGTGGCCAATTAAAAAAAAATATGGAAATAGATTAAGTTGGTCTGACCTGATGGTTTTGGCTGGCACCATGGCTTACGAACATGCAGGATTTAAAACTTTTGGTTTTTCTTTTGGTCGAGAAGACATTTGGGAACCTGAAAAAGATGTTTATTGGGGTAAAGAAACAGTGCCATTAGCAGTTAATAGATATGGGAATCCTCAAGATAGATCTTCATTAGAAGCTCCACTTGCAGCTTCACATTTTCAATTAGTTTACGTAAATCCGCAAGGTGTCGAAGGAAAACCTGATCCTGTCAGAACAGCGATGGATGTCCGTGAAACATTTGGAAGAATGGGAATGAACGATGTAGAGACCGCAGCGCTTACGATAGGAGGTCATTCGATTGGAAGAGCGCATGGTAATGGTAATCCAGAAAATTTAGGACCAGAGCCTGCAGGTGCTGATATTCACGAACAAGGATTTGGATGGAACCAGAAAAACGGTACAGGAGCAAATCAAATTACCTCAGGATTAGAAGGTGCTTGGACAACAAATCCTGACAAATGGGATCATCAATATTTAGATCTTCTACTTAATTATGAGTGGGAAAGCAAAAAAAGCCCAGCTGGTGCATGGCAATGGGAGCCAGTTAATCTTGAAGAGGAAAAGAAACCAAGAGATTTAGAGAATCCTAATAAGAAAGCGAGATTAATGTTTACTGATGCAGACATGGCAATGGCAATGGATCCAGAATATAGAAAAATTTCAGAAAGATTTTATAAAGATCCAAAATATTTTGAAGACTCTTTCGCCCGTGCTTGGTTTAAGTTAACACACAGAACAATGGGAAATAAAGAAAATTATATTGGACCTTGGGCTCCCAAAGAGGATCTATACTGGCAAGGTAACGTTCCTAAACCTAAAAAGAGATATAATGTAGAAAAAGTTAAGAAAATGATTTCAGCTTCTAAGTTAAGTATAAGCGATTTAATTACAATTGCTTGGGATAGCGCAAGAACATACCGAAGAACTGATAAAAGGGGTGGAGCTAACGGCGCAAGAATCCGTTTAGAACCTATGAATACCTGGGAAGCAAATGAACCAAAAAAACTTTCAATAGCTTTAAAAATTCTTGAAAGCATTGCTAAAAAAAGTGGAGCAACAATTGCTGATACAATAGTGCTTGCAGGAAATGTGGGACTTGAAAAAGCTATTAAAAAAGCTGGTTTTAAAGTTAAGGTTCCTTTTAATTCAGGCAGAGGAGATGCAACACAAGATCAAACTGAAATAAAAAGTTTCAAATGGTTAGAACCTCTTCATGATGGTTTTAGAAATTATGTCAAAGCTGATTATTCTGTCATGCCGGAGGAACTTTTACTAGAGAGAGCTTCTTTAATGGGGTTAACAGCAAAAGAAATGACTTGTTTGGTCGGAGGTCTACGAGTTTTAGGTGTTAACCATGAAAGTTCTAAAAATCATGGCGTATTTACAACTAAAGTTGGAGCTTTAACCAATGATTTTTTTGTAAATCTTACCGACATGAAATATGAGTGGCAACCAACCGGAAAGAATTCGTACGATATTATTGATAGAAAAAGCAAAAAAACAAAGTTTACTGCGACAAGAGTGGATCTAGTTTTTGGCTCAAATTCTATACTAAGATCATACGCTGAAGTTTATGCACAAGACGATAACAAAGAAAAATTTGTTAAAGATTTTGTAGCGGCTTGGACGAAAGTAATGAACGCAGACAGAGTTGATATAAAAAAAACAAACTAGTAAAAATTAATGAGTACACAAACTTTTTCTGATTTTAAAAAAATTGATGGTGTAAAATTTGATATCATTAAACTTCAAAAATCTCTGAAAAAAGTTTTAGAAAAAAAAGGTTTTAGCACCCTTGGTATAAGTCATTTTGGTGCGATACCACTAAATATGATCCCGGGGGACAAAAGTTCTATTGATGGTCATAAAGTAAGAGGGACTTACTGGACCTATCCAGATAGTTCGGGAAAAGAGGCAAAAAGAGATACCGAAATAGACGAGACTAAGTACACGGAATTAACCTCAGATTTTGTAGGGACTTATTTTGAAGAAGTTTATAATACTTTAAAAAGCAAATATAAGTTAGGTAGAGTTAGATTGCTTTTAAAAGAACCTAGATCAACATTAAGTTGGCATAGAGATCCTGAACCAAGACTACACATACCTATTATTACTAATCCTGGATGTATAATGGTAATAGAAAATGCAGCTAAACATATGCCTGCAGATGGTTCTGCTTGGATAACAAATAATACTAAGTATCATAATTTTTTTAACGGCGGCGAAGAGAATAGAGTGCATTTAGTCGCCTGCGTTTTGGAAAATCCTTTTGCGAGAACTAATTAATCAATTATTATAAATAAGTTATGACAGAATTTTCAACCGGAATGTTCGAAGCCATCCGGCAAATTTATAGAGCAAATAGAGGCTCGATACTAAGAACCATAGTTTATACTTTAGGACATTTTGCAATTGCTATCATAGTCTTAAAGGCAGTAGCCGACGTCACATTTTGGGAAGCGTTAACTGACGCGATCGTAGAACCATTAGCTAACTCTGTTTGGTACTTTATGTTAGACAAATTTTGGGCATCAAAATCTCAGAGTAAAAAAAAAAGAAGAAAAAAAAATTAACCTAAATTACCTTCTAAATTCTTTCTTTGTGTCCATCCAGTTACTTCATCAGCAGTTACTTTACACCAATTTAAATTACATTTTTTAATTAAAAACAATTTGCCTTTTTCTGCTATTGCAAGTGGTTTGGAATAAATTGTGTTACTGGAATAAATATAGGTATTATCTTCAGTTACTAAAGCTGATTTTTTTTTTGACAACTGAGTTGTATGTATCCAACCTGTATTATTTTCATGGTCTTGAATTTTTTTAAAATTTTCAAAATTATCAATAATCTGTACCGGTAGATATTTTTTCTGGTAATATAATTTTACAGGATGATCAAAAGATGGTCCTTGTCTTAAATTTACTTTATCATTCCTTAGTGACATAAAATCCTCATTAGCAATCAAAGGTTTTATACTTAAAATTAAAAAAATTAGTGAGTAAATTAGTTTATTATACATTTTATTTTACAATTAGAATTCTTAGTTATTTTTACCTCTCTAAAAGTAAAATTTAAAGAATTAAATATTTTAATAGTGGCATATTTTTTTTTATTTTTATTTAAAATAAAATTTAAAACTTCGTTTGCTTGCAAGAGACCAGCTATACCAGCGTTAGTAGGCATGATGCCTTCAGCATCACATTTAATGTCGTCAAAAGGCTTTTCTGGCATAAAGCATCTAAAACAAGTATTATTTTTCTTAAAATTAAAAAAAAATATTTGGGCATCAAATTTATTAATTGCAGCTGAGATCAAAACTTTATTATTTTTTTGGCAGTATTTATTAATAGTAAATCTAGTGGTAAAGTTATCCGAACAATCGCATATAATGTCATATTTATCTAAAATTTTGTCGATATTATTGTTATCTAGTTTAAAGTTAATATCTTTAATCTTAATTTTTTGATTAATCTTTAGTAATTTTTTTTTTACCAATTTAGTTTTACTTTGACCTATCTCATTCTCGTTGAATAATACTTGTCTATTTAAATTAGAATACTCAACTTTATCATGATCTATTAATGCAAGATTAAGAATACCAGAGCTTGCTAAATATAGGGCTAAAGGACAACCTAAACCACCCAAGCCAACTATTGCAATTTTACTAGAGAAAATCTTTTGTTGACCATTTAAACCAACTTCTTTTAAAATTATTTGTTTTTCAAATTTCTTATAATTTTTTAAATTGATCTTATTCATTTGATGCCAGTAGAGCCAAATCCACCTTCACCTCTTTTGGTTTGACTCAAATCTTCAACCTCTTCAATAGTTGCGTTGATAACTGGGCACATTACCATTTGAGCAATTCTGGTATGTTTAACAATTTTAAAATTATCTTTTCCCAAATTTATAAGTATTACTTTAATTTCACCTCTATAATCCGCATCAATAGTACCTGGTGAATTGACAATACTAATGCCATTTTTTGCAGCTAATCCAGATCTTGGTCTTACTTGAATTTCATATCCTTTAGGTACCGCAAGAGCAATACCAGTAGGAACAATTTGATGTTCCCCAGGTTTGAGTATTTGATCTTCATCAATATCAGCATATATGTCCAGTCCAGATGATCCTGCTGTTTCATACTTAGGGAGTGGGAGATTTTTATTTAGTCTTTTAATTAATATTTTGCTCATTAATTAAAAAATGATTTATAACTTTTTCAGTTATTTTTCTTGCAATTAGTCTTTTTGAATTTTTTGTTACTTTTTCCTCAGGTTTATCTTTTGCAAAAATAGTGATCTCATTAAAATCACTACTAAAACCAATATCTTTTCGAGAAATATCATTTGCAATTATATAATCACAATTTTTCTCAATTAATTTTTTTTTTGCATTTTCCTTTAAATTATTAGTTTCAGCTGCAAAACCTATTAGTAATTTTGGTCTTTGATTGCTGGAACCTAAATACTGCAAAATGTCCACATTCTTTTTTATTTGAATATTATTGGTTTCTTCCTCTTTTTTAATTTTTTTGTCTGAAGGAAACACTGGCACAAAATCACTTACCGCTGCAGCACAAATCGCTATATCAACAGGTAGTTTATTTTTGACTTCTTCAAGCATCTCTTTTCCAGAAACTATTTCTTTTACAGCAAAGTTAGTAGAATAGTTTAACTTTGTATTTCCTGATATTAATGTGGTTTCAATACCAAGTTTGTTTAGTTCATCGGCAATAAAGTATCCTTGCTTACCACTAGACTCATTTGAGATAAAACGCACAGGATCTATATATTCTCTTGTGCTACCAGAGGTCACAAGAGCTTTTAATTTTAATTTTTTAAGCATGTCTCTTTTATAAAAATAATCTTTTATAAAGTTGTGTATGTCATCAGGAGTAGACATTTTACCTTTACCATATTCACCACAAGCCATATCACCTGTGTCAGGACCTTGGAATAAGTAGCCATTTTTTAATAAAGTATTTATATTATTTTTTGTGGCGTTATTTTCCCACATACGAACATTCATTGCAGGAACAAAAGTAATATCTTTGTCTGAAGCCAATATCACTGTAGAGGCAAGGTCATCAGCTGCTCCGTTAGCAACTTTACTTATTAAGTTTGCTGTAGCAGGTGCAGCAACCACAAGATCAGCCCATCTGGAAAGTTCGATATGATCTATTTTATTATTTGATTGATCAAATAAATCTTCATAGACATTGCCGCCAGAGAGTGTCGAAATTGAGAGAGGGGTTAAAAATTCTTTGCCACTTTTTGTCAAAATAGTTTTTATTTCTACATTGTCTTTTTTAAGCAGCCTAATTAAATCAAGAGTTTTATAAGCCGAGATACCACCGCTTATAATTAATAAAATTTTTTTATTTTTTAAGTTATCCATTTAAAATATTAAATTTATTAAAATGATAGAACCTAAGACTAAAATAATAAAATTGTTTCTAAACATTTTAAATTTCTGTTTTTCTAACTCAAGTTGAGTATGATTTCCAGTGTTTAAATTAATTTTTCCTTCAGCAATCATCTTCAATGCATAATTTGCTCTATCTAAGAAACTAGGTAAATCAGGAATTTTTTCCAACAGTTCTTTAGAAAGTCTTATAGCTCTATTAATATTGGTTTTAGGACTTTTGTAATTCTTTAACCAGTCCTCTAGGATTGGCTTTGAAACCTCCCATATATTTGTCTCCGGATAAATTTTTCTTGCTACCCCTTCAACAACGACCATAGTTTTTTGCAGTATCAATAATTGAGTTTGAGTATGCATATTGAATTTTTCAGTAACTTTAAAAAGTTGTGCTAATAAATTACCACCAGAAATATCTTTTATTTTTTGTCCAAAAATTGGTTCACCTATCGAACGTAATGCTTGTGAAAATTCATCAATCGAAGTTTCTTTTGGTATTAATCCGGCTTCTAGGTGAACTTCAGCTACTTTTTTATAGTTCCTTTGAATAAAACCATAAAGAATTTCAGCTAAATAACGTCTATTATTTTCATCAATTCTGCCCATGATCCCAAAATCGACTGGAATTAAATTTCCAATTTTATCTATAAACAAATTACCCTGATGCATATCGCCATGAAAGAAGCCATCTCGAACTGCTTGTTTTAAAAAACTCTGAATTACATCTGCTGCTAATTTTTTTTTATCAATCGCGTTAGCTTCTATGAAAGCCATATCTCTTATGGATGAACCAACTATCCTATCTAAAGTAAGCACTCTTTGACTTGTAAAATCCCAGTAGATATTAGGAACAATAAAATTATTATCATTTCTAGTATTTTCCAATAGTTCGTTGGCTGCAGCTGCCTCAAATCTTAAATCCATTTCTACGCTTGTAATCTCCCTTAAAAGATACACCGTTTCAATTAATCTTAATCTTCTAGTCTTAGGTAGAAATAATTCAGCAATATTTGCAAGTAACATTAAAGCTTCCAATTCCTCATTAAATTTTTTTTCAATGTCGGGTCGCAAAATTTTAATAGCAACTTCTTTTGTATCACCCTCAACATTTAAAACTTTCGCAAAATGGACTTGCGCAATGGAGGCGGCAGCAACAGGTTCTGTTATGTCTTTAATTTTGTTAAAATTTTCTATACCAATTTCTTTTTTTAGGATCTCTTTTGCTTCATACATAGAAAATGGTGGCAGCTTATCTTGAAGCTTTTCTAATTCATCAGCTAGGTTCGCACCTATTATATCTGGTCGTGTCGCTAAAAATTGTCCTAATTTTATAAAAGTCGTTCCCATTTCCTGTAAAGCTATAGATATTTTTTCACCAGCACTTAAGTTGACATTTTTAAGTGAATTATTCTGATTAAAATTTAGTATTTTGAAAAACCATTTTATTGTTGTTGGTAATTGATGATATTCCTCAACAATTTCAATAATACCTGATTTTGCTAACTTGTATGATATTTTAAAAATTAAAATTAATTTTTTAATCATATTAATATTTCCACCCTGAGTAAATTGTAGCTATTCCAAAAGATAAAGTTCTAGCTTCTATTTGCTTAAACCCTGCATCTTGCATCTTCTTTTTAAATTGATTTTGATTATCAAACTGTTCAATGCTTCTAGTAAGATATTCATATGCACCAAAATCTTTAGAAATTATTTTTCCCATTAAAGGTATAATTTTAGAATATTTTTGATAAAAATAATTTAGGATTTCATTATCAATTTTTGAAAACTCTAAGCATAAAAAACGTCCACTAGTTTTTAAAACTCTTAATGCTTCTCTCAAAGCATTGGGAATGTTGCTAACATTTCTGATACCAAAGCTAATTGTATAATAATCAAAAGTATCATCTTCAAATTTAAGCTTTTCTGCGTAATAGCGATGCCATACAATATTTTGATAGTTCAATAATTTTTTCTTTCCTAGAGCAAGCATTTTTTCGTTGGGTTCAACGCAAAAAATTGAAGACTTGCCATTTGTAATTTTATTAAATTTTAATGCCAGGTCCCCTGTTCCTGCGGCTACGTCAATTAAAGAACTTTCTTCAGCTGGATTCATCCATTGTATTAATTCATCTTTCCAAAGTCGATGAACTCCAAAAGAAAGGACATCATTCATAAGATCATATTTTTCATGAACACGTGAAAATACCTGATCCACATACTGTGTTTTATTTGTGTTGTTAAATTTCATTTTATAAAATAATCACATATTTATGCCAGAATTACCAGAAGTAGAAATAGTAAAAAAAACACTGATAAAATATCTAGTTAATCAAAAGGTTTCAAAAGTAGAAATTTTAAATAAGAAACTGAGATATACTATTCAAAATCAACTAAAAAAATTGATTGGAAAAAAAATTTTGAAAATAGAAAGAAATGCAAAGTTTATTTTAGTTAGATTTACCGATGACTTAAACCTCATGACGCATTTTGGAATGACCGGCAAATACTTAGTACTTGATAAATATCAAATATTGCATCGAACTAGTTTTTTTTATCAAATTACCCAAAGACTCCAGAAACATGATCATTTAGTCATAACTTTTCAAAATAAGACAATATTAATTTATAATGATATTAGAAAATTTGGTTTTATAAAACTAATTCATTCACGAAATCTTCTGACAGATAATCATCTAGTTAAAATTGGACCAGATCCATTATCAAAAAAATTTAATTCTAATTATTGTTCAGATTACTTAAAAGCTAAAAATAAAAATATTAAAAACATGTTGTTAGATCAATCTTTCGTTGGAGGGATTGGCAATATTTATGCAAGCGAAATATTGTTTAAAAGCAAAATCCACCCTCAGCGAAAATGTTCAACAATAACCCCAACTGAAATAAAAAAAATAATTTATTTCTCAAAAAGTGTACTAAAAAAATCAATACGACTTGGAGGATCCTCGATAAAAAACTACACAAATAGTGAAGGTCAAAAAGGTAAATTTCAAAGAGAATTTAATGTCTATTCTAGAGAAAAAGAGAGATGTGTGACCAAAAGCTGCAAGCACAAAATATCCAAAATTATTATTGCTGGGCGATCGACTTTTTATTGTCAAAATTGCCAACATAAATGAAGTTGACCACTTAATTATAAATATATATATATTCGGCGATGCCAAATAAATCTGCAGCAATAAAAAGACTTAGAAGAGTAGTCAAGCAAACTAGCGTAAATAAAATACGTAAAAGCAAATATCGAGCTGCACTAAAAAAAATGGACAAACTTCTAAACAGCAAAACTTCCGCAGACGCAAAAAAATACTACCCAGAATTTCAATCAATTCTCATGCAAGTTGCAAAACACGGTACTATAAGTAAAAAAGCCGCAGCACGTAAAGTAAGCAGAGTTTCAAAAAAAATCCATAACTTAAAAAAATAACAATTCGAAGTTGATTCAAAATAAATTTCGAACACATATTAATTTTTTTTTATGTTTTTAAAACTAGATCTAGTTAATTATTTTTTTTAGTTGCAGAATTCTATTTCAGGTTAAAAAGACTTACATTTATTTTTTGTTTTTCCCTTAAAAGGTTATTGATAATTTTTTTTTTAGGTTTAGATGTGGATTCCTCAAATGAATTCTAATAATTTATCAAAAAACAACTTTGTACTTGAGGAAGAAAGCATAATTAACTGGAGTCAAGTGCAATTAAGCTTCCAAAAAAATTTTGGTTTAGAGATATATAATAGCTGGTTAAGCAAGCTCTCCCTCATTAATGAATATCATGATTATTTAGTGCTAGAGGTACCGACAAAATTCTTTAGAGATTGGATTGTTTCAAGATACCTAGATAAAATCTTAGAAGAAATTAAGAAAAATAAGCAAAGTATCAATAGAATTGAATTTAAAGTTGCAGAAGATCTTAGAAACACCGAACATTTACATCAACCATTCAAGGCAAATGTTAGAGACATCGAAAGTTCTTCAATCAACTATAATCGACTTAATCCAAAACTTAACTTTGATAACTTCATCGAGGGTGAAAGTAATAAAATCGCTCTGAATTCTGCTAAACGCATATGTGAAAATTTGAATCAATATAATCCGCTTTATATTTATGGTGGGGTTGGACTTGGAAAAACTCATTTACTTAATGCTATTGGATTAGAGTTAAAAGATCGATCAAATGTCATGTTTATTTCAGCGGAGCGATTTATGTATCATTTTATTAAATCAATTAAAAAAAATGACATGTTAAATTTTAAAGATCTGATTAGAAAGTCAGCAGTATTTATAATTGACGACATACAGTTTTTAAGAGGAAAAGAAGGTCTACAAGAAGAATTTTTTCATACATTTAATAGCTTAATTGAAAAAAATTCACAAATAATTGTTTCAGCAGACAGGTCTCCGAATCAACTTGAAAAGGTTCAAGAAAGAATTAAATCCAGATTGTCAGGAGGTTTAGTGGTAGATATTTCACCACCTGATCTTGAGTTAAAGAAAAAAATATTAATTAATAGAATTGCGAACTATCAAAACGAATTCAAAGAAAGTGTAACTATTTCAGACGATATACTTAATTATTTAGCTAATGAGGTAACAACTAATATAAGAGAACTTATTGGGGTTTTAAATCGTATTTTAACTTTTAGTAGAGTTCATAAAAAAGATTTATCTATAAATGAATGCAAGCAGATTATTAAAGATGTCTATAATCAAACAAAAGTATTAACCATTGATAAAATACAAACGGTTGTTGCAAAATATTATGACTTAACTCTAAATGATATGTTGTCACAACGACGATCAAGACCACTTGCTAGGCCTAGACAAATTGCGATGTATTTGTCTAAACAATTAACGACGAGATCTTTGCCTGAAATTGGACGAAGGTTTGCCAATCGTGATCACACCACAGTAATTCATGCTGTTAAAACTATAAACAAGTTTTATGAACAGAATGATGAAATTAAAAATGATGTAAACAAAATAAAGACTTTGCTTTTAGAACATTAGTTGAATGAAGTTTTCCATAAATAGAGAAGTAATTTTAAAATCACTCAGTGGTTTGCAAGGAGTGGTGGAACGAAAAAATACTTTGCCTATTTTATCTAATGTCTTGATTTCAGTATTAAATAAAAAACTTACTATTAAAGCTACTGATTTAGAGATTCTTTTCACAGATGAAATCAGCGATGTTTCTGTTGATCAAGATGGTTCAACAACAACTTCTGCGTCTATTCTTTATGATGTGATTAGAAAAAGTCCTGCGGACAGTAAAATTATATTCGAAATGAAAACAAATAATAAGTTGGGTATAAATTGTGAAAATTCTAAATACCAATTGTTATGTTTATCTCCTGAAAATTTTCCAAATTTTGCGGAGGATGTGAATGATAATAATCTTGAACTTAAAAGCACTGCACTTTTAAAGTTACTTAATAAAACAAAAATATCAATGTCTAATGATGATAGTCGGCATTATTTGAATGGTGTTTTTTTTCATGAAATTGAAAAGAATGGAAAAGTTTTTTTAGCATCAGCCTCTACTGATGGACATCGACTATCTTTTAGTAGTATTGAAATAGCAACCAAAAAAAGTTTTACTCCATTTATTTTGCCTAAAAAAACAGTTTTCCAACTAATTCAATTAATCGACGACAAAAATGAAATAGTTAAAATATTTTTTTCAGATAACAAGATTAAATTTAAGATTAAAAATACAACTCTTACCTCAAAGGTTATTGATGGAAAATTTCCTGATTATCGTCAAGTTGTACCAAAAAATAACAACAATACGTTAATTGCTTCTATGACTAAATTTAATGATGCGATTGAAAGAGTTATTTCGGTTTCGTTAGATAAAAAGGAAGGGATTAGACTAAAAGTAGAAAAAGATAAGATCGAGCTGTCAGTAAATAGTGCGAATACGGGAGAAGGAAATGAAATTATTGATGTAAATTACAAAAACGATCCTTTGGAAATCAGTTTCAACTCAAGATATTTGTTAGAAATTGCTTCTCAAATTCAAGATACCAACATCAAGATGAATTTTTTGGACTCCTCGTCACCTGCTTTAATTGAGGATGCTAAAGACAAAAGTTCATTTTTTGTTTTAATGCCGATGAAAATTTAAAATTTAATCATTTTAGATTTTTTTTTATAATTTGATCTTATTAGTGTTGATATATAACCCTTATTAGACTGCTCGTAATCGGTTGATTTTATTTAATAGGTGAAAAGTGATATAATAAATAATTCCAAAAATGGTTAATTCAGATAAAAAACAAAGTTTGAAAGAAAAAAATTATAGCGCAGACTCGATCAAAGTCTTAAAAGGCTTAGATGCCGTTCGTAAAAGACCTGGCATGTACATAGGCGATACAGATGATGGATCTGGTCTACACCATATGGTTTTTGAAGTCGTCGATAACTCTGTCGATGAAGCATTGGCAGGACATTGTAAAAATATTTTTGTCACTTTGCATAAAAACAATTCTGTTTCAGTAGAAGATGATGGTAGAGGAATACCGATAGACATACACAAATCTGAAAAAAAACCAGCAGCGGAAGTAATAATGACCCAACTTCATGCTGGAGGTAAATTTGACCATGATTCATACAAAGTTTCTGGAGGATTACACGGCGTAGGCGTATCGGTAGTTAATGCCTTATCTGAAAATTTAGACTTAACAATTTACCGAGATGGTAAAGAATACTCAATTTCATTTGAAAATGGTAATACAAAAAAATCACTCAAAGTTATAGGTAAAACAAAAAAAACAGGCACAAAAATTAATTTTCTTGCTTCTAAAGAAATTTTTTCTTCAATTAAATATAGCTCTTTTGTTATTCAAAAAAGACTACAAGAACTTGCTTTTTTAAATAAAGGTATAATTATTAAATTAGTTGATGAAACGGCAGCAAAAACAAAAGAATTTTCATATAAATATGATGGAGGAATTTTAGAATTTGTAAATTATATTAACCAAAAAAAACCTCAACTCATAAACAAAAATGAGAAAGTTGTTTTCAAAAATCCAATTTTTATTTCTGGAAACAAACAAGATATTAATATTGAATGTGCCTTAGAGTGGAACGCTGGTTTTTCCGAAGATGTTTTAGCTTTTACAAATAATATTAATCAAAAAGACGGGGGCACCCATCTGCTAGGATTTAGAACTGCTTTAACTAGAATAATCAATAAGTATGCTGATGATAATAATTTAACTAAAAAAAACAAAGTAAATATCTCGGGTGATGATGTTAAAGAGGGTTTGACCGCAATTGTTTCAATTAAAATGCCGGACCCTAAATTTTCATCACAAACAAAAGATAAACTAGTTTCATCTGAAGTTCGAAATGTAGTAGAAACTATAGTTAGCGAAAAAATTTCGACTTGGTTTGATCAAAATCCATCAGTATCAAAAGCAGTATTAGAAAAAATTATTCAAGCTGCTGTCGCACGTGATGTTGCTAGAAAAGCACGTGATAACGTCAGAAGAAAAGGCTCGTTTGAGCTCACAGGCTTACCTGGAAAGTTAGCAGATTGTCAAATATCAAAGAAAGAGGGGACCGAACTATTTATTGTTGAGGGAGACTCAGCGGGCGGATCAGCAAAACAAGGAAGGAACAGAGAATTTCAAGCAGTGTTACCTTTGAGAGGAAAAATTTTAAATACTTATGTAAAAAATGGAAAAAAAAATGGAAATGGCATAGACAATGAAACGAAAATACTATCAAAAATGATGTCGTCTAATGAAATAGTTACTCTTATAAACGCGCTTGGTACTGGCTCTAAAAATTTTAATTTAGAAAATCTTCGCTATGATAAAATAATTATTATGACTGATGCTGATGTGGATGGTTCACATATAAGAACTCTTTTGTTAACATTTTTTAACAATCATCCATTTAATCAACTTATAGAGGGAGGACATTTATATCTTGCACAACCTCCATTATTTAAAATTACAAAAGGTAGTAAGAGCTTTTATGTCAAAGATGACAGTGAACTAGAGGATAAAATTATTAGTTCTTCTGATATTAATCTTAAAACTGTTAAAAAAAGTTCGGGAGAATATAAAAAATTTATAGAAGAACAAAAAAAGAAAATAACTATTCAACGGTTCAAAGGTTTGGGTGAAATGAATCCTGAAGAACTGTGGAATACAACACTTGACCCAGAAAATCGGACTTTGTTAAAAGTTCAATACTCAAAAGGCAAAAAAGAAGCATCAAAAGAGGATCAAAAAATCATCGACATATTGATGGGTGATGAAGTGGCGCCTAGAAAAGATTTTATCATTAATAATGCTCTAGAGGTAGTAAACTTAGACATTTAAATCAAAATGAAGTTATCTAATTTTTTTAAGGTTGAAGATATACTTCACCTAGATAAGAAAACCCTATTAAATCTAAGATGGATTGCTCACATAGGTCAAATTTTAACAATATTGACAGTGTTTTATTTAATTGGTTTCGATCTTCCTTTGTTATTGCTGCTCGGAATAATTGGATTGGGTATTTTAACAAACTTATTTATTTTGTTTCAATTTAAACAAAATATTATTAGTGAAAAAATTTCAATTTTCATTTTGCTTTTTGATTTAACACAAATATCATTTTTACTTTATTTGACTGGAGGAATTTTAAATCCATTTTTGATTTTAATAATTGTACCTTCTATTGTGTCTTCAACTTTTCTGAGTGTAAGAGCTACTGCAATCATGGTATTAGTGACAATTTTCAGTTTAATAATGTTAACTTATTTTCACCAACCCCTTCCAGGATCTAATCTTTACGGATTTAATATGCCTAAAATTTTCATACTTGGTATATTTTTATCTGTTTTTATCTGTTTAATCTTTTTAAGTTATTTTGGTGTACGTTTCTCACTAGAAACTAAAAAAAGAGACAAAGCATTTAGTAAATTACAAGAATTAATTGCAAATGAGCATGAAGTGTATTCTTTAGGTAGCCAGGCAGCAGCAGCAGCACATTCTTTAGGCACGCCTTTATCAACCATAAATGTTATCGCTGCCGAACTCAAAAAAGAATTATCAGGTAATAAAAATGTATTGAAAGATATTGATTTATTAATTAGTCAGACAGAACGCTGTAAAAAAATTCTTAAAGCAATTTCACAAAATGAATTATTGAATGATCAATTCCTTGACCAAGTTAATTTAGAGCAAATATTAAGTGAGATCATTAAGTCTTATGAAGAAACAACTTCCAAAAAAATTCACTTAGATCTTGAGCAAGATCATAATAAAATTACAATAAAAAAAATACCTGAATTAATTTATGGTTTGAGAAATTTTATTGGGAATGCAGTAAAATTTTCCAATGAACATGTTTATATTAATTTAATAACAAATAATAAACAAATTATGATTATTATAAGCGATGATGGTCCAGGATTTCAAAGTGATGTTATCAATTCAATAGGTGATCCATATCTTAAATCTACCTCAGGTAACTTGGGTATCCAGAATAAATCTGGTTTAGGGCTAGGAACTTTTTTAGGAAAAACTCTTTTAGAAAAATTAGGTGCAAATTTACACTTTAGCAATTTAGAGCAAAAACAAGGAGCCAAAGTTGTTATTACTTGGCAAACTACTTCATTCAAATCTCTTTTTTAAATTCAAATATATAAGAAATAATTTTATAAACTAATTTAGCAACTAAGAAATTATAGGCATCAAAATTTTTTATAGGGGAAAGTTCAACAATATCTCCACCGACTACATTAGATATTTTGCAAACATTTTTTAAAATTTGAAGTGTTTCATCCCAAAATAATCCTCCAGGCTCAGGTGTTCCTGTTGCCGGCATAATGCTAGCATCAAAGGCGTCAACATCAAAAGTAATATAAACATTTTTTTGTTTAAGGTTTTTATAAAGTTCCGGTAGATCCCAATTTTTTTTATTATTTGCCCAAAAAATTTTAACTCTATTTTTATTATTTTCATAATATCTCATCTCGTTCTTTGAAAGGTTTCTTATGCCGATTGAAATAACATCAATATTATTATAGTCCAGACATCTTTTGATTGCCGATGCATGTGAATTTTTCTCACCTTCATATTCATCTCTTAAATCAGCATGCGCGTCAAAGTGTACTAATGTAAGTCTTTTTAACTTTTTAGAAAAAGGTTTAATTGAACCTGGTGTTATAGAGTGTTCACCACCAAGAATAATTGGAATCTTTTTACTTTCTATAATATTATTATTTATCTCGGCTATTTGATTTAAAGCATCTATAATTTTATTTTTAATTTTAAACGGTTTTAAAGTTTGGATCCCAATTTCTCTATATGGTTCTTTATTAAGTTCTTCATCGAATAATTCTACTTGGTGTGAAGCTTTAATAATTTCTTGAGGTCCATTTTTAGTTCCTTTACCATAACTTACAGTTTTTTCTAAACCAAATGGCACAACTACAATTTTTGGTTTTGTTTGATACAGAGCATCATATCCCAAAAATCCTTTTTTTTGGTCTAAGAACATCATTTACTAAATAAATTTTGGAAATTTTTACGCTGTCTTTGTTCCCAATGTTTTCGATGATAAGCATCACTAGCAATCAATGGTAGCACGCTGGTAGCTTCTGCAAAAACCATTTGCTCCATAGTTGTATCAACCTTGCCCCAAGAGCTTGCTTCTTTTAAAGTTGAACTGCTGCATGCACCGTCTCTAGTATCAGCTACGGTAATTTGAATAGCATATTTATGCATATCAACATTTTTACCTAACAATTCAGCACAAACGACAGTGTCTTGAACGAAATTCTTTGGAACACCACCACCTATCATCAGCAATCCAGAGTCTTTAGATTTTAACTTAATTTCGGTTAATTCTCTAAATTCTCTTATGCTATCGATTGTAATATGATTGTTAGGGTTTTGCTCTTGATGCATCACTAAACCAAATCCGGCAGAACTATCTGTAAAAGCAGGGCAGAATATAGGAACATTATGATCATAAGCCATCTCTATTAAAGAGCCCTTCTTTTTGGCGTGTTTTTTAAGATACTTTCCAAGTTCTTTTATAAACTCTCTAGAGGTATATGATTTTGGTTTAAGTGTGTTTGCAATTTCACAAATAGTCTTGTCGCATTTTTGTAAATCTTCTTCATCTATATAAGTATCATAAATTCGATCGATATAATTGTCTCTTAATACATTATCATTTTGAAATTGATCTCCTTGGTAGTGTTTGAAACCTAAAGCCTCAAAAAAATCCATATCGATGATAGAAGCACCTGTAGAAACTATAGCATCCACCATATTGTATTTGACTAAATCTGAATAAAGATTCATACAACCCGCAGCAGAAGTTGAACCTGCTATAGTTAAAAAGATCGTGCAGTCTTTGCTTTTTAGCATTTCATTATAAATTTTAGCTGCTTTAGCTGTATCACGAGAAGTGAATGACATTTTACTCATCGAGTCTATTATTTGTCTAGCGTCAAAGCTTTTAATATCAATATGTTCAACTGGTTTTTTTAAGAACGAGCTTTTATTATTCTCTGTTCTTTGGCTTTTGTCGGTCATTTTGAAATTAGGCAACTTGGAAGTTAAGTTGCTTATACTCTAAATCATACATTGATAAAATTGGCTTATCAGAAACTTCACAAATATTATTGGAATAAAAACCATTAAAATCAGTTCTAAATGTTAATCCATATGCTCCTAATTGACCAATTTCAATATAGTCGCCTTCTTTAATATTATTTGGTAAAAGAAAAGGTCCTTTCATGTAATCCAAACTATCACAAGTAGGTCCATAAAAAGAAAAAGCCGTTAATTTTTTAGATTGCATTCGCCCATTGCTAATCATTTTTGTTGGCATTACAAAGTTTGGAACACCAGCATCAAATAAAGTGCCGTAAGTTCCATCGTTGATATAAAGTTTATTTTTTTTCTTTAAATTAACTTTAACTATTGTTGATCCACTTTCAGCTACGATTGCTCTACCGGGCTCACAAATTATATTGGGTAATTTTTCTAGTTTCAAATTATTGAGTGCAGTTTTGATTTCTTCAATATAGTGGCTTAATGGCTCTGGATTTAAATCAGGATAAACAGAAGGAAATCCTCCGCCTACATTTATTGTGTCAGGTATAATTTTTGTTTTTTTAATTATATTACCAATTTCAGCAATACCTTTTGTAAAAGAAATTTTATGCATACACTGCGAACCAACATGAAAGCTAATTCCTAGTTTTTGACTATGTGCTCGACTTAATCTTACAAGACCCAAAGCTTCACTAGGAGCAGCACCAAATTTTCTTGATAAATCAATTTCTGCATGTTCATTAGATATCGCTATTCTGACAAAAAGATTTAAGTCTTTGGCATTATTAGTTGCTTCTAAAATTTTAATAAGCTCATCTTTTGAGTCTAAAGCAAAATCTCGTATTCCAAAGTTAAAATAAGCTTCTGAAATATCTTTCTTACTTTTTACCGTATGCATAAAAAATAATTTCACATCTTGACTTATTTTTCTTAAAGTCTTGATCTCATTTAACGACGCTACATCGAAGTGATCAACTCCATTAGCTATAATCTGTTTTAAAACATTTTCATTTGGATTGGTTTTGACAGCGTAAAGAATCGTTCCAGGAAAATTTGATTTAAAAAAATTGACACTCTTTTTAATTGACTCTGGTCTTATGCAGTAGACAGGTTGATCTGGCTTTAAAGTATTTATAAGTTCTTCTACAGTGCTAAATTTTTGCATCTCTCCAATTTTTTCTTTTTGTTTCAGCGAACAAATTTAAAAAAATATTATAAAAAAAGCTCATTTAATTGCGATTTAAGTTTTTTTGACCTTAATGTAAAGAAAATAATTCATTTTTTAGCGGTTGATAATCTGCTGGCTCACAACTATATTCAACTCATGAGATCTTCTACAACGCAACCACCAGCCCTGACGCTGAAAGATTTTAGTGATAATTCACTACTCTTAGTTGACGATGATGATCCGTTCAGATCTAGATTAGCTAGGGCTATGGAGAAGAAGGGGTTCAAGATAACAGAAGCCAAAAGCGTAAAAGAGGGCATAAATGCTGTAAAAATGGCTTTACCTAGCTTCGCTGTGGTGGATTTGAGATTAGAGGATGGAAATGGACTGGACGTTATTAAAGAGATCCACAAACATAAAGCAGATAGTCGAATTGTTATGCTGACTGGTTACGGGAATATACCTACGGCTGTAGCGGCAGTCAAAGCAGGTGCCATTGATTATCTGGCTAAACCTGTGGATGCTGATGATGTGGAGGCAGCGCTTTTAGCCTCCCCCGAATCAAAGGCAAAACCGCCTGAAAACCCAATGTCAGCTGATAGGGTTAAATGGGAGCATATCCATAGAGTTTATGAGTTATGTAATCGAAACGTTTCTGAAACAGCAAGAAGACTAAAAATGCATCGAAGAACACTTCAACGTATTTTATCTAAGAGATCACCAAAATAGATTTAAATTATAAAATTTCTTAAATTTAACAAAAATTTACTAGCAAAGATCAGTATGAGAATTTTATAAAATTCTATTAA
>Ga0255743_10001474_pt1 | contig 20195 bp, 17 predicted proteins | sample 101ome_19_FD_179950 | JGI IMG/M metagenome (GOLD analysis project Ga0255743, IMG submission 179950) | Coastal salt marsh microbial communities from the Groves Creek Marsh, Skidaway Island, Georgia - 101405AT metaG (version 2) | ecosystem: Environmental > Aquatic > Marine > Intertidal zone >... | reverse complement strand
GATAACAGGCACCCATCCTCGCAAGGGGCTATCAAGAGCGGTGTATCCAGCATAGAGCCATGGGAAGCCCGTGAGCAGCCAGCTTCTCAGCCACTCGAAGAGCACCCAAAGGGATGCGAAGGATACTGGGGCCCAAGTCTGCGACGGGCTGCCAAATCGCGCGAAAAGGGAAACCTGAACACCGTGGAGCAGCGCAAGCCCAAGGCAAAAGCACAGTGTGAGTAGTCCGGCCAATGGCACAGGCGCGTCGCCGTACACATTGATGCTTACAAAGATCCAGGAGGCACCGCAGAGAAACAACCCCGCACCGAACAGCCAGCCGGTGACGAAAGAAGCCTCTCTGGTACGTTGAGCCAGATAGAATAAGGAGAGGCTGAGGAGTGTTGCTGGCCAAAAGTCGAAGGGTGCGAGACCCAAAGGAAAAAGCGCGCCGGCAAGAAGCGGTAGTCCATGTCTGCTGATTGAGGAGCGCAAGGGCGCCATCGCAATCAGTCCTCGACGGCGATAGAGCGAGAGACCCGCAGGCTAATCAGTCTGCGCTGGTCAGCATTGACAACCCTGAATTCAAAGCCGTCGAAGCGGGTCACCTCGTCGCGATCCGGCACATGACCGAATGCATTGACCACAAGGCCGCCAATGGTGTCGAACTCCTCTTCGCTCAAATCGACCTCAAAAAACTCATTGAAGTCTTCAATCGGGGTCTGTGCCCGAATAAAAAATTCATCTGCATTGATGCGCCGGATATCTTTGCCCTCGTCGATATCGGTCTCATCTTCAATTTCACCGACGATCTCTTCGAGGACATCTTCAATTGTGACCAATCCAGCAACGCCGCCATATTCATCAATAACGATGGCCATATGGTTTCGGTTTTGCCGAAATTCCCTGAGAAGGACGTTGAGTCGCTTGCTCTCGGGGACCACTACCGTTGGTCTCAGCAGACTCTTCAGGTCGAATTCCGCGTCTCTGTCGATAATTAGCGGCAAAAGGTCCTTGGCTAGCAAGATACCCACCACGTTATCGAGACTGTCATCAATGACGGGATAGCGACTATGGGCGGCACTGATAACTTGCGGCAACGCCTCGTCGATGTCGGCGTCTATTTTAATTACCATCATTTGAGCCCGAGGGATCATGATATCCCTGACTTGCATGTCACTGACCGACAGCGCGCCCTCCATAATGGTCTTTGCGTCTTCATCGATTAGCTCATTGTCTGCTGCAAGACTCAGGAAGCCCTCAAGATCTGCTCTGCTTTGAGGGGTTCCCGATAAAAAATGAGTCAAGCGCTCCAGCCAGCTTCGGTCATCGGAATCCAGTTGACGGGGTTCATTCACGGTGAGTGTTCTCTTTCGTCATGCATGGTGTAAGGGTTTTTGAAGCCTAGGTCAGCCAATATTTTTATTTCGAGCGACTCCATCTTCTGTGCGTCAGCAGAATCAAGATGATCATATCCCACAAGGTGTAACACCCCATGGACCGTAAGGTGGGCCCAGTGAGCTTCTACAGGTTTGGCTTGTTGCGCCGCCTCAGCGGCTACTACTGGCGCGCAGATTGCGATGTCCCCCAGTAGAGACACGGTATTCTCCGTGACCAAGTCAGCCGGAAAGGAGAGGACGTTAGTGGGGCCGTCCTTGGAGCGGAAGCGCAGGTTAAGCGCCGCCATCTCAGAGGCATCGTTGATTCGGAAACTTACTTCTGGATTTGCGGGAATCTGTTCACCGACATGTTTGAGGGTCGAGTCCACCCAACAATAAAAGCTGTCGTCATCGGGACTTTCCAGCCCTGCATCCCTGTCGATGTGAACAAGCGGGGTCATGGGTCCTGTGAGTTCCGTGTGGGCGCGCGAGATTCAAAGTCATCATAGGCAGCAACCACCCGTTGGACTAACGGATGGCGGACCACGTCCTTATTGGCGAACCACGTAAATGTAATCCCCTTGACGCCATCGAGCACTTGAGTGGCATGGGTCAGGCCGGACTGCTGTCCTTTCGGCAAGTCTATCTGTGTCGCATCACCGGTGATCACGGCTGTGGACCCAAATCCGATACGTGTCAGAAACATCTTCATCTGTTCACGTGTCGTGTTCTGTGCTTCATCGAGGATAATAAAAGCATTGTTGAGTGTTCTGCCCCGCATGAAGGCTAGGGGTGCCACTTCGATGATATTTCGCTCTATGTATTTGGTTACCGTTTCAAATCCGAGCATTTCATAAAGAGCGTCATAGAGGGGACGTAAATAGGGATCGACCTTTTGACTTAGATCGCCGGGCAGAAAACCGAGACGCTCCCCGGCTTCAACCGCTGGTCGCACTAATAAAATGCGTCGCACGTCTTCCTCGATCAGAGCCTGCACCGCGCAGGCGACGGCGAGATAGGTTTTTCCAGTTCCTGCAGGTCCGATGCCAAAATTGATGTCGTGGCGTTGGATGGCGGCGACATAGCTCTGTTGATTGCGACCCCGAGGTTTTATCGATGTTCGTTTCGTTCGAATGAGCCCGATGTGGGCGGTGGGAGCCATCTCATCGATGCCTTGTTGCGCCGATAGATTTTCCAGACCAGCCTGCTGGAGATGAAGGTGGATTGATTCGGGGGTCAGTATCAGGCCCTGCTGGATGTCATCGTATAGCGAGCGTAAGAGCGCCACAGTGGCCTCAGCGGCTTCCTGAGATCCGGACACGGTGAAATGATTAGAGCGGTTGCTGATGCTGACACCCAGTCGGTCTTCAATTTGACGCAGATGACCGTCGAGTTGACCGCACAAAATAGCCAAATGGCGTGCATCATTAGGGTCTAGGGTGAAGCTGAGTTGGGATGTCGGCTCCGGCTCTGGGTCCGGTGCTACCGACGCGGTATCGATGTCCAACGCCTGTGTGGCCGCTCTTTTTGCACTTGGGAGGGAGACGATACCGAGGTTTTGGCCCGAGTCAACCGTTGTGTTCGGCTGTTTTGCCTGTCAGATCAGTGTTCCCCTGAGAGAGTTTGGCAGTGCCTCGACAATGTCAACATCGCAAAAACCACCTATTCTCGTGTGGTCGGTGCAGCTGAAATTGACGACCCGGTTATTCTCGGTACGACCGGCGAGCTGCCCGGGATCTTTCTTCGATAGGCCGGTGACGAGAATGCGCTGGCGCGTGTTTACCATTGACTCACTGATCTGCGCTGCCTGCTGGGCAATCCGCCCCTGCAGAATGTGTAAGCGCTGTTTTTTTACGTCCATCGGGGTTTCATCGGGGAGATCAGCGGCGGGAGTGCCTGGTCTGGCGCTATAAATAAAGCTAAAAGAGGTATCAAACCCGATGTCGTCAATGAGTTTCATGGTGTCGGCAAACTCTTGCTCGCCCTCGCCGGGAAATCCGATAATGAAGTCTGAGGAGAGCGATAACTTTGGTCTGATTTGTCGGAGTGCTCGGATTTTCGCTTTGTACTCGAGTGCCGTATGGCCGCGTTTCATCGCCATGAGAATGCGGTCTGATCCACTTTGCACCGGCAAATGTAGGTGGTCAACGAGGCTGGGAACCTCTGCGTAGGCCTGAATAATTGCATCGGAAAATTCAACCGGGTGCGAGGTGGTGTAACGGATTCGCTCTATCCCGGGGACTCGATTGACCAGATGAAGCAAGTCGGCAAAGTCGACGATATCGCCAAGGTGATTTGCACCTCGGTAGGCATTCACGTTCTGCCCCAGCAGGTTGACCTCTTTAACGCCCTGATCCGCTAGCCCCGCGATTTCTGCAATCACATCGTCAAGGGGCCGGGATACCTCCTCACCGCGAGTGTAGGGGACGACGCAGAAAGTGCAGTACTTGCTGCAGCCTTCCATGATAGAAACAAAGGCGCTGGGACCGTCCATGCGAGGCTCTGGCAGTCGGTCAAATTTCTCGATTTCGGGAAAGCTGACGTCAACAACAATTGGTGCTCCACCTTTACGGGTCTCGATCATTTCAGGCAATCGATGCAGGGTTTGAGGACCAAAAATCAGGTCGACAAAAGGAGCTCGCTTGCCTATGTCAGCGCCTTCTTGACTCGCTACACAGCCGCCAACACCAATGATTAGCTCGGGGTTCGCAGCCTTCAGGGGCTTCCACCGACCCAGTTGGTGAAATACTTTTTCCTGAGCTTTTTCGCGAATCGAGCAGGTATTCAGCAGCAGCACATCTGCCTCTTCCTCCCGGTCCGTCAGTTCCAGCCCGTGGCTTTCACCGAGTAAATCCGCCATTCTTGCCGAATCGTACTCGTTCATCTGGCAGCCATGGGTCTGCACAAAAAGCTTTTTTCGAGGCGCTGATGTCACGGGAGGCTCTCAGGGGTTGGTGACGGAAACAGCCAGATTATACCTGCCTCACACATATTCAACGATATGGACACTGGCCATTTGTGACGGAAGTGGTACCATTCCGGCCCTTTTCAGAACAGCCTCGTTTTCATGTCCTCACAATCCGTCTATAAAGTCATCTTCCAGAACGGTGGTCAGGTGTTCGAAGTCTTCGCGCGCCAGATTTATCAGAGCGATATGTGGGGGTTCATCGAAATTGAGGAGCTGGTGTTCGGCGAGCGGTCAGCAGTGCTTGTCGATCCCTCAGAGGAAAAGCTGAAGACCGAGTTTTCCGGGGTCAAACGCAGCTATATTCCCCTGCACTCGGTCATTCGTATTGATGAGGTAGACAAGGAGGGCGCCGCCAAGGTGTCCGATGCCGCACCTCAGGGCGCAAAAGTGGCGCACTTGCCTTTTACCTCCATGCCGCCCGCTCCTGGTGGAGGCGAGGAGTAAACTGCCTCCCCGCTTGAATTTAGCTCTCAGAGTGCCCATATCTGACTCCTACCGGGACGTTCCCGGGCCACAGGAGACCCGCAGTAGTGGTGGACAGAGGCGATAATCCAGAGAACAACAGAACTGATGATGACAGTGATGGAGCTGTCATTGAGGGTGTCTCTGCGCATTATGAATTCGGTGCTGAGGACGTGATGCCTGCGGGGGATGAATCGCCCCCCGCTGTTGTCGAGGACGTCCTTCCTGACACTTTGGTATTGCTGCCCCTACCCGGACGCCCATTTTTTCCGGGTCAGGTGCAACCCGTCGGTCTGAATCCTGATCAGTGGCAAGAGACACTTCAAGCAATAGCTGAACAGGGCTCGGGTTTAATCGGCCTTGCTTTCGTCGGGGATAAAAATCCATCCGAGGCAGAAGCTCTGGACTTTCCCGGCATGGGTTGCGTGGTCAGACTTCACAAAACCCCCGGGTCGGATGAGAGCGCGGTACAGTTCCTAGCTCAGGGGGTTAAGCGTTTCAGACGTATTCGCTGGCTGAAGACCGACGGCCCGTTCATCGCACAGGTGGAATATCCGGCGACTCAGGGAGATCGCGATAGCGATGAAGTCAAAGCCTATGCGATGGCGATTATCGCGGCGATCAAGGAGTTGTTGCCGCTCAACCCGCTGTACTCCGAGGAACTTAAGCAATACCTCGGCAACTTTAATCCCAATCAGCCTAGTTTACTGGCGGATTTTGCGGCTGCACTGACAACAGCGAATGGGGGTCGCTTGCAGGAGATTCTCGAATCCCTGCCGTTGACAGTGCGAATGGCCAAGGTGCTGGAGCTGTTGCGTCGTGAAAAAGAAGTCGCCGAACTTCAGGGACAAATCAGCAAGGAAGTCAATGAAAAGGTCTCAGATAACCAGCGGGAGTTTTTTCTCAAGGAACAGATGAAAGTCATTCAGCGTGAGCTTGGCATCACGAAGGACGACAAAACCTCTGACGCGGACCGCTTTGCCGAACGTATGGCGGCGCTGTCTCCCAATGATCAGGTGCTCGCCAAGTTCCAAGAGGAGCTGGACAAGCTCAAGGTACTCGAGTCCGGGTCGCCTGAGTATGCGGTTACCCGCAATTACCTCGACTGGATGACTTCAGTGCCATGGGGTGTTTTTTCCGAAGACAATTTAAATCTCGATCAGGCGCGCGATGCTCTGGATAGCCATCACGACGGACTGGAGGATGTCAAAAAACGAATCATTGAGTTTCTCGCCGTAGGTTCCTTCAAGGGGGCTGTTGATGGCTCAATTTTATTGTTGGTGGGCCCTCCTGGCGTGGGTAAAACCAGTATCGGACGCTCAATCGCTGCAGCTCTGGGCAGGGAGTTTTATCGCTTCAGTTTGGGTGGTATGCGCGATGAGGCTGAGATCAAGGGGCATCGACGAACCTACATAGGCGCGATGCCCGGTAAGTTGGTGCAGGCCCTCAAGGACGTAAAGGTGGCAAACCCGGTCATTATGTTGGATGAGATTGACAAGGTGGGATCATCGTATCAGGGAGATCCGGCCTCGGCGTTGCTGGAGGTGCTGGACCCTGAGCAGAACCAGGAGTTCTTGGACCATTACCTGGACCTTCGGATTGATCTTTCCAAAGTGCTGTTTGTCTGTACCGCGAATCAGCTTGACACGATACCACCCCCGCTACTGGACCGAATGGAAACTATTCGGTTGGCGGGTTATATATCAGAAGAGAAACAGGCTATCGCCAAAAATCATCTATGGCCCAAGTTGCTGGAGCGTCACGGGGCAAAGCCGAATCAGATTCGAATCAACGAGGCGTCTTTGAAGCTGGTCATTGATTCCTACTGTCGCGAGGCGGGTGTCAGGCAGTTAGAGAAGCAGTTATCCAGCCTTATTCGTAAGTCGATCCTGCGGTTGGTAGACGAAAAGCTAGATCGAATCCGACTTGGTAAGAGAGAGGTGACCGATATGCTGGGACAGCCCAGGTATCGGAATGATCGCCCGGCCCGCGGCCGTGGTGTTGTCACCGGGCTTGCCTGGACCCCCCATGGAGGCGCCACCCTGGCGATTGAATCGAGCAAGGTGCACACCCTCAACCGCGGTTTCAAACTGACTGGCCAGCTGGGTGATGTCATGAAGGAAAGCGCGGAGATTGCCTACAGTTATGTTGTCGCACATTTGCGTGAGCTGGGCTGCGATGAGGACTTTTTTGATATGTCGACGGTGCATCTCCATGTGCCTGAAGGGGCCACGCCAAAGGATGGACCCAGTGCGGGGATCACCATGGCGACAGCTCTGGTTTCACTCGCGAGGAGAGAGAGAATTCGCCAGCCACTGGCTATGACTGGGGAGTTGACGTTAACGGGTCGGGTCCTAGCCGTTGGTGGCATTCGTGAGAAGATCATTGCAGCGCGGCGTGCAAAAATCTTCGAACTAATCTTGCCCTACGCGAACCGGGCCGACTATGAAGAGTTACCGGATTATCTGCAGGATGGACTGATTGTTCATTTCGTGCGGAGTTTTCGCGAGGTGTTTGACGTGGTATTCGATGCCTCCAGAGAACAGCGTCAGCTTCACTAACCAGTCGCCCGTCCCTGTGGCGCATTGAACCCCCGGGTTAGGGCGCTTCAGCCGTAATAATGGCTCGCCGGGGTGCTGGGTGGCCTTCGACGGTGAAGTCTTCATTATTGGGATCCAAGAACTGCTCGAGTGAGTGAAAAGTCATCCAGTCGGTTGAGCGTTGTTCTTGTGTCGTTGTTTTAGTGCAGTCGATCAACTCGGCCTGCCTAAAACCAATTTTTTTAAGCCAACCAATGAGGGTAGGCACGCTCGGCAAGCACCAGACATTTCCCATTCGGGCATAGCGTCCGGGAGGCGTGAGTACGGTGTTTTCAGCTCCATCCACTACCAGTGTTTCGAGCACCAACTGTCCGCCTGAACACAGGGCCTCTCGCAGCTCTATTAGGTGGTTGAAGGGGGATCGACGGTGATAGAGAATTCCCATAGAGAACACCGTGTCAAAGGCGCGTAAGCCCGTGGGCACATGCTCCAAACCAATGGGCAGTACAAAGATGCCGGGTATATTCAGATAGTACTGGATAGCTTTGAACTGGAGAACAAATAGCGGTGTCGGATCAATTCCAACCACCTCGGCTGCACCCTCGCCAAGCATCCGCCAGCAGTGATATCCGCTGCCACAGCCCACGTCCAAGACGCGCTTGTCTTTAAGAGGCAGCAACCCGGGCAGCAGCCGGTCCCATTTCCAGTCGGAGCGCCACTCGGTATCAATGGCGACGCCGAATAGATCAAAGGGACCTTTACGCCAGGGGTGTAATCCTCGCAGCGCCGAAGTGAGTTGGTTTTTTTCCTGAGGTGTGATGCTTCCCTCGCAACCTACTGCGGCGCGATCAAGAACCACCCGCAGAGGTGTCAGGGAAGGCAGGGACTCAAGTGCTTGGCGCCAGCGAGGTAGGTCGCCATAGCGAAGCGGAGACAGTCCTTCACTGACTGCATCCTCCAGTGATGCCAGCCAAGGCTCTAGTGGTGTGCCTTGCCAGCGATTATGCAGCAGGTCGAGATCTCGGCTGAGCTCGTGGGGTTGGCTCATGCTATCGCTATCATTGACGCAAAATTGAAGCATTGAAACCATGTGCTGCAGTCACTAAATCCCGCTTTGGATAGCCGTTCCCGATGGATCGACAGAGTCTCGGGAATCAAGACGTTTTCGAGCGCCTGGCGTTTTTTTGCTATCTCCAGATCACTGTACCCCTGTGCTCTCTTGAAGTTGTGATGCATAGCGATCATGTAGTCGTCCATGCCGGGAGAATCGAGTTTTATTTTTTCAGACAGTATTAGCGCATCCCCGGGACGAAGTGCGCTCCTTATTTTTTCGAGAAGGGTGAGGCGGGAGGTGACGGGAACAAACTGCAAGGTGTAGTTCAGGATCACCACACTCGCGGGTCTCAAGGAAAAATCGAGAATATCTTGCTCTTCAAGCTCTACCGGGACATCTGGCATTTCCTGTTCCAGCGTTGATCGCGCCGCAGCTAGCATGGCCGAACTATTGTCCACCCCAACAAGCTGACATTGCTGGCAGCTGGGCTGGCGCGCAGCCGCCAGAAGCGAGGCCCCAAGAGAGCAACCCAAGTCATAGATGCAGGTGTCAGCTCTGGCATGACGTGCCGCCATTAGCCCGGTCATGCTGATCACTGTGGCATACCCCGGGACCGAGCGGTTTATCATGTCGGGAAACACGCCTACGACGTCTTCGTTAAAGGTAAAGAGGCCGGGATCTCCAAGAGTTTTTGAGTAAATGGTGTCGCGGTTTGTCGTCATCAGAGCAGTGATTCGTTTGCCTGGATGGCGCGTAGAATAGCAGGAGATGGGCTTGGATATTGGCACTCAGATGCCAGCTAGCGCATACTTCGCCGCCATTTATCGTTTTGGACTCTCGCCGCCATGTTTGACCACTTGCCGATTCTGCCCCCCGATTCCATTTTAGGGCTTGCCGCCGCCTGCCGTGCAGATACCAACCCTGACAAGGTTGATCTGACAATCGGAATCTATATGGATGAAACTGGTGCTTGTCCCGTATTTCAGGCGGTGAAAGACGCCCAGCGCGCCATGATCGATGAAGAGGTCACCAAAGCCTATATCGCTCCGCAGGGTGACGACAGATTTCTGACTGGAATGATGGGACTGGTTCTTGGTCAGGAGCGATTTCAGACGAGGGTAGGAGAAGTAGCAGCGGTGCAGGCACCCGGAGGTTGCGGTGCAGTGCGATTGGGTGCCGAGGTGTTAAAAGCTGCGGCTCCCGCGGGTAAGGTGTGGGTCAGTAGACCTACCTGGCCGGTTCACGTACCACTCATCACCAGCACCGGATTGGAATTGAGCGAGTATCGTTACTACGAACCCGCGACTCATGGTGTTGACTTTGACGGCATGGTTGCTGATCTCCAGCAGGCGAAGCAGGGGGATATCGTGTTGTTACACGGTTGCTGTCACAACCCGTCCGGTGCTGATTTAAGTGTTGATCAATGGGATGTGGTCGCCGAGATGGCCGTTACACAGGGTTTTACCCCGATGGTGGATCTCGCTTATCAGGGGTTTGGCGAGGGTTTGGATGTTGATGTTTACGGTCTGCGGACGCTAGTAGACAAAGCCCCAGAGGTGGTCATTGCCGCTTCCTTATCAAAGAACATGGGACTTTATCGAGAGCGAACAGGCGTCGCTATTTTTACAGGTCCTGACGCCAGAGCCGCTGAGGCAACCGCGAGTCAAGCCAAGGCTGCCGCGCGGCGGATTTATTCCATGCCTCCGGCACACGGTGCACTCATTGCCGCAAGGATTCTGGCGGATCAAACTCTCCGCCAAAGCTGGGCCAATGAGCTTGAACAGATGTGTGAGCGCATAAACAGCCTTCGAGTTGATTTCCGGGATCGCCTTGAGTCGAGAACTGGGCGAGATTTCGGATTTATCGCGCGAGAGAAGGGTATGTTTTCGTTTCTGGGTTTGACAGAAGAGCAAGCGCTTGCAGTTCGAGAGGATCGCAGCCTTTATATGTTGAATTCATCTCGAATAAATATCGCCAGTTTAAATCAGCAAAACATGGATCAGGTTGTCGAAGCGGTGGCATCGGTACTCTGATAAGGCTTTCTCTTTGATCCAAAATTTCTAGCGCTTTATGGGCCTACGCTTCGTACTGTGCGGGGGATTTCGAGAGCAGCTTTGGGCTGCGGCCTCGTCCGTTGATTCCGCTTACTCCTCGAGCTCCGTCCATCGCTCTAACGCCTGATCAAGCGCGTGCTGGGTGTCGGTGAGAGTTTTCAAGGTTTCGTCAACCGATGCTTGATCACTCGAATAAAACGTCGGCGCGCTGATAAGCGCATCCAGTCGACCAAGTTCGGCCTCGAGCCCTTCTATTTTTTCGGGCAGACCCGCCAATTCTCGCTGTTCTTTGTAACTCAATTTCTTCCTTGATGGTGTTGCCTCCTCTTTTGGCTCCACTTCAGTTTGCTGTGCTTTAAGGTGTGATTCGGAAGTTAGGCTGTTTTGAGATTGTGCTTTGTTTGATTGCGTTGCCTCTTCTGCTTTGAGTCGACCACCACGAGCTTCCCAGTCGCTGTAGCCACCCGCTTGTTCTTCAATCACGCCATCCTCTTGAATTACCAACAGGCTTGTGACGACTCTATCCATGAAATCTCGATCATGGCTCACGAGGAGTAATGTCCCACTGAATTCAAGCAATAATTCTTCAAGCAATTCCAGCGTTTCAATATCGAGATCGTTTGTCGGCTCATCCAGCACAAGAAGATTTGCAGGTTGGGTAAATAGCTTGGCGAGAATTGCTCGGTTTCGCTCGCCTCCCGAGAGAGCCTTTACGGGTGTTCTGGTTCGCTCTGGTGTAAACAAAAAATCACTCAAATAACTGATTGCGTGCCGTCGTTTGCCATTGATCTCGATAAATTCTTGGCCCCCGCATACGTTGTCTATCAGGTTGGCATCTGGATCTAGGTGGTCTCTGAGCTGATCCGAGTAGGCTATTTCCAGCTTGGTGCCTACACGGACTTCACCCGAGTCCGGATTGATTTCGTTTAATAATAATCGGACAAGGGTCGTTTTACCGATACCGTTGCGACCCACGATGCCGATTCGATCGCCCCGCTGAATCGTCGTTGTAAAGCCCTTCACAATGACCTGATTTTCCCAGCTGAAGTCGATCTTGCGGACGTCGGCGACGATTTTTCCAGAGCGCGATGCGTCTTCAATGGTAAAACTTGCCTTACCCTGCCTCTGTCGCCGTTGGGCCCGCTGTTCACGCATCGCTTTTAAAGCTCTTACCCGTCCTTCATTGCGAGTCCTGCGAGCTTTTATACCCTGTCGTATCCATACCTCCTCCTGCGCGAGTTTTTTATCAAATAAAGCGTTGGCCTGCTCCTCGGCAGCAAGCTGCTGCTCCCTGAATTTAAGGAAGCCATGAAAGTGTCCCTGCCAAACCGATAACTGGCCTCGCTCCAGTTCACCGATAGAGGTGGCAACACGCTGCAAAAATCTGCGATCGTGGGTGATGACAACCAGTGCGCCTTTGAACAGCTTTAGCTGCTCTTCAAGCCATTCGATAGTGGGAATATCGAGATGGTTTGTTGGCTCATCGAGAAGCAGGATATCGGGCTGCGAGACCAGCGCGCGTGCAAGGGCAACCCGACGGCGCCATCCCCCCGAGAGGTCTCCTACAGTCATGTCCGCGGGGAGGGAAAGCTGCGAAATGATACTTTCGATCCGTTGCTGTATCTGCCAGCCACCCTGATTTTCGAGCGCAGTTTGTACTCGCGCAAGTTCATCAAGGCTCGTGGTGTCGGTAGTTTCAAGGAGATGATGGTAGCGCGACAGCAGCGCACCCACATCCTGCAGTCCGCCCGCAACCGCCTCATAGACGGTTTGGTCGTTGGCGACAGGCAGCTCCTGTTCCAGTCGCGATAGTTTGGTTTCAGGGGCGATCCACCGCTCGCCATCGTCCGGTGTTACTTCTCCCGCTAGCACCTTAAACAAAGTCGTTTTTCCGGCGCCATTGCGCCCCAAAAGGCCCAGACGGTCGCTTTTTTCCAACTGCAGCGAAACATGGTCAAGCAGAATATGCGTACCAAATCGCAATTCAATATTGTCGATGCGCAATAACGGCATGAGTGGGTCCCCTATGGATGCTGGAAATTCTACGCGAAAGCCTGTTGCGCGTCCGTGTTTCCGTTACTATGTCAGGGTGACTTGGGGGGGGTTCCGTGTACGCTAATACGACAGATTTTTACGACCGCTGGATCGCGCGCTGGCTCACGCTGTGTGCGCTAGTCATTTTTGGGATGATTTTGCTTGGAGGTGTCACGCGCTTGACCGACTCCGGCTTGTCCATGGTTGAGTGGAGTCCGATTATGGGCATCATCCCGCCGCTATCCGAGGCAGACTGGCAGATCGCCTTTGAAAAATACAAGCAGTATCCCGAATTCCAGAAGATAAACTTTGATATGGGTCTTGACGGATTCAAGGTGATCTTCCTCTACGAATATCTGCATCGAGTGCTGGGCCGGCTAATCGGACTGCTCTATTTCGTACCCCTCTTATTTTTTTGGGTCAAAGGCATGGTGAAGCCCTCCTTGCGCGGACATCTGGCACTCCTTTTGATCCTAGGTGGGTGCCAGGGGTTAATGGGTTGGTACATGGTGAAGAGTGGACTGGTCGACAGGCCCGACGTTTCCCAGTATCGACTCACGGCACATCTCGGATTGGCGCTGCTGGTCTACGGTTATATGGTTTGGCTAATATTGCGACTGGTAAACCCTCGGCGCCTGATTCCCAGTATGCCCTTGCGTTGGCCGATCGCTTTGGTGTGCTTGGTGTATGTCATGGCACTAAGTGGTGGATTTGTTGCCGGAACGGACGCAGGCTATGCGTACCCCACCTGGCCACTAATGGGCAGTAGTTTTTTTCCACCCATGCTTTACGAGCAAGGGTGGCTGTCTGCTTTTGAGCAGGTGACTACCATTCATTTTAATCATCGCATGCTTGCCTATGGAGTCGTGGGAATCCTTATCGGGGTGGCTTTGACGAGTTATTTGAGAAGTTCTGACGCGACGGTCAGGTTTGCGGCCCTTTTAATGGGCGGCGCAGTATTCCTTCAGGCGTCACTTGGCGTGGCTACGGTCTTGAGTCAGGTGGCAATACCTGTAGCCGCTAGTCACCAGGGTGGGGCGGTCATTCTTCTAACCATGACACTTCTCTTTACACATGCCCGGATAACCGAGAAATCGAGACTCTGACCCTCGCTGATCAGTGGGGAGCAGAAAAAACTAAAGAAGTCTCAATGTCGGCCGATAACTTGAGTTGATTGGGGAAAACAGGGGCTTGCCGCCCTCGTTTGTAGTACCGAAGACGAACTCAGGAGGCCTAAAATGGCAGTTGTAAATACAAACGTAAACGCTACTGTTGCGCAGAACGCATTGGTTCGCAACGAGCGTCAGATGAACACTGCCATGGAGCGACTGTCGACTGGTCAGCGTATCAATGGCGCCAAAGATGATGCGGCTGGACTCGCCATCTCATCCAGAATGACCTCGCAGATAAGGGGTCTTGAAGTCGGTGTTCGCAATGCAAACGATGCTATTAGCATGATTCAGACTGCTGATGGGGCGTTAGTAGAAGTCTCTAACATGCTGCAACGGATGCGCGAGCTCGCATTGCAGTCGGCGAACGGGACGACTACCGAGTCTGACCGCAACTACCTCAATAAAGAATATCAGAACCTGCAAAGCGAAATTGAGCGGATCGCCGATGCCACGGAGTTTAACGGCAAGGTCATTTTGCACGGCGATGCTGCTGCCGCAGGGGATTCAAGCGTTAAGTTTCAGGTCGGTGCCAACGGCGGGCAAACTATTGCTGTGGACTTTGGAGATATTTCTGCATCGGGTAATGCGGCTTTCACGGCGTTGAGCGCCGGCGCTGGCACTGGCGGCTTCATTTCCGCGCAGACTACAGCATCGGCCATTACGACTGCGTCGACGGCAGTGGTGGCTATTGACTCAGCTATCACCTCTGTAAACACTCAACGTGCGACCTTTGGTGCGGCGATTAACCAACTAAACTACGCCATTGATAACCTGTCCAGTGTAAAGGTAAATGCGGAGGCATCACGTAGCCGCATTCTTGATACTGACTATGCGACCGAGACTTCTGAACTCGCTCGCACGCAGATTATCCAGCAGGCGGGAACGGCGATGTTGGCTCAGGCCAATCAGTTGCCTCAGACGGTTCTTTCGCTTTTGCAGTAATAGCGGATTGAAGAAAAAAGCGCCCTCACCGGGCGCTTTTTTTTGTGGCTATGTTTTCGGGAAGTTCAGCCAGCGTTCATTAGGCTTGAGTGAACTTAAGTAACGAAGTCACGCTAAAGATTTTTAGACTAATGCCGATATTTTCTAATGAAGTGAAATCTGCATCGGGTTGGGCCGAACGATACTGAGGAGAGAGCTATGGCGGTAGTGAACACAAATATTGGGGCATCGATCGCGCAAAACGCCCTGAGTAAGAACGAACGGTCGATGAATACAGCGATGGAGAGGCTCTCGACCGGGAAACGTATTAACGGTGCCAAGGATGACGCCGCCGGGCTTGCAATCTCCTCGAGGATGACCTCACAGATCAATGGTTTGGCAACAGGAATGAAGAACGCCAGCGATGCGGTCAGTATGATCAGTGTTGCTGATGGGGCTATGGTAGAGATAGGCAACATGCTGCAACGTATGCGGGAACTTGCCCTGCAGGCCTCAAATGGCACTACAACATCGGCTGATAGGGATTACCTGAATACCGAGTATCAGAACCTGATTACTGAGATTGAGCGCATAGCACAGAATACACAGTGGAACGGCACCGATATATTGAATGCAGCCAGTAATTCGGTGAAGTACCAGGTCGGCGCGAATGGCGGACAAACCATTGCAGTGGACTTCGCGGCGGTTGATCAAACAAACGGGTCGGCTTTTGGCGTCTTCGCTACAGGTGCTTCGGCGGTTTCTATAGCGGCAGGCACCACTGCTTCGGCGCTTACCGCTGGAAGTGAGGCGATAACAAAAATTGACGCAGCCATCACGGAACTTAATGAGAATAGAGCGACATTTGGTGCGGCCATCAATCAATTGACCTATGCCATGGACAATTTAGCAAGTGTAAAAGTCAACTCCGAGGCAGCCCGTTCTCGTATTGAGGACGCCAACTACGCCGAGGAGACGTCTGAGCTCGCCAGAACCGCAATTATCCACCAGGCAGGCCTCGCTATGCTTGCGCAGGCGAATCAGGTGACTGCAACTGTTTTGGCGCTGCTGAAGTAAGGGCTTTAACCGAGCTTATTTTTTGCACCGGATAGGGGAGTCGTTGCAAGACAGCTGGAGGGAATGAAAGATGGACAAGGTTCCTGCGAGCACAGCATCTACTGCGGCCCAAGTGGCCGCTAACAAAGCCGCTGTTGCAAGTGTTAAGGATCAGAATGCAGGTCCTGATAACAAAGCTAAAGTAAAGCAAGACCGCGCACCTGCAGTATCTATTGCGGAGGTAGCAGCTGACGCCGCAGATGGTAAGTTGAGGAGTGTAAGCGCCTTAGCTTCGATTTCCGAGTCAATTGACGACGCGGTTGAGGTGTTGAACGAAGCTTTGAGTAAAAGGCATACGAGTGCGCAAATTCGGCGCGATGATCAGCTCAACAGATTTTTGGTCACCATCAAGGACAAGGACTCCGGAGAGGTGGTGCGCGAAATTCCAGCAGAGGCGCTGCTTAAGTTTGCTCGGAATTTAGAAGAGCTTAAAGGCATCCTGTTTGACGAAACGCTTTAAATTTGGCTTCTGGGAGACGTCCCGGTTGTGTTAATGAAACCGGGGGTTTGTTTTTAGCAGACAGGTATTTTCCGCGACAAAAAAAACGCCCAGTCGGGCGTTTTTTTGTTACTTCTGTCAGCCTTACTGCAACAAGGAAAGCACTGTTTGGGGAAGCTGATTCGCCTGAGCCAGCATCGCTGTTCCCGCTTGAGAGATAATCTGTGTTCGTGCAAGCTCAGAGGTTTCTTTGGCGTAATCAGCGTCCAAGACGCGACTACGAGAGGCCTCTGCATTTACTTTCACGCTAGCCAGGTTGTCAATGGCGTAAGTTAACTGATTGACAGCCGCGCCGAAGGTAGCCCGCTGGCTATTCACCGCAGTAATCGCACTATCGATCGCGGTAACTGCTGCAGTGCCGGTGCTGATTGCTGATGCGGTGGTCTGAGCGGATATTGCCGCGGTGGCGGCTGCGGCACTGAACGCCTGGAACGTGGCCCCACCCGATTGAGACATATCTCCGAAATTCACAGCAACAGTTTGTCCGCCGTTGGCACCAACTTGGAAGCTCACCGTCGGATCACCGGCAGCATTAGCGTCCCCTTGGAGGATAGAGCGTCCGTTCCACTGCGTATTTTGAGCGATGCGCTCCATCTCCGAGATCAGGTTGGCGTACTCCGCATTAAGGTAATTGCGATCTGCCTCTGTCGTGGTGCCATTCGAGGATTGAAGTGCGAGCTCTCTCATTCTCTGGAGCATATTTGTTACTTCGATCATCGCACCGTCAGCTGTTTGCAGCATGCTGATCGCGTCGTTCGCATTTCGAATGCCGACTTCCAGGCCTCGGATTTGTGACGTCATTCGAGAAGAAATTGCCAGTCCCGCTGCATCATCTTTTGCGCTGTTGATGCGACTACCAGTGGATAGGCGCTCCATGGCGGTGTTCATATCGCGCTCATTTCTCGTCAAAGCGTTTTGCGCAATGCTGGCGCCTACATTTGTGTTTACGACTGCCATAATGGCCCTCCTAATATTAACAAGTACTGCGTTACCTTTCGTTGTTTAAAGAGTTCTGGGCGATCCAAGCTTGGGGGCTTGATCTAAATCAGCACTCGTTCTTACTACCCTAATAAATCCAATACGCTTGCCGGCAGCTGATTCGCCTGAGCGAGCATCGCTGTACCTGCTTGCTGAATGATTTGCGCTTTGGCGAGCTCAGAGGTCGCGTGGGCGTAATCGGTGTCCATAATGCGACTGCGTGTCGAGGCAGCATTGATGGACACCTGAGTCAAATTGTCGATCGCGTGAGTCAGTTGGTTCACCGCAGCGCCGAAGGAAGCTCGCTGGTTACTTACGTTCTCGATTGCAAGGTCAATACCAGTCATAGCTGCGGAAGCGTTTGCTTGGGCCTCCACCGTAGTAGCTCCCGAAATAGAAACTGGGTATAAGCCGGATAAAGCGGCATCTGATGGTGATAACGCCGTGCCCCCGGAAGCTGCTGTCGGCCCTCCACTCACACTTTGTGCGAAACCGCCTCCTCTCATATCAGCAAAGTTGACAGAAATAGTTTGCCCTGCGTTGCCTCCCACCTGATATGAGACATCGGATACACCGGTACCTCCTGCGTTTCCGTTGAGTACTGCTCGACCGTTCCACTCGGTGTTGTTAGCAATCCTGTCTATCTCGGCCTTTAACCGACCAAACTCATCCTGAAGATAGTTCCTGTCAGCAACACTGCCAGTGCCGTTAGAGGCTTGGAGTGCCAGTTCTCTCATGCGCAGCAACATGTTGGTCATTTCGTCCAGAGCGCTTTCTGCGGTCTGGATCATGCTGATTGCATCGTGGGCGTTCTGTACAGACTGCTCGAGCCCTACGATCTGTGAGGTCATCCTGGAGCTGATCGCAAGACCCGCGGCGTCGTCGGCTGCAGTGTTGATCTTCTTGCCAGTTGATAACTGCTCCATCGCCTTGCTGAGCGCGCGCTCGTTTTTGGCTAATGAAGCTTGCGCAAGCGATGCGCTGATGTTCGTATTTACAACCGCCATGATTCTGGTCTCCTAATGGCTTTGTTCTTCGATGCACAAGCTGAACAGCAGGAACCGTGCCAATTCGTGATCTACCCGTTCTAAGTGCCTGTTTTTGAAAGATCTTAATTTTTTTTGTTGGTGAGACTGGCAACTTAAAAATGGTTTATGAGGCGGGGCCGGCAATGATTTGCCGCCGGATATTGGGGATTAGTAGTCGTAAAAATTGAGATGTGGGTTTAGTCCGCAACGGGCCATACGGTGGAGCATTGTTTTGCCTGCAAAGCTTCACTCTGCAGCGGCCCGGACAGCAATTTAGGGCAAAAAAAAAGCGCCCTGTTGGGCGCCTTTTTATGGGTTTCTGATTTTTCGCTACTGCAGAAGCGACAGCACTGTCTGGGGCAGCTGATTGGCCTGGGCCAACATCGCTGTTCCGGCTTGCTGGATGATCTGGGTGCGAGCAAGCTCAGACGTCTCGGTCGCGTAGTCCGTATCGAGAATGCGGCTCCGAGAAGCCTCAGCATTCACCTTAACGCTAGCAAGGTTGTCTACTGCGTAAGTCAACTGATTCACCGCCGCACCAAAAGTCGCTCGCTGAGAGTTAACAGAAGCAATAGCCGAGTCGATCGCAACAACAGCTGATGTGGCAGTAGTCATTGCGCTTGCAGTGGTACCCGCTGCGATGCTGCCGTGAGCCGAGTTGACCTCTTGCATCACCCCAGAGGCGCCAGTCTTGTTGAAGTCACCGAAATCCACCGAAATCGTCTGACCACCATTTGCACCCACTTGGTAGGCAAAAGTGCTACTGGCTGTGGTGGTGTGATTCAGTATTGACCCACCGTTCCATTGCGTATTCTGCGCAATGCGATCGATCTCAGTAATTAAATTCTGATATTCCGAATTCAGGTAATCCCTGTCGGAAGAGGTGGTTGTTCCGTTCGCTGACTGCAACGCCAGCTCTCGCATGCGCTGTAGCATGTTTGTAACCTCGACCAGCGCGCCATCTGCCGTACTGATCATGCTGATGGCGTCATTGGCATTGCGAATTCCGACCTCTAATCCTCGGATTTGCGATGTCATCCGTGAAGAAATGGCCAGCCCGGCGGCATCATCTTTGGCGCCGTTGATGCGCTGACCAGTAGAAAGTCGCTCCATGGCGGTATTCATGTGGCGCTCATTACGCACTAGCGCGTTCTGAGCAACGGTTGCGTTTACATTTGTATTAACGACGGCCATGGCGGTCTCCTGATTTTCTTCCTATGAATCCTGTGCGTTTCGGCTTTGGGATCTCCCCAAGCCCTGTTGTCCTTGACTCAGTTATCGGCACACGTCCCTGATCCTTTAGAAAAAATTGTGTCGCTCTGGTAGAAGAGAGAGGGTTTTAAAGGTTTGGCCTGATTTTTGCTTGATTTATTGGAGCGGCATTTATATCGCCATTTGACGCTTTTCAGAATCTCAAGGCTTCTGCCGACCGAAACGGGAGATAACACATGTACTCAGCCACACTCGAGCCGTTGCTTCAGCAATGCAATGAAGCCATTGAAATGGCCAAGAAAGGTGCCATCGATGAGGCCAGAGTGTGCCTGGACAGAATACGTTTCCTGCGATCATTGCTTGCTCACAGCAATGTGTCCAACGATAGTCAGCTTGGTGCGACGGAGGCGAATTTCCCTTCAGGCGCTGCAGATCTATTAGGCCATCACATATCAATAGCAACCGCTGTTAATCAACGGCTTGAGACCATTCATCAGTGGATCAAAGAATCACGTGCAGCATTCTCGGTTGAAGAGTTGCGGCAATCTAATGCCGGTATCAACTTATTTATCGATGATGCGCTGCCGGATATCTGGGATTTCAAACAGGATCTGGTGCTACTAACCGATTTGGACGGTTATGAAATTCGTGAGGTATTACGCGCACGTGGACAGGCAAAATTTATCTGGATGACGGAGCACGTCATTTCTGACGGGCGTGGTGATGACTCTCGTGATTTGGACACTCTTTACGTCGTTGCGGGTCAAGATCCCGAGAAAACTGAGCTTGAGCGATTTTT
>Ga0255743_10001471_pt1 | contig 20214 bp, 10 predicted proteins | sample 101ome_19_FD_179950 | JGI IMG/M metagenome (GOLD analysis project Ga0255743, IMG submission 179950) | Coastal salt marsh microbial communities from the Groves Creek Marsh, Skidaway Island, Georgia - 101405AT metaG (version 2) | ecosystem: Environmental > Aquatic > Marine > Intertidal zone >... | reverse complement strand
CGTCAAACAATGTTTAAACCCAGTCTCGGACCCTCGCAAGGGTCTGAAGTCGCTCATCTGATTGGCTGGAGGGTCGACATTCCGCGATTTGATTGGCTATCTATCGCTGGATATCACTTTACGCGCTGTAGAAGTCTAAAAAATCGAACGTTTCTATATAAAAAGCTTCTCGGAAACCACTTTATAGCGACGACGCGCTCTGATTGGTCGAAACTGAAGCAACTCCCTTAAAATTTGTATAGAAGGCAGGGGTTCACACTGCCCAAAATCGGGCTTTTTTGCGTGTACAGAGTTCGATTTTTTAGACTTTTGCAGCGCGGCGTTTCCGGTAGCGTCAGGCGCGGCGGGGGAGATGTGGATCATGAGCCAGTTCGGATACACGCTGCAGTGCGCGAAAGGGCTTGGCGGGCGACCCAAGATGATGAGCATCGACCACCATATTGCGCACGTGCGGGTGGCGGCGGCGCTCAAGAAGGCGGGGGGCGGAGATGGCGACCCGTCGAAACCCAACGCGATCATCTGCGGGTACTACCCGCCCCCCAGCCAGGAGGAGATGGAGCTGTCGATTCGGTCCCGCGGGGAACTCTGACGGAAATATATACTTAGGCGCGTGCGTAATATGTTGCCGTGATGTTTTAACGATGGATGATGCTTTTACATCCGCGCGTCATCGTTGCATACCAAGAAAGAGCGGCTACGACGCGCGGCGCTACGGAGCTAGTCGAACCCCCCCCTGGTCCTCTCCCTGGATGACCTCCCGGGGTCGAGCTGCATGAGCTCGCGTATGACAGTACAAACTGTTCGATCGGAAATTCGAAAGCCAACATACAGATTATGAATAGGTGACAGTCGGGATTGGAGTGTGAGGGAGTGCACTTACTTCTTCTTGTACAAACACGACGAAAGCGGGGAAAAGACCCGACATATCGAAGGCGGCGGACAAAGGTCCCTCAACTTCCCATCTGCCATCCCTGGAACGTCGCGACAGCGAGTGCGAGGAGAACATAAACGTTGGGGTGGGCGCTTTCCGCGGCACCGGTCGACCCGCTCGTTGAAAGACTCGCATCGCAGGTGGTTACATGCGGTGATGGACTGAGCGGTTTCGTTTTCGTCACAAGCACTTGGCGTTCCCCGCAAAAGTTGATACTGGTTCTCGTCAATCCTCCCGAGCAAGCGGGAGGGGCGGTGTCAGTGACCGTCCCACTGCAATAGGTGCCAGTGCCACCACACGTGGCTCTTATCTCCAGCGAGAACGTCCCTCTGGCCATCCATGGGATGGTGATACCAGCCGCAGATGTCGCCATTAGTCCATTCGCCGGTGCCCATTTCATGCTGTATTTTTTCGAGAGCAGATTGTACACCGAGGGAATGCTGAGATACAGATAGGTCCCGTCGAACGCATACACGTTGCCAGGTGAGTTCCGCACCGCCTCAGAGGTCTGCACCTCGGTGAAGACCGCCTCGCACAATTCCTTCGTGGGGTCGCACTGACTTGTTATCGTTTTTGCAGTCACTGTGAATGTAGTGCCAGCGGGATACGCAAACGCAACCATCAACTTTGTTCCGGGCGTCACCTGAGGATACTTGATGTCCATCTTCCTCGGCGCGCCGCGGTCAAAGGTGAGAAACCATCCCCCGATGCGAGCGTGATCGTACGGCCCGGTGACGCCGGGATCCCAACTGCGAAGCGCCGCTTCTGATGGACTGCTACCCCAGTGCGTGACCGTACCCGCACGCACGTACCAGTTGTCGCCGTCGTCCCCGTGTTTGCTCGCATGAAAGTGCGTCTCGATGTATCCGATGTTGATGGTATCTTTCTCGCACATCCACATCGGCCAGCTCGAGGGGAGTTTCTCACATAGCTTCGCGTCTTTGTGCAGGTGCCAAAAGTCACCCGACGCGAAATCCCCTGCGCCGACAATCGTCGGAGAGTTGCGCATGCTGAGGCTGCCGTCCGCGTCGAGTAAGCTGCCGGCATGACTGTTCATCTTCGTGGCGTTGAACGCGCACGCGAATCTCGTGTACACGTCAGGGGGCTGCTCATACGTGACTTTTTGCACGCCGAGCTGGAACTGCGGCACATTCACGCCTTGTGGCACAGTCCACATGCCAGCGCACGCTCTCTTGCCGTCAGAATTGTAGACCCTTCTGCTCGCGGTGTTGCACGAGTCGACGTGCCAACCCGAGATGATGTGCTGTTGCCCTTGATCGTACGCTCTGAACATTTTCATGTGTTCCCTGTCAGCGAAAGAGGTCTCCAACGAGCTGATGCCTAGGAATCGTTGTGTATTCCCCGTCCTGCACTTGATCGTGGTGTTCTCAAACAGCACCGCACCAAACGCGTTGTACGACCTGTCTGCGAAGTCTGCGATGTCGATGTTCCGCCACTCGCTCGCCCTGTGCCAATCGGTCGCAGCCACCGAGCAAAGAGCAGCTTGCAAATTGGTGAAATTGTTTGGCACGTAATTTTCTGTACCCGGAATCTTACCAGGGTTGCGCCTGTTGTTACCACCCGCCGTTCTCTTACCAGTGTTGCGGCCGCCGTTATACACCAGCGTGCTGCCGCTGTATCTCAGGAAGCCTCCATTGTAAAAACAGCTCCCGAGGTTCCACCAGTAGCCGGTAGAGTGCGCCGAGTTACCGTCGATGCTAAGGGACGGACGATCCATGGGGATGTACGCGTCGTTGTAACCCTTCTGATCGCCGATCACCTCCTCCAGAGAGGGAAACGCGAACCCGCTCCAGCCGCCACTCGCCGCGTTCCCGGTGACGTTGTTGTACAAGTTAGAGATGTAGAAAGGAGACGCGGCGACGTCCACCGGGACTGCAAGTTTACTGGACGCGCTGACGTCGAAAAATGTCTGAGGCTCCTTGAAGTCGAAGAGCGTCTTGCCGATGGGATGCACATGCGCGCCGAGATTGTGTTCGATGACGTTGCGCTCCTCGTTTCCGCCCTCCAGGTAGAAACACATGCCGATGGCGTCGAACGCGACGTTGCGAGACACGCGCGTGCCGTTGGTGCCGTGCACCACCACGCACCGGTAATACGACTGATGTATGGCGCTGTCCTCGACGTAGGAGTTGTTGCCGGCCTCGCCGAGCAGGTGAAAGTGCACGGGATAGCGCCCGATGTTGTTGGTCTGCCCCATGCGCCGAAACTCCACTGACGACATCCTCGCCGCGGCGTTCGGCCCCCCGCCGACCATTACGTGACCGCCATAACCAGTTAGGTAGGCGTCCTCGCATGGGTAAGAGTAATGTCTGCCGGAAACGGCGACGCACGACGAGGGAGTGACGTCCGTGGGCGGTGAGTCATCTTCGGCACCCTCGAAGACCACCTTGCGGGACAGCATGCCGACTTCGGCCTGGTAGTAGCCCGTCGCCGCATAATGCGTATGGCGCAGCTCGTCTTTCAGCGTGACGCGGCCGTAGTCGCGACACCCGATGCGCAAACACTCCACCGACTCGACCACCGCACGAGTGTTCCAGTCAAAGTCGCGGCTGTCCTTGAACTGCGTGGTGGTGACCACGAGGCTCTGGCCCGGTCGCCACGAGACGCAGCGCTGCAGCACCAACGCCTTGCTCCCTCTCTCCGCGGTCATTGCCAACTTGCTCCACGTGGGCGCAAAGACCTCCCCGAACGCGTCGAGCTTTCCTTTCTCGGTCACGACAATGCCCTTCTGCCTGCCGTCGCCGCGCTTGCCGTGCAGGGTGATTGTGGCGCCGGTGCGGACGCGGCACGTCGGAGAGCCGATCAGCAGCTCGCCCTTCACCTCGATGTCGGTGGCGTGAAGGTGCACATTTGCGTCCGCGAACACCAGCACCGATCCGAAGGGCACGGTGATCTTGCCATAACCCCCTGGATCGAGCGAACACGAGCTGACGAGCACCCGCTTCTGCGCGGGGAGGGTAACATCCGCGCCCTTCGCCGGCACGCTTCCGCCCCACGTGACGGGATCGTGCCACAATACGAGATCGGCTCCTTTCCACGGGCACGCCGTGCGCTGCGTCGCGACGGCTTCCGTGGTCGGAGACGGCATCCTCGGCAGCTTGGCGCGCCGCGTTGCCGTGTCCGGGCTGATGAGCTTGTCCGGATCGATTTTCATCTGCGCGAGCTCCGCGTCCGTCGCCACGTGCGACGTGGGAAGGCGCGCTGGCGTCTCGTCCGCGCCTATCGCATCCGCAAAGTCTGTCTGAGTGCACGGGAACGTCGACTGCGGTGCCGGAGCGGGCGCGGGGGCGGTGCTTGTCTTCGACGCGGGGCCGGGCGTCACGGGATCGGGCGCGCAGGGCGCCGCGCCAGCACAGAACGCGATGTCGTCGATCCAAATGTCCGCCACGTTTCTTTCGCCCTCCACAGTGGCCTTCACCTCTGCCCAGACGGCTTTCGAGCTCAGGGACCTGCTCGCATTAAGGTACGTCCACTCGCTGTAATTCCCGTCCTCCTTCACGGGCAGCTCCAACGAGGACCAATGGTCGCCCTCGCGTTTGACGGAGACCTTGATCCTGAAGTACTTGGCGTCGCCCTCGGTGACGCGGAACCACGCCCCGAGATAGATCTGGGTGACGTCACCCGTGAAGTTGGTCACCGTTTGGCTCCACTGATGCCGCTTGGGGTTGGAGCCCGTCCAGGGCACATTCAGACGGAGCGAGTTCCAACCTGTGTGCCCTTGCTCCCCGAGCATCGCGGCGACGCCGCTCGCCTCCCAGTTCTCCAACGACACGTCTTCCGCGCCCGGATCCACCAGGAGGTTCGGAGAACTTGCGACCGCCGCGCTCGCGCACGTGGCGAGAATCGCGGCGCATCGCAGGACACCGTGGGTGTTCCACAGGCCGCGACGGCGGGAGACGCCGGTGGTGAAGTGTGTGCGCATGTGTTTTAACCCTAGTACCCGGACAATGCCAAATAGGCAACGAAAACAAACTTCCGAAAGCTTTGGTGGGTCTATGCTGACCGAGCGGTCTGGGGGACCCCGGTAGGCGTCGGACCCGCACACGCCGGTCTGTATGTGTGTCCCCAAGCACCTCCTGTGTGGGCGAGGCTAACGCACGTCTGGTTCGCAGATGGCGTGCGTAATGGTGCGATGCCCCGCCGCGATGCCCCGCCGCGATGCCCCGCGATGCCCCGCGATGCCCCGCGATGCCCCGCGATGCCCCGCGATGCCCCGCCGCGTCGGCAAAATCACTCGAACGTTTCTTTATAACTCGTGATAGAGTGCGGTTTTCGCCACTTGAGGTTGGATGCCCGAAAAAGCACAACCCGCCTCACTTCCCATAGCCGTATATTTTGTTTATTTTATATTTGAAAAAAAATATAAAATCCGCGGCACGCGACGACGACGAGGCGAAGACCCAAGAGGCGTTGCAGTACTTGGCGACGCGCCCGCAGCGAGACAAAAAGAAACGATCCCGATGAACGACGTAACACGTACGATGAACTATAAATAAAAAGCCTTGTAATGATACGTGATGCAATTCATGACGCGCAAAGATCGTTTCCATCGCATAAATTCCTACCTTACTGGTACATTTGTCGCACGCTCGTCACGTCTGCGCGAGGTGCGGATTCTCCGGCGGACGCTGAATTACGTGCTTGTTCTACGCGACGAACGCGTCTACGCAACGAACGCTCGAATTCTAGGATTTGCGACGACGCGTTTCCGGCGACAATAAAACAAGACATCACTCATTTTACAACGACGCGTCGTCGTACGACCCGCTCGCCGGCGCGCCGTCGATGCACGCCTTTTTCCTGGATTGACGCTTTGATAGGACTAATTCGGCGACACCGGGTTTCATTTTCCTCGAATTGCTCAGCGCCTTGGCGTAATTGAAAGGGTTGTGATGTTTGGAGATGATACCGTTGTCGCCATAGGCGTCGGCGCGCGACAAAATGGTGAGCGGATGCGGACTGTTGAACAACACGCGTTGCGCCGCGTCGCGACTGCGCTCGTTCAGAACGGCCCCAATGCCGTGCTCGCTCTCGAGTAAATCCTCCTGCTTGATGTGACTCACGATGAGCGACGCCGTCAGCGCGGCGTCGGATTGCGTCAAACACGCGAGTTGGTGCACGCTCAGCGACGCGTCCCCTTTTATCGTCGTCGAATCCCCGCTCGCATCCTCGTCCCAGTGACCGACCACGCCCACACGCGACGATCGATCGAGCCACGATTCGTCGTCGCCGCCATAGTCGTCGTCGCGCGCTCGCGTCGCCAACAATTCGTACATTCCATCGCCTTCGAGCATGTAAAACCCCGGTCCCGGCGGTAACAGCGGATGTGGGTCTCCGGAATTCGCTTGCAGCATGTACATGTCGCCCATGGGGGTGTAAAACATGTCCTCGTCGAGAAAGTTGGCGCTTGACGTGTTGAAAGGACCCGGCGCGTTATCTAAGAGCGACCGAGCCCATTGCGGATAGTAGCACGAAAACGATCGCGGCACGATGTCGTCTCCCATCGTCACCATTCGAATGAATCGCCGCGGCAACCCGAGCCGGGCCAACAACGCCTCGCCGCCGGTCATGACGTACGGCGCGCCGAACGCCCAGACGTCGGCGAGGGCGTACCTCGGCGCCCCGTTCCGAACGAGTAAGAGCATGGCGAGAATCATGGCGATTGAACCGCCGATGGAGTGTCCCGTGATGCGCACACGCGCGCGCGCGCCGTGCTTGGCGACGTGCGCTTTGACCGCCTCTTCCACGCGCCGGTACATCGTCGTCGCCGCCGTGTACGCGCCGCGATGAACCTCCACGCCGAGCGCGGAATCCTCAAACGTGACGGGTTGAAACGTCAAATTCGCCTGCCAACTGGCAAAGTTCGTCGAGCCTTCGATAACCACCCACAGCGTCGCGGTGTTGTCTTGCGCGGCGACGCAAAAATTGACCGGCAAGAGCGCGTTCTCTCGTCTGTCCAGACGGATTCGATTCGCTTCGATTTGCTTTTGCTGTTCGACGAGCGTCTTTTGCATCTCGCTCTCCAATTCCGCGAGCTCGCGTTGCATCTTCCATTTTTGTAATTTTCGTTTGTTTCGCTTTGCAATCTCGTTCGCCTCGTCCATTTTTTTCTGCGCCTTGGCGGCGAGACTTTTCGCCGACAACGCCATCGCTCTCGCTTTTTCCATCGCCTCGTCGTCGTCCGCCGCCGAACGGAGCTCCGCCGCGAGTTGCAGCGCGTCCGCGGCGAGCTGCGCGGCGTCCGCCGCCGTCTTCGCCGCCAAAGTCTCCAGTCGAGCGTCCTTCTTCGCCGCGACGCGCGCCGTCGCGATGGCTTCTTCGACGGCTTGTTCGGCGCGAGACGCGGAATCTTTCACCAGAGCCTTACCCGCGCGAAAATCTACAGAGGGTATGATTTCTTCAGCGTCCAGCGACGACGCGATGAGACGCAAACCGTTCCGGGGGAGCGCGTGCTGCATCTGTGGAAGGTAGTACACCCAAGCCGACAAAGAACACGCGAGACGCGCCGAACCAATCTCTTCGTCGCTCACCGGCGCGAGCGAGTTGGCGACAACCTTTTGCAGCGCGGGCTTGACCATGGCTGACAGCTCGTCGCGATTTTCTCGCTTCAATTTTCCGTCCTCGCGACGCGTCGCGAACGAAGTGAGTCGAGAAACAGTCTGCGTGAGCTCCGCCGCCACGAGGGCGTCCTGCGCGCTCTCTCGGGCGTTGGCGAGCGCGCCGCGTAAACCTTTGCGATCGCGTCGTCCGTCCTCCTTGGTCGTCGCGGACGCCGCGCTCTCGTCAACCGCTGTCGCTCCGAGACGCTCGACGCGCGTCGCCACGTACGACACCTGTCGCAACGCGTCCGCCACGGCGTTGTTGGACGTCGACGCCTGACGAATCACGGCGCGTTTCGCGAGATCGAGCGCCTTGAGCGCGCCCTCGGCGTCATTCTCAGACCTGAGCGCGTCCTGCGCGCGGCTCACCTCACGCACGGCATCTTCGAGACTTTGACTCGCCTCGCGCGCGGCGTTCGCCGACGCGCGCGCCTCGCGCAGCGACTGTCTCAGAGATTCCAACGCGGTGGAGTTTTGACCTTCTCGAAACATCGTCATCTCGACGGTTTCGACGCGCGACAACGCCGCGTTGAGTTTTTCCACCGCGGCGCTCGTCACGCTCGCCGCGTTTTCGTTCGCGTCGCGAATCGCGCTGTCAACGTTTTCCTCGGATATCGTCGCCGCGTACCCCATCTCGTCCGCCTCTTCGTCATCGGACGACGATTCGCCGTCGTCTCCGCCGAAGACGCGTTGGCGAATCCAGGGCGGAAGAGGGACGCGTTCGAGAAAATTATTCTGTTGCGAACCCTCTTTTTTCGCGTCGTCGGCGGCGTCGGCGGTGACGCCGTCGGCCTCGGTGACCGCGAAACTCTCCTCGCTCGGTCCCTCGTCCGCACTTCTATTCGGAATCCAAGACGACGTCGCCGTCGCGATGGACTCGCCGCTCACGCGCCACCCGTTCGTCCATCGAAACCAACCGCCCCGCGACTCGGGCTCGCGCGCGATTTTGTCACCGAACCAACCCTTATCTCGAGATTCCGACGAAGACGCGCGCGTCTCGTCCACGTCAACGGTGACTTTCATTTCCTCGTCCTCCTCCGCCGCGTTCGCCGCGGTGAAGCTCTTCGCGACCTCGCTCAACCAGTCGCCCAATTTTTCGCCCAACCGCTCGAAACCTCCGTCCTCGTCGTCGTCATCCTCGCGTTCACTCGCGCTCGTCGTCGTCGCGCTCGTCGTCGTCGCACTCTCCATCGACGACTCGCTCGTCCTCGCGCGCTCGACGCCCTCCCCTTCCCCTTTTCTCGCGCGTTCGATGCGTCTCGTCACGCTCGCCAGTTTCCCGCGAAGTTCCTCCGCCGTGAGCGATGTCGACGTCGTGTTCTGATCCGCGTCGTCCGTCGCGCGCGCGACGCCGCGTCTCACGCGCGCGAGAGAGTCGCGTCGTCGTCGTCGTCGAACGGTCGACGAACGCGTCGTCGAGGCGACGCCGTCGACGCGTCCGGGACGCGCACCGCATCTCTGCATCGTGCCGTCGCGTCGTTTTCTTCGCGCGCGCGACGAAGACGACGACGCGCACCGACCGCGAACGCGTCTCCGTTCGACGCGTTTCCGTTCGAACGCGCGTCGTCGACGGGCGCGACTCGACGCGTCGCGCTCTCGCGCTGGACGACGAAGAATGCACGGACCGTCGCGTCTTTTGATTCTTCTTCGACTGCGCGCGACGAACGCGACGAACGCGAGCGGTGCGCTCGAGGGCGAGGGGCGAGGCGCGCGCGGCGGTGATGTTACAAATACAATAGATATCGAGGCGAGCGCTACGTCGAGACGACGAGCGAGGCGTCGCGGTCGTCGTCCTCTCGCACGTCCTCGACGCCGCCTCGCGCGGCGTCGTACGCCGCCGTCGTGAAGACGTGTGATAATAACGCCAGAGGACCGACGATGGTGGATAGAACCAAGGTGTGCGCGATCGGAGGCGCGTGTCCGCGTCGAAGGACGCGTTCGCGCGTCTTGAGCGCGACGTGTCGAGCGACGAAGAGGTTGAGACACAAGAGGTGCGCCCACGCGCTCGTCGCCGTCGCGCGCGCGCTCAGGAGCGTCATGATGGAGGACAGCGTGGGTATGAATTGCGTCTTCCCCGTCGCCAATCCTTCCTCCAAGCTTCCCGGCATCATCAGCGACAGCGTCTCCGGCGTCCATGAACGAATCAAGAGCGCGGCGTAGAGCGCGCACGGCGCGGCGAAGAGTCGGAGCGACGACGCGAATCTATACGCGCGTTCATCCTCGCCTCGCGCCGCGCGCGCGCACGTCGCGATCGCACCGAGCGTGTACACGCTCATCGCCATCCACGCGAGTTCGTCCACGCCCCATCCGAACGCCCACGCGCGCGTGCCGTCGCGATGACGATGACGATACTTTCGAGACGAGGACGATGTGCGGGACATCGCGCGTCGCGTCGAGCGTGTACGCGCGACGCGCGACGCGTTCGACGACGACGATATCATCGCGCGCGTCGTCGTCGTCATCGTCGTCAGCATCGCGAACGAAAAGTCCGCGGCGCGTCCGAGTGTCGACGCATGAATGACTTTGTATCACACACAACCCACTACAGATAGACGAAGAGTTCGCCGAGCGCCGTCGTCGGTCCGGCGTCTCGCGTGCCCACGCGCACGCTCACGGCGAGACCGACGGCTTGGCGCTCGGGAGGTTTGGGTAAATCGCTCGCCGCGGGAACGACGCACGCGACGCGCGTTTCGGAACGCTCGACGGCGGGCACCCATAGGTGTTCCGTCTCCGTGCCGAAGAGACATCCGACGTCGGGAAGCGAGGCGGGAAATCCGCGACCGTCGAGGGTGATGACGTCGCCGCCGGCGGGAGAACCCGTCGTGGGGGCCATGGATGTGATCTCGGCGTGTCGACACGTCGCGCCGACGACGCGTTTGGCCCAGGAAGGAAGCGGGCAAAAGAATGGATTTCCGCCGAGACGCACGACGCGCGGCGCGCCCGCGGCGCGATTGCCGTATTCCCCGAGTCTCGGCACGGATTTGGTTTTGGCGTCGTACAACGCGCTCGGAATCGGTCCCGTGAGACGATTGTGCGTCAAGTCCACGCGTTCGAGGTGTTCCATCTCGACCAACCACGCCGGCGGCGCGCCGCTAAAGGCGTTGCGTTGCAAATCCAGGCGACGAAGCATCGTCGCGTCGCGCAGCGACGGCGGCACGCGTCCGGTGAATCCGTTCGACGCCAAGTGTACGGAGGCCAGGCGAGGCATGCGCGAGAATAATCCGTCGGGAATGTCTCCTCGAAAGCCCGCGCGCGATAAATCGACGACGACGAGCGATGCGCAATCGCGGAGCGTCGCCGGCACGCCTCCGGCGTCGCCGAGTCGCGGGTTGTCGTTCAAACGAAGCGACGCCAACTTTTCCATCTTGCCCATCGAACGCGGCAACGGGCCCGACAGGTCGTTGTGCGCGGCGTGAAACTCGACAAGTTCCGTCGCGAGTTCAAAGGCGTCGTCGGGAACGGTGCCGCGGAGACGATTGCGTGACAGACGCAAAAAACGCAAGTGCGGCGCGCGTTCGAAAAACGCGCGATCGAGCGCCGCGCCGGTGAGTTCGTTGTCGTCTGCGTCGAGGACACGCAGATTCGTCGTGGACGACGGCGCCGGAAGCGTTCCCGTGAACGCGTTCCCCGACACGTCGAGAAGTTCGAGCGCGGGCAAACCCAAGAGCTCGCGCGGTAATTCGCCAGAGAAATCGTTTGAACTCGCGTCGAAGAATTCCACCTCGCGCAGACCCGCGATGCTCGACGTCAACGATCCCGAGAGCGCGTTTCCAGCCAAACGCAAGTGTTTCAAGTGACGCAAGCGCGACAACGAGTCGACGGGAAGCGTCCCGCGCAGACTGTTTTCGCCCAAATCTAACACGCGAAGCGACGTCAACTGGTCGATGTTGGTCGGAAACTCGCCGCGCAATCCGCACTTGGACAGCGTCAATTCTTCCAACGAATCGAAATTGTTCAACAACCAATCCGGTAACGTCCCTCCTATGTTTTCGTTCCCAGCCAACGACAGACGTCTGAGCGACTTTAACCCGGTCCACGTCTCGGGAATCGGACCGACAAAGTCGTTTTTGTTTTCTAGCCCGCTCTCCCCCAGATACAACACCTCTAATCGACTCAGTTCGCCCATGGATTTCGGCAACGGTCCGTGAAGACCGTTGGCGGAGAGGTCGATGTGTCGAAGCTCTTTGAGACGACCAAACTTTTCCGACAGCGTCCCCGTGATGCGATTGCTCGAGAGCACCAGGCTCTGCAGGCGCGTCATTCTGAATAAATCGTCGGGTAAATCGCCGGTGAATAAATTATCGCTCAGGTCCAGGTACAAAAGCTCGTGCACGTGATCGGCCAAAGCGGTGACGTTGAGCGAGCCCATACACGCGACGTTGTTCAGGTTTAACAACAATTCGGTGACTCGACCGCCCACGCACGCGACGCCGTGCCACGCGTTGGCGCACGGTTCGCCCACGCCCCAGTTTCGCAGATTGCTCCATCTCGGACCGTTACACCGATCAAAAAATTCCAATAAACCCCTCTTATCCGAACTCATGGGCACGAGCGCGTACCCGGCGTCGCCCTTGGCCGGCATTACCTCCACGGCGCCGTCCTTTGTGAATCGTCTCGGTCGCGATTCGGGCCGTCCCGTGCCTATGCCTCCGCCGCGCGAGTGCATCCACGAGTCCCCCCACACGAACGGTTTCCCCGTGCGCGGATTGACGTGTTTCTCACCCTCCCGTCTCAACATCTCGAACATCTCCTCGCTCGGCGACGTCCGCCGCCGTTCCTCGAGCAGCGCCTCCACCGCGGCGTCCAAGCGTTCTCGGCGACTCTTCGTCGCGACGGCGCGCGCGTCCGCCTCGCTCGCGCGCGACGTCGACGCGTCCATCATCTCCATCGTATCCACCGGCACGATTCCCGCGCGCGTCGTCGACGCCGACGCTCCTCCAATCTCACCCGCGTACGTCTCCTCCTCGTCCTCCGCCGCGCCGCTCGACGCGCTCGACGCGCGCGCCCCGCCTCTCGACTCGCCGCGCAGCGCGTACTCCTCGAACCGAACCGAGTCCACGCCCCGTCGTCGACCGTCGTCATCCTCCTCCTCCTCCTCCACATCTCCCTCGAGCCAGTGTCCATCGCTCAGTAATCCCGCCGCCGCGGGTCCCCCCGGTCCGAGCTCTCGAAGCGCGAGCTCCGCCTCGAGCAACCGCCTCGACGGGACGGGTTTCTCGTACAGTCTCGGTCTCGGTCTCGGCCCGAACGCGGCCACCGGCGCGCACGCGTGGAGCATCATCACCACCACCACCGCGACGACGACGACGACGACGACGCGTTCACCGTCCACGCGTCGTCGTCGTCGATTCGCGCGCCATCCGTCGCTCGGCCCGCGGCGCATCGTCACCGTAGCGCGATGACGACGACGACGACGACGCGATGATGGATGCGTCGAGTCGTGCGAGACGATTTGAACGACGACGACGCGACGACTCTGCGCGCGTATCCCCTCGCGCGCGCGCGCACTGACGCGCCGCCGCTCGACCCATCATCTTTTACTCGTTTTCATTCATTTTCATAAATTTCATCCATGGATGGATCGGCGCGGTACACGGTGACGCGCGACGTCGACGCGCGCGCGAGAGACGGACCGACGCGCGGACGCACGGAGAGATGTCGACGCGGGCGCGAGGGACGTTCGAGACGTCGCACGCGGACGGTGTGCACGATTGCGCGTACGATTACTACGGACGACGCGTGGCGACGGCGTCGAGCGATCGAACGATTCGAATCTTTGACGTCGACGCGCGCGAGGGAGACGGGGAGGAGGAGGCGAGCGGCGGCGGTGGTGAGCACGGTGCGCGAGGCACGCACGTGGCGACGATCGCGGGACACGATGGACCGGTGTGGGCGTGCGCGTGGGCGCATCCAAAGTTTGGAACGTTGTTGGCGAGCGCGTCGTTCGATCACAGCGTCATGATTCATAAAGAGACGGAGCCGAACGTGTTCGCGTGCGCGTATAAGACGCCGGTTGGGACGCACGATGGGAGCGTCAACGCCATCTCGTGGGCGCCGCACGAGTACGGGGCGAAACTCGCGTGTGCGTCGAGCGACGGGACGGTGTCGGTGATCTCATACGACGCGAGCGCGGGGACGTGGGGCGTAGAGAAGATTGAGCGCGCGCACGCCGTGGGGTGCACGGGCGTGTCCTGGGCACCGGCGGCGACGCCGGGATCGCTCGTGGGCGGCGGTGGCGGCGGTGCCGTCGTCGACGCGAAGAGATTGGTGACGTGCGGGTGCGACAATCTCGTCAAGATTTGGCGTCGCGACGAGGCGCAAAACGCGTGGGGGTGCGAGGCGACGCTCAGCGCGCACGCGGATTGGGTGCGAGACGTGGCGTGGAGCGAAAACTTGGGTCTGCCGATGAACACGATCGCGTCGTGCGGACAAGACGGGAAAGTGTTCATTTGGACGCAGAGCGAGCCTCGCGGACCGTGGCAGTCGCGCCAACTGCACGACTTCGGCGCGCCGGTGTGGCGCGTATCGTGGAGCACGATGGGGAACATCCTCGCCGTGAGCGATGGGAATAACACGGTGACTATTTGGAAGGAGAGCGTCGACGGGACGTGGAATCAAATCTCGGCGGCGGCGTAGACCGCCGCGCGGAAATCAACAACACAAATATTAGCTCATTAAATACATCTCATCGCACAACCATACACGATGGATCCATGTCTACGCGCGAGCATCCTTCGACGGAACGTATTGCAATTCCTTTGACAGCTCGTCGACGTGGTGCACGAACGGATCCTCCAACGCCTCGAATTGCGAATCGCCGCTCGCTCGGAACGCACCGCAGTTTGAAGAGTGTTCGTTTTCGACGCGAAACACGTTCCACACCGCTCTTCTGAGCACCTCCAGGCCGGCGAGACCGGTGACGAGCACCTGCGTCGACAGATGTTGGAGCGGCAGTCCGGGCACGGCGGCGAAGATGCCGGCGGAACGCGCGAGGACGTTAAACGCGACGGCGAGCGCCCACACCGTGCGCGACTTGACGAGCGTACGCCTCGGTAATATCTCGAAACGCCACTTCGCCGAAGCGTTGTACTCGATCACGGTCCAGTCCATGAAAAAGTCCCAGCAAAGCGCGTACAAAATATTAACGGCGGTCGCCGTGTACGCCAAAATCCACACCGGAGAGCTGTGATTCTTTGAGCGCGTCACGGCGTTGTAGCGCAACCACACGGCGACGATGGCCGACGCGTATTTACCGGCGTTGAGCAAGTGTGAGCGCGGCGCCCCGCCACGTTTAAGAACCACGGCGTCGCGAGCGCGTCGTAGGCTCTGCACGAAGCGCCACCAGTGAGGGAGCGTCGCCGCGATGACGCGCGTCTCCGTCGTGTCCTTCGCGATGTAAAACGTCACCATGAGATCCGCGATCGCGGTCGACTGCGACGTGAGCTGATCCGCGATGAAAAAATCGGGGAAGACGACTTGCGTCCACGGCGAACACAAGATTCGCACAATGTGATGAACCAAAAATCGTCTCGTCTTCATCGGCGGCTGGATGAACCATAGTCGCGGATTATCCGCCCACTCCCACGCGCTCGGTACGGGCGTGACGAACGTGACAAAGAGGCTCATCGCCAACGGTTTGACCCACGACGTGTTCGCCTGTCCGGACGACCACAGCACCGTGGACGTCATGAGGATGACGACAAAGACGAGCCACGGCAAAACCGTGGCGAGGATGGCGTGCTCTGCTCGGAGACCCGTCCTACCGACGCTTCGGAAGAAGATGAGCTCCCAGTGCACCATGATGCGCTGCCACACGTACACCGTGGGCCCCCAAAGCAGAGACTGACCGAAAATCAAGAGCAAACCTCGAAGCGTCACGAACGCCGCCAGTTCTCTTTTACACCTCTCATCCGTCGAGTTTAGTCCGCACGAGACGATGAGATACCACAGTGGAATCAGAAGAGCTGGAAGCGCGATGCCCCAGAAAAATCCACCGGCGAAAAATAATACGGGATCGCCCTTGCTATCGCGCTCTAGATTTACCTTGGTTCCGTCATCCTTGATGCGCTTGCCGGTGTCGCGAAGTTTTTCGAGCAGCACTCTGCGTTGTTGTCGCTCCTTGCGACGAAACGTCATCGATCGGTCGTCCTGCGTCAGTTGCCCCGGCGACGTTCTCATTTCATAGATGCGCATGAGGAGTCCGTGACACATCAAAAACGCGTCTTCGCACAGCTTAATCATGGTTTTACACTGAAACGTCGACTCTTTCAAATCCGGCCAAAATGCGAGCTCGTCACACGTCGTACAATATATACCACTCATGCGCGTGCCCGACTCTTTATCCATTTTCTTTGTAATCTTACGAATCGCCACCGCATTCAGCGTGCTAAAATTCTGAATCATGCACACCGAGTAATAAATTTCTTTAATGTCGTGCAAGAGCGCGCGAACCGTCGTCTCGCGAGACTTGGCCGTCGACGTGTCGGATTTCGTGTTGAGAATCGCGATCGCGATCGACGTCGCTGGTTCTTCGTTCGATCGCGCCGCGTTGCGAGATCGCGCGAACAGTTCGTGAAGATCCGTGCCCGCCGGCGTCGACAGGGATCCCGCCCTCGAGTGGCGTCCGCCTGAAGGTTTGTTCGACTCGGGCGAAGGCTGTTTCGGCAACTCGCTCGCCGCGGAGTGCTCTTCCACTTCGGACTCTCTCAGACTCGTGACGGGCGTGTGCGTCGGCGTGTGCGCGTGTAGCGTCGCGTCGACGACGTTAATCCTCTTCAACGCTTGCGCGAGCGCCTTGGCCTGCATCTCCACGAGCATTTCGTAAAACGCGTTGCACTTGTTCGCCTGCACGTCGAGCGCGGTGTAAAACTCTCGCAAAGTATCGGGCACTCCCGAACCTCCGTCTTCAATCGTGCTCTTGATCGATAACGTCGGTTCGTACTCCATCGCCAACGCCTCCCACAACGTTTCCAACGCGTCGTGCTCGCCCTGAGGCTTTTCTCTCTCCTCGAGCTCCGTCGCCAACGTCGGCGCCGTCGCGTACCTCGCCCACTGCGACTCGTCCACACTATCTCGTCCAAAGACGGAATGATCGTCCGCGGACGTCGTCCCCGGCGTCATCAGCTCCTCGCGTTTCGCCTTCGTCTCGTTCACGTACGTCTTCAGCGTCTCGTAGTCGATGTACATGGTGTGCCACTCGCTCACCCTGTACCGCGCCAACGTCTTACTGAAGCCCACCATGGCGAGCTAGCGACGCGCGCGAGCGATGCGCGCACGTCGAGGCCGGGCGTCGTCGTCGCGCGCGCGCGCCGTCGTCGAAGATTCCCACGCCGCGGCTGACCGTTTTCCAGTCGTCCGACGACGTTCGACGACGTCTCGCGACTCGACGAGCGACGCGACGGCGCTCGCGCGCGCGTTAAAAGTCGCGCGAGTGTTTAGCTCGGATATTCACGTCGCGCGAGCGCGCGATGACGTCCTCGCGCGAGGGGACGAGGGGGGTGATGTGAGGACGGCTCTGACGAGTCGCCGCAGCCGCCGCCCCCGACGACGACACAAAAGAACGCGCCGAGAGACGCGCGCGGCGCGATCGCGTCGTGAAACTAGTGTCGTGCGATGAATATTCATCACGTCGTTCTATTTTAGTTACTAACGCCGTCTCGCGAACGCGCGTCCTCCTCGTCCTCTCGTCCTCCGCGTCACTCGACGCCGTTCTCGCGCGCCCACTTCGGGGAATACGTCGCGACGCACTCCGCGTCAATCTTCGCGGCGAGTATGAAATCAAATCTCGACAACCCACCGATGGCGTGCGTGCCGACGACGATCTCGACGTCTCGATAATTCTTTACGCTCACGTCCGGGTGATGCCCCTCGCGCTCGGCGACGTCGGAGACTTGGTTGAGAAACGCCATGGCGGTGGCCCAATTCTTTGACGTGAATCGACGCGAGATGGCCGTGCCCTCGGGCGTGAGTCGCCAGAGCGGACGCGTTCGTAACGCCTCCGCGATCGCCGTCGCGCTCAGACGCGGAGTGTCGCGCGAACACGCCCCTTGACACGAATTCGTCGCATCCATGGCGGACGGGTCCACCGTCTCCTCGTTCGCGCTCATACCGCGCGCAAACGCCGTCGTCGTCGCCCGACGGTCGTTCGATACGCGTGCGCGCGTGTCTGGCCACGTCCGACGCGCGAGCGACGATTGCAAACGACGCGTCGCGACCGCGCGCATGTGAGTGACGAAAACGTTTTGCCTCGACGTTCGCTCCAGTCGACGTCGCGACGACGATGACGCCGAGCGTCGCGACGACGATGACGCCGAGCGTCGCGACGCGCGCGGTGAACTCCATCAGCGCGCGTCCTCGCGCGACGCGCGCGCGCGCGGCGCCAACGCGCGGGGAGAACGGTGGGAACATCGACCGAGGCGCGGGACGTCCAGCCCCGTCGTTTCGATCATCTCAGTCGCCTCCGTCGTCGTCGTGCGTCGTCCCGGATCCTCGACGAATGCAAGAGCGTCAAGGGAAACGTCTGTATCATCACGGACACGGGGACATGCTCCTGCGCGAAGATTTGATCGAGCGCATGATGCGCGTGGACGAATCGCAGGTGACGGCGGTGGGTCGCGTGACGCTCACGAGGGAACAAGTGAAGATTTTAGACGCGTTTTGGATCGGGGTCGGGGTGAAGAAGAAAGTGCACAGGGATCGCTTGATCGAGATGGGGACCAGTGCCGGTCTGTATCGAGATCCCGTGCGATTGTTGGAGCGGTTGGCGCAGCTCGAGGATGCGTTGTGGGTCGGGGCGTCCATCAGCGGGTGCGACTTGGGCGCCATCGTGGGACGGTTCCCGAGGGTGATCTTTTGTGATTTAGATTGGACGGCGGATAAGGTGGAATTTTTGCGCGAGCTGTTGCCGACGGTGGATCTGAAACGACTCATCGAGCGTAATCCACAGATTTTGAGCATGGATTTGACGCACACGGTGCCGGCAAAGTTGCGCGAACTCAGTAAACTTTTGCCGTACACGGATGTCTTCGCGCTCATCGATTCACACCCGAAACTGCTGTCGATGAACATTTCATCGAGTGTAAGTTCAAATCTGCGGGCGATGCGAGCGACGCTCGCCGCCGAGGGCGTCAGCGAATCAACCGTCGAGGCGATGGTGATGTATAGTCCTCGCATTTTGACGACCAATCCGACGACGTTTTCCGAGCGTTGCGCCCAACTCACGCGCGCGTCTCCGGGGGCGATACAGCAGTATGCGCTGAAACCGGCGTCGCTCGCGCGCATGCTTACGTCGAGTGAGCGTGTCTTGAGTCGTATCGCGTTTTTGAACGAAAATCATCCCGACGCCGGCGTCTCCGCCGTCGTGGCGTGCAACATGTCCGCAGCCAAGTTTGAGGAACGGTTCCCGGATTTCAATCACTTTGACACAGGCGCTAACGATGCAAAGTAGTTAGACGTAGGTAGTCTTGTGCGATATGTTACTGTATTGTAATTTTTAAAGAATATTGTTTCGCGCGAATGATGTTCTCGTGTGCGTTCGACGCCGCTTCGTCTCTTTAGATGTTGTGAACGACGTACGAGTTCTTGAAAGCCGTGGCGCCCGTCTTTCGAACCTTGTGCAAGGCGATGGAGCCGACGACGACGCCCGCAACGGCGACGATAAAGCTGAACGCCGCCAGAGCCTCGGCGGTTCGAGTTTCAGTCTTCGAAACACCGGCGCGAGTGCTGTACACTTCGTGCACCAACGCGGCGTAGCTCGAGGAATCAAACGCCGCCTTGCTCGCGCAGTGGACGTGATACGACTCGTGGTAGTGACCGAGATCGTCGTCCGTGAAACCGAAGACACCCTTCACGTTGTCGATTGCCTTGCAATAGTTGTCAAAGTCCCAACTACCCCGGCTCGGCGTCGCGCGCACGTCGAACAGGGCGTCGAAGAATTGGTACGCGTTGGCGTACGCCGTGTCCGCACCCTTTCGCTTGACGTCGCCGGCGATGACGCGGTAAAGCGCTTGACCCTCGGATTGGTCGTCGCCGTACGTGGATATGGTACCCGCCTTTATCGCGGCGTCAATCTTATACGCGTACTTGATGACACACTGCGCGTACACGATGCGCAACTGCTTCTCAATGCCTTCGTAAATGTCGTGCAACTTGTCGCAATCCTTCTCCTCTTGGCCGAAACGCAAGTACTTGACGATTTTCTCGTACGTCTTCGCCGTATGCGCCGTACCCATGGTGCCGAACTCGACGCCGCGCTTTTGCGCGCGACCGAGTACGGAATGGTAGCCGTCGCCGATGATGAGCGCGGCAGCCGTGTCCCAATCGGCGCGTTGTTGCGCCGAGCGCTCGTCGTTCACGCAGTGAGGAGGGGTGCTGGCATCGTCTTGAGCGCGGCTGAGCAGGTTGAGCGCACCATGGAAACCGACAGCGTCCAGCATGGTCTTTTCGATCATTTCCTTGGCGGGTTCGAGATACTTGACGTCGCTCTTCGCGAGCGTCACCGCCGCGTTCAGGTAATCCGAAAGCGGCGAGGCAGACGCCGATTTGGATCCCGCCTGGGAACCGACGGCGACGTCGGTGAATTCGTACGCCACCATGCTCGTCCATTCGTTCGACTGCGCCGAAGAGGATTCCGTCCAAGTTTTGTAATCCGCATTGAAATCGTTC
>Ga0255743_10001468_pt1 | contig 20227 bp, 16 predicted proteins | sample 101ome_19_FD_179950 | JGI IMG/M metagenome (GOLD analysis project Ga0255743, IMG submission 179950) | Coastal salt marsh microbial communities from the Groves Creek Marsh, Skidaway Island, Georgia - 101405AT metaG (version 2) | ecosystem: Environmental > Aquatic > Marine > Intertidal zone >... | reverse complement strand
GCCTTGTGTAACCGTCTGTCCAACCGGTGCCTCGTTCAAACGCAGTGAAGATGGCATTGTTCTGGTGAATGAAGATTGGTGCATTGGCTGCGGTCTTTGTGCATGGTCATGTCCTTATGGCGCGCGTGAAATGGATCCGGCCGAAGGGGTTATGAAAAAATGCACCCTTTGCGTTGACCGGATTTATAACGAAAATCTGCCAAGCGAGGATCAGGTGCCAGCTTGTGTTCGCACCTGCCCAACCAATGCACGTCATTATGGCGATCTTGGTGATCCGAATTCGGAAGTCAGCCTGCTTGTCGCCGCGCGTGGCGGGGTCGATTTGATGCCCGAACAAAACACCAAGCCGGTGAATAAATATCTGCCGCCGCGGCCACGTCGTGCGGCAAATGATACCCCGATGTCACTATTGGCAATGGCCGATGAGGCAACGCCGTCCGGTTTCTGGAAATGGGTCGATTCAACTTTGGAAAAGCTGGGGTAAGTAAGATGCGTCCTGCCTGGTCAATTATTTTCTTTACGTCGATTTCCGGTCTTGGCTTTGGCCTCGCCGCCTGGGTGGTTCTTGGGTTTGTAGATCTTGTTCACCCGCAACAGATTTTTGGTGTTGGCGGTCTGATAATGCTGCTCATTGGTGCAGGGCTTCTTAGCTCAACATTGCATCTTGGGCATCCTGAACGCGCTTGGCGCGCGCTTAGCCAGTGGCGCAGTAGCTGGCTGTCACGCGAAGGCGTGCTGGCGGTGCTGGCGATGTTGGCGCTTGCGGGTTGGGGATGGCATGTTTTTGCCATCGGTACGCCGCCATTATGGGCGAATATCGCTGCGGCTTTGCTGATGGCGGTAACGGTCTATGCCACCTCGATGATTTATGCATCTTTGAAAACGGTGGCGCGCTGGCATCACCCGCTGACGCCGATCTGCTATTTGATGTTTTCTGCGGCTGGTGGTCTTTTGGCGATATTATGGCTTCAGGCCTTTTTGGGTCAGGGTCAAAGCGACGCTTTTGAACTGGCGGTTTTGCTGGCGCTCGCCTCAGCATGGGGGGTCAAGCTTGTTTGGTGGCAGATCGCCGGTGCCAATGGATCGGGAAGCACGCTGGCGTCGGCAACGGGTCTTGCTGAGCTTGGCGAGGTGCGAAGCATTATGCCGCCGCATACGTCAGAAAATTATCTTCAGCATGAAATGGGCTTTGTCATTGCGCGTAAACATGCCAGCCGTTTGCGGCTAGTCGCGCTTGGTCTTGGTGGCATTTTGCCATGTCTTTTGGTGATTATCGACGGTGGTTCGGCGATGGGCATTGGGCTGGCTTTATTGCTTCATATGGCAGGCGTGTTTGTCGAACGCTGGCTGTTTTTCGCCGAAGCCAAACATACGGTCAGCATCTATTACGGCCATCAGCATTAAGCCGAATATTGGCAAGCCGTAACATCACGGCGATAACAGATATTAAAACCGGCCCAAGGCCGGTTTTTTTACGGCCATATGCCTATCCTTTGGCGGCTTGTCTAGTGCGGTGCCTATCCGCTGGTGCCTTTCGACTAGCGCATGGCCAGTGGCAGCATCGTTCACTCCCATAAGATTGGCCCCCATAAGATTGGCTCCTACAGGATTGAGCATCAGGGGTTTGCGGGGGCGTCATCATGTGCCGGTGCTATGCCAAAGCTGCAAGAGTGGTGCGCGGTGTTGCGCGGTGATGTGAGGCGGCTAGGTTTGGCGTGCTGTTGTGCCGAACCAAAACCCCAAAGATCATCATTTTAAAAATCATTGCCCAAAAGATCATTACGGCCAAAATCATTACCACCAACCCCTTCGTTACGAAGGGCGGTGCCGTTGCCCTAATTCGCGTCAATTGCGTCCATAAAAAAACCGGCCCTGTCGCCAGAGCCGGTTTCATATTTACTGATCTAAGGCGATCACACCAGAAGCGGTGCAATCACAAGGCTAACAATGGCCATCACATTGATCAGGATGTTCATTGCAGGGCCTGAAGTGTCTTTCAGCGGGTCGCCAACTGTATCGCCAACAACGGCCGCTTTATGGACGTCAGAACCTTTGCCGCCAAGGTTGCCCTTTTCGACATATTTCTTTGCGTTGTCCCAAGCACCACCGGCATTGGCCATCATCAGCGCCATCATCACACAGCAAACCAATGCACCAGCAAGCGTGCCGCCAAGTGCCTTTGGTCCAAGACCAAAGCCGATAACAACAGGTGCCAACACAGCCATTGATCCTGGAAGGATCATTTTGCGAAGCGCAGCGCGGGTCGCAATGTCAACACAACGTGCTGTATCTGGCTTGGCAGTCCCTTCGAGAAGACCCGGGATTTCTTTGAACTGACGGCGAACTTCGACAATCATGTCAAAAGCTGCATCACCAACCGCAGTCATTGTCATTGCACTGACAAGGAATGGGAAGATGCCGCCAATGAACATGCCGCAAAGCACCATCGGGTCATTGATCGCAAGAACGAAATCTGGATCACCATTGCTGATCTTGGCGATGTAGGCACTGATCAGCGCTAGTGCGGCAAGCGCCGCAGCACTGATAGCAAAGCCTTTACCAATCGCCGCAGTTGAGTTGCCAACTTCGTCAAGTGAGTCGGTGATTTCACGGGTTTCTTTACCCATATTTGCCATTTCGGCGATACCACCAGCATTATCGGCAACCGGGCCATAGGCATCAATCGCCATGGTGATACCAACAGTTGACAGCATGCCGACAGCAGCAAGACCAACACCATACAGGCCAGCGGCCGCATTGGCGCAATAGATGATGGCAGCAATCGTCAGAGCCGGAATGGCAACCGACTGCATGCCTGTGGCCAAACCTGAAATCATCACTGTTGCTGGGCCAGTCTCACCGTCTTTCGCAATTTTACGAACCGGCGCACCGCCTGTGTAATATTCGGTAACGAGACCAACGACAATGCCGCCGATCGCACCAACAAGAACAGCGACCCAAATACCATTGGCACCGCCCATGGCTTGGATGAGGAAATAGGCACCGCCGATAAAGATAACGGCCGAACCGATTGTACCAAAGCGCAAGGCAACATCGGCACTTTTGTTTGAGAATAGCTTCACTGCAAAAATACCAGCAAGCGAACAAAGCAGGCCAAGTGACGCAAGCGCCAAAGGCATGAATTGAAGAACAGCCTGGTTACCACCAAGGCGGGCGATGTTTTCAAGTGACATTGACGCGGCAAGCGCGATCGATGCAATCATTGCACCACAATATGATTCAAAAATATCTGAACCCATACCGGCGACGTCACCAACATTGTCACCAACATTGTCGGCGATAACCGCTGGGTTACGAGGATCATCCTCAGGGATGCCTGCTTCAACCTTACCAACAAGGTCGGCGCCCACATCGGCACTTTTGGTAAAGATACCACCACCAACACGGCTAAACAGGGCAACTGATGAGCCACCCATTGCAAAACCCTCGATGGCTTCGATGCCATGCACAGTGCCGCCCATGAAGAAGTAAAGTGTGCCAATGCCAAGAAGACCCATAGACGCCACGGTAAGACCCATGATTGAACCGCCAAAAAAGGCAACGTTCAGGGCAGCGGCTGCACCTTTTGTATTCGCGGCAACGGCGGTTCTAACATTTGCCTTGGTTGCTGAATACATACCAATGTAACCAGCTACACCAGAACAAAGCGCGCCGAGCGTGAAGGAGATAGCCGTGTCAGCACCGAGGCTGGCATAAAGAGCGACAATACAGATAAGGCAGAAAATTGCCAAACGCTTGTATTCGCTGGCCATAAAGACCATTGCGCCGAGATGAATTTCATCGGCAATTTCCTTGACTCTGCCTTCGCCCGAGGGTGTTTTGAGAATATTGACGTAAATCAATAAGGCAGCGATCATACCGAATGCACCAAAGGTGATCGGCAGAATTGCATTTGTAAGCATGAAAGGATCCTCTTGCTTGATAAAGATGTGCGCAATGCCCTGCCAAAAGCTGGGGCGGCGCGAAACCGCCGCGTTTATAACGGTAATGAAGCATAGTGTAAACCATAGAATATTCTTGGTTTACCGAGCATTTGGATTGCTGGTGAAAGCCGTTATTGGTTTGTGCATATTTGACCTGCTATGACGATGCAATTTGCCTTGAATTTTGTCCTTTTACGGCGTCAAATGGCGAAAATTTGGAAAAGAGACAAGATGGGCGATTTTGACAGTGAAGCGTGGCTTGCGCGCAACCCGGAAATTGGCAATCTGCGTGCAGCGATTTTTGATTTGAATGGCGTTTTGCGGGGCAAGCGCTTGCCGCGCAACCAGCTGAAAAAAGCGATCAATGGCGGGATTCGGATGCCGCTATCATCGGCCAATCTTGATATCTGGGGGCGTGATATCGCCAACAGTAAATGGGTTTTTGAAACCGGTGACTCAGATGGTGGCTGCTTCTGGACTGGACGCGGCCCATTGCCAATGCCCTGGACCGAACAAACAACGGCACTGGTGCCATTGAGCCTGATGGATAATGACGGCAAACCATTTGCCGGTGACGCCCGTAATGCGCTTGGTATGATCTTGGATCGGTTTGCCGCGCTTGATCTTCATCCGGTTGTTGGTTTTGAAATGGAATTCTATCTTGCCGATCCGCAAGGTGGAAACAATGGCAAGCCCGATGCGCCAGCGTCACCTTTAACCGGTGCCAAGCCAATCCGTGATGGTGCCTTGGCGATTGACGAGGTTAATGACCATGATTCCCTGATCAATGAAATCTACGCTGCCTGTAAATTGCAGATGATCGAGGCTGATACAACGATCAGCGAGGCCGGTCTTGGCCAGTTTGAGATCAATCTTGTGCATTCGCATGATGCGATGAAGGCGGCTGATGATGCGGCTTTTTTCAAACAGATTGCCAAAGGGGTCGCCCGCAAATACGGACTTGCTGCCAGCTTTATGGCCAAGCCCTATGCCGATCGCCCGGGCAATGGCATGCATCTTCATATCAGCCTGTTAGACGGCAAGGGCAAAAATGTTTTTGACGATGGCAGTGATGCTGGCAGCCCAATTCTTGGCCATGCGCTTGCCGGTGCGCTTGCTGTCCTTGCTGATTCCATGTTGATCTTTGGGCCGCATCAAAATTCTTATCGCCGTTTTGCGATCGAATCGCACGCACCAATGGCGGTTTGTTGGGGATATGAAAATCGCACGGCAGCGCTTCGTGTTCCGCTTGGCCCACCAAGCCAGCGCCGGGTCGAACATCGCGTTTCGGGCGCTGACGCTAACCCATATCTTGTGCTTGCCGCAATTTTAGGGGCGATTTTGACCGGTCTGGAGGATCAAAAGCCGCCACCACCGCCGATTACGTCAAGTTCCTATGCGCTTGATCTGCCGACATTGCCGTCAAGCTGGGACGATGCGATTAACCATTTTACCAACAGCGCGGTCATTTCGCGGATTTTGCCTGAAACTTTGCGTGATATGTTGATCGGTTGCAAAATACAGGAATTGCAACGGTTTTCAGGTGACATTTCGCCATTTGAATATAACAGTTACCTTGATCAGGTGTGATTGATTTCACGATCATGGTGACAAATATCATAATGGTGGCAGTGAGTGGGTACCCTTTTTTACGGTGACTAAATAAGGAAATCGTGATTTGTCCGAACCGCGCAAGCAAGACGGTATCGCGTCAAATCACCAACATGGAGGAGAAAATGAGAAATATCATATTGCTGGCGGTTGCCGGTGTTCTGTCTGCTGGAACTGCCCATGCCGATGGGAAATTGAATATCTATAACTGGTCGGATTATATTGCCGAGGACACGATTGCCAATTTCAAGGCTGAAACCGGCATTGACGTGACCTATGATGTTTATGATTCAAACGAAATTCTCGAAGCCAAAATGTCAGCTGGATCATCTGGCTATGACCTTGTTGTGCCAACCGCTGATTTTCTGGCGCGTGGACGCCAAGCCGGCGTTTATGCCGAAATGGATTTTAGCCGCATTCCAAACGCGAAAAACCAAAGCGCGCAGGTTCAAGGCCTCGCCAATAAACAGATGCAGGACGATAAATCAGGTCTTGTCTATATGTGGGGCACAACCGGCATCGCCTATAATGAAAAGAAAATTGCCGAACGCCTTGGTGACAATGCACCAACCGATAGCTGGTCATTGATTCTTGACCCAGCCAATGCGGCCAAGCTTGCCGATTGCGGCATTGCCATTCTTGATGCGCCAACCGATGTTCTGCCAAATGTCATTTCCTATTTGGGCAAGCCGGGTAATTCTACCGATCCCAAATTATTTGAGCAGGCTGGTGAGGTGCTGAACAAGGTGCGCCCGCATTTGCGCTATATCCATTCAAGCCAGTCAATCAATGATATGGCCAATGGTGATATTTGCGCTGCCATCATGTGGTCGGGTGATGCGTTTCAGGCTGCTGCCCGCGCCGAAGAAGCCAATAATGGTCACGTCATTAATTACTATATTCCGTCTGAAGGCACGAATATGTGGTTTGATGTGATGGCAATTCCTGCCGATGCAAAAAATGTCGATAACGCCTATCGCTTTATTGATTATATGATGCGGCCTGATGTGGCGGCAAATAATGTCAATTATGTGTGGTATGCAAGTGGAAACGAAGCTGCCAAGGCAAAGATTGACCCCGAAGTCCTGTCGCATCCGGGCATTTACCCAAGCAAGGAAACCCAGAAAAACCTGTTTGTCACGCCGGTCTATGATGCTGCGCTTGACCGGGCGGTTAACCGTGTTTGGTCACGTTTTAGCAGCGGCAATTAACGCCCGATGACCAAATCTTGCAAATTCCCTGCTCGCGTGAAACGGGGCAGGGGGTTAGCATGATCACCGCCGACTGGACACCGGCTGGACACCGACTGGACAGATGGTTGGGGTAGGACATAAATGGCGCCTTTTATAAGATTAAAATCAATTTCCAAACATTTTGCCGATGTTGTGGCGGTTGATGATTTGTCGCTGGATATCGAAAAGGGCGAGCTGTTTTGTTTGCTTGGCGCATCGGGTTGCGGCAAAAGCACCTTGTTGCGGCTTTTGGCAGGCTTTGAATCGCCAACCAAAGGCGTGATTGAAATTGACGGCCAAGATATGGCAGGGGTTGCCCCCGCCGACCGGCCCGTGAATTTCATGTTTCAGAATTACGCGCTTTTTCCGCATATGAGTGTTGCCGATAATATTGGCTATGGTCTTCGCCGGGCTGGTATGCGTGGCACCGAACTTGCCGAACGTGTTGATTCGCTGTTGAAACTGGTAAGGCTGCATAAGCTTGGCGGGCGCAAACCCCATCAGCTTTCAGGTGGCCAGCGCCAGCGGGTTGCCTTGGCGCGTGCCTTGGCGCGGCGTCCAAAGCTGTTATTGCTTGATGAGCCGCTTGCCGCATTGGATAAAAAGCTGCGCGAAGACACCCAATTTGAACTGGTGGATATTCAAGAAAAGCTTGGCACCACCTTTATTGTTGTGACCCATGATCAAGAAGAAGCGATGACGCTGGCAGGCCGCATTGGCATTATGGATGCTGGCCAGCTGGTTCAGGTGGATGCGCCGCGCCGTTTATATGAACGTCCAAAAAGCAGTTTTGTTGCCGATTTTCTCGGCACGATCAGCTTTGTTGACGCGGTGGTTGCCAGCCGCGATCAAACCAGCATTACCATTGGCGGTGATCTGAACATCTGCGCTGCGTGTGATGATGATTTGCCGGTTGGCGCGGCGGTCAAATTGGCAATTCGGCCAGAAAAGATTTATCTAAGCCGGACAAAAAGCGGCAATGTGAACGAGATCGAAGTCGTTGTAGAAGATCTTGCCTATCTTGGCTTTGCGACAAATTATCGGGTGAAGACAGCATCTGGCCAGATGTTTAAATTGCAGCAACAGCAAAGGCGCAGCCTTGATGCGCCGCTTAGCTGGGGCGAAACAGGTTATGTACATTTCGACCCGCAAGATGTCATTGTTCTACAGGATTAATGATGGTTCGCGGCATGGGAAAATATCTTGTTAATCTGCCAGCGGTCACCGGCCGACGACTGGTGATTGCCCTGCCCTTGATTTGGCTTGCCGTGTTCTTTTTTCTACCGCTTGTTGAAACCTTGCAAGTATCCTTTACGTCGCCGCGCCGCGGTATTCCGCCTTATGAACCTTTATGGGGCATTGGTGATGATGGGTTTTTTACCAATTTCACCACCGGTAATTATGCGCTTTTGCTGCAATATTGGTCCGATTATTTTGGTCCGGCTTTCAACAGTATAAAGCTGGCATTTTTCTCGATGCTTGTTTGTCTGCTATTTGCCTATCCGATGGCGTGGTGGATTGCGCGAAGCAATGAAAAATGGCGGACAATCTTGCTGGTGCTGGTGATGTTGCCGTTCTGGACGTCAAGCTTGCTGCGAATCTATGCCTTGATTGGGTTTCTGAATCCGAATGGATTTATCAATGCTGCCGGATTATGGCTTGGGCTGATTGATGCACCCATCCAGATGATGCAGACCGATTTTTCGATTTATATGGGAATGGTGCTAACGTATTTGCCATTGATGATTTTACCGCTTTATGCGGTGATGGTTCGGCTTGATGCTGATTTGCTTGATGCAGCGGCGGATCTTGGCGGATCGGGTATACAGATTTTTAGAACCATCATTCTGCCATTAACCTTGCCTGGCATTATTGCTGGCAGCCTTCTTGTTTTCATTCCGGCGGTTGGCGAATTTGTCATTCCGGCACTGCTTGGCGGGCCGGATCAATTGATGATGGGCAAAGTGTTATGGACTGAATTTTTCCGGAACCGCGACTGGCCGGTGGCATCGGCAATTGCGATGCTGCTTTTGGCGATTTTGACCGTTCCGATTATCTATGCCCGCTATCAAGACGGGCGTGATGCGGTGGCTGAAACACCCAATCCAAAGCAGGCGGAGGCAGGCTGATGGGGCGGATGAACGGGCTGGTTCTATCGCTTGGCGCGCTGGGTTTTGGCATTTTATATCTGCCAATCATCATCATGATTATTTTCAGTTTCAATGCTGGCAAATTGGTTTCGGTTTGGTCGGGTGCCTCGCTAAAATGGTATGCAGGCTTGCTCGAAAATGACCAGCTTTTATCAGCCTTTGGCACGTCATTGCTCATTGCAGTATGGGCGGCAACAATCGCCACGATTTTTGGCATCTGTATTGCGGTTGCCTTTGTCCGTTTTGGCAATTTCAGATCGCGTCTTGCGCTTAGCGCCATTGCCAGTGCGCCGTTGGTGATGCCGGAAATTGTCACTGGCTTGTCGATGCTGTTGCTGTTTATTTCAATGGAAAGCCTGTTTGGATGGCCGTCTGGACGCGGTGTCGATACGATTATCATTGCGCATGCCACCTTTGGAATGTGTTTTGCCGCAGTGGTGATTCAAGCGCGGCTTCGTGATTTTGACATGGCGATTGAAGAGGCCGCCGCCGATCTTGGCGCAACCCAGCCCTTTATCTTTTTATCAATCACATTGCCAGTGATTGCGCCAGCGGTTGTGGCAGCATGGTTGCTTGCCTTTACGCTTAGTTTTGATGATCTGGTGATTGCCAGCTTTGTCAGTGGTCCGGGAAGCTCTACCTTGCCGATTGTCATATTTTCCAAAGTCCGGCTTGGTGTGACGCCTGAAATTAACGCGCTTGCAACAGTGATGATTGTTGTTGTTGCCGTGGCGGTGATCGGTGCAAGCTGGGCGATACGCCGCCGGTTATCCGGCCGAGACCAAAACCAGTAATGTGTAAAGATGGTGGCGCAAAGATGTTGGTGCGGGGGTGTGGCCGCGTTCTATGTTGGTTTGCTGTTAGATGGGATAAGCAAAACAGGTACTTTGCCGAATATGGGATGAAACAATGACAAAAGCTGTTGGTGATGCGGCATTCCGCATCAAACAAAATAAGGAAACATTGCGCGAAATGACCTATGGCGGTGCGCTAAGTTTTGCGCGTCGGCGTTATAGCCGTGATTTTGACGGTGTCGATGTTGTGGTTAGCGGCATTCCCTATGATAGTGCAGTGACCTATCGGTCGGGTTGCCGTTTAGGGCCACGCGCCATTCGCGCCGGCTCGGTGCAGCTTGCCGAATTGGCACATTTCCCGTTTGGCTTTAATCCGTTTGACCATTTATCGGTCATTGATTTTGGCGATTGTTTTCTTGATCCGCATCATCCCGATACGGTGTTTGACAGCATCACTGATCATGCTGATGCAATCATTGCGGCAGGGGCGAAAATGCTAAGCCTTGGCGGCGATCATGCCATTGCCTATCCTTTGCTAAAGGCTCATGCCAAAGCCTATGGGCCGATTGCGCTGGTTCAGTTTGACGCGCATTGCGATACCTGGCCTGATGATGGGGTCGGGTTTGATCATGGAACAATGTTCGCCCGCGCCGTTGCCGAAGGCATTATTGATGTCAGCAAATCAACACAAGTTGGGCTTCGCACCTATAATGACAGCGATCACGGCTTTGAGATTCTGACTAGCCCGTGGGTGCATCGCAATGGCATTGATGCGGCGATCGAGATTGTGCGTGAACGTGCCGGTGACGCGCCAGTATATTTGTCTTTTGATATTGATGGCCTTGACCCGGCTTTTGCACCTGGCACCGGAACGCCGGTTGCTGGTGGTCTTGCCAGCTGGCAGGGGCTTGAATTTGTGCGCGGGCTTGCGCCGCTTGATTTGATTGGCATGGATATTGTTGAGGTGGCACCCGCCTATGATCATGCCGAAATCACCGCCATTGCGGCGGCAAATATAGCATATGATTGGCTGGCCGTTCTGGCCAAGAAAAAGGGCGCGCCAACAAAGCCGGTTGGTCGTATCTAGCCGCCCCGCACCGGTTTATCTAGAGGCGAAGATAATCGCGCATTTTGTACCAGCTCATCCCAAGCGCCAAGGCCGGGGTTCGGAAAAACCCGCCCGGAAATGGCAAATGGCGAAGCTTGCTTAGGATGCTGAATAATCGTGATTGCCCCATGATATGGTTGGCAAGAATGGTCCCGGCAAGACCGGTTAATGCAACACCATGACCGGAAAATCCTTGCACGAAAAACACCCCGTCACCGGCGGTGCCGAAATGCGGTATCCGATTTACCGTGATGCCGATACGGCCTGACCAGACCGCGGCGGTTTCGCTTTCGCCAAGTTCGGGAAAGACGTCGACCATGCGTTGTTTCAAATCGCGTTCAACATTGCCAAGATTGACATTTGTATAGCTGGCACGCCCGCCAAATATCATCCGGCCATCAGCATCAATCCGATAGTAATTCAACGCTGTATTGCAATCGGCAACTGCGGTGCGATGCGGCAGGATATGTGAAATCAGATTATCCGATAAGGGTGTTGTTGCTAGAACTGATGATGTCACGGGTGCTAACCGGCTGGTCATTTTCCTTGTGCCGATATTTTGCAGATAGGCATTGCCGCATAACAGAACGAATTTCGCCGTTATCTTTTGCCCATTGGCAAGCGATAATGCCTTGGTGCCAGTACCTTTATTGCCAATGCCTTTAGTGCTGGCACTATGTCTGGTTGTATCGGGTGTCGCATCAAGCGCGGTGACGCCAGCATGTTCGTAAATCCGCGCACCGGCGGCGCTGGCGGCGCGGGCCAGCCCATATAGATATTTCAACGGCTGGATATGCCCGCTATTGGCGTCATGCAATGCGCCAACATAGGCATTTGTGCCAATATGACCGGCAAGCGAATCACGATTATCCAAAGCGGTTAAATGGTCATAGCCTTTGGCCTGCCATTCGTCGCGCATGACCAATAATTCCTGCATCTGCCGGTCATGAAGCGCCGCATGAAGATAACCAAACCGTAAATCACAATCGATTTTATGGCGTTGGACACGCTGGCGAAGCAGATCAACCGCGCGCATGCCTGCATCCCATATCAATTGCGCTTCATCGGCTGGCAATTGGCGGCTGATATGGTGAAAATCATTTGGCCAGCCCTGACAGACATGACCGCCATTGCGCCCCGAGCCACCGCTGCCGATAACATCAGCCTCAACAAGAACGATATCATGCCCGTTCTCGGCAAGGGTCAAGGCGGCCGTCATGCCGGTAAAACCGCCGCCAATAATCGCAATTTCGCAATCAAGATTACCGGTGGGTGCCGGAAATTTTGGCTTGTCGGCAATCTCGGCCGCATAGATGGAATTTAGGTCGGTCATGATCTCGAATATTGGTTCATTATCAGGCTATGCCTGACAGGTGTTTTCGCGTCAGATTGATTGCGCATCTTCAATAACGATAGTAGTCTGTGACCGCAAATTGACGCAAGCATGGTCAATGAACTGATCATGATTTTGATGAAGGCGGCTGAAATTTTCAGGTGCGTTTAATTTGCCGGTCATTACCATTCATATATTTATTTTAAGATGGCCAAAACAGTAACGAAAACCCAGATTGTTCTAGTTTGGATGGACATATAATGCAGGATATGACAACCGATGATTGGCGCCAGCTTGATGCGGCGCATCACATGGCACCTTTTACCGATTACCGCGAATTGCGCGCTGCCGGGTCACGCATCATTACGCATGCCGATAGGCATTATATTTATGACAGTGACGGCAATCGCATTCTGGATGCGATGGCAGGTCTATGGTGCGTCAATGTTGGTTATGGGCGGCAAGAATTGGTTGATGCCGCATCATCACAGATGGCGACGCTGCCCTATTACAATAATTTTTTCAAAACCAGTAATCAGCCGGTGATTGCCCTGTCGAAACGGCTTGCCGATCTTACGCCTGATGGTCTGAATAACGTCTTTTATGCCAATTCAGGATCTGAGGCCAATGACACCATCATTCGGATGGTACGCCATTTCTGGGCGCTTGAAGGCAAGCCGCAAAAACAGACAATCATTGGTCGCACCTATGGCTATCACGGCAGCACCATCATGTCGGCCAGCATGGGCGGCATGACAGCAATGCATGAACAGGCGGCAACGGCACCTGACTTTGTGCATATCAAACCGCCTTATGGATTTTTATATCAAGGCAATCTCAGTGCAGCAGATTTTGCTTCCTTGGCGGCAAGCTGGCTTGAGGATAAAATCAATGAAATAGGGGCGGATCATATTGCCGCCTTTATCGCCGAGCCGATCCAAGGCGCTGGCGGGGTTATTGTGCCGCCCGAAGGCTATTTAAATCATGTCGAAGCGATTTGCCGCAAATATGATATTTTATTTATTGTTGATGAAGTGATTACCGGCTTTGGCCGCACCGGCCAATGGTTTGCCAGCCAGACTTTTGGCCTGTCGCCAGATATGATGACGCTTGCCAAGGGTTTGACCTCAGGCTATGTGCCAATGTCGGCGGTGATGATTGGCGACCGGGTGGCGTCGCGCCTGATTGATGATGGCGGCGAATTTTATCACGGCTTTACCTATTCAGGGCATCCGGTTGCGGCGGCGGTGGCCTTGGCCAATCTTGATCTGATTGCCCGTGATGGCCTTGTTGAAAAGATCCGCGATGATACCGGCCCCTATTTGGCCGCAGCTCTCGAACCGCTTGCAGCGCATCCGCTTGTTGGCGAGGTTCGCAGCTTTGGCCTGCTGGCGGCGATCGAACTGGTCAAGGATAAAGCCGGTCCGGTTCTGTTTGATCCGGTTGGCGAAATAGGGGTGATCTGCCGTGATCATGCGATCAATCAGGGATTGATGGTGCGGGCGGTTCGCGATGCGATGATTATGTCACCGGCGCTTAGTTTTGAACGTTCGGATATTGATCACATGGTTACGATACTCCTATCCGCGCTTGATCGCACCCTAGAGGATATCACGCAGCGATAGGCAAAATGCCAATCTGATTGCATGAAAGCAAATGACCATCGATGGAAGGAAAACAGATGGGATTCGATATGAAAGCATGGCTTGCTGACCAGAACATCACCGAAGTGGAATGTTTGGTAAGCGATATTTCGGGCATTGCTCGCGGCAAAATTCTACCGGTGACCAAATTCATTTCGGCGCAACAATCAGGCGGTTTGCGCTTGCCTGAATATGTGTTTGGCCAGTCGGTAACAGGCGAATATTATGACAGTGACGTGCTTGATGAAATTGGCCGTGACGTGATTTTGCGGCCTGATATTTCAACATGCAGGCTGGTGCCTTGGTATGACGAACCAACCGCGCAGATCATTCATGATGCGGTTCATCAAGATGGTGCCAATGTCACTTTTTCGTCGCGGGCTGTGCTGAAATCGGTTCTTGCGCTTTTTGACGAGGCTGGCCTTGAGCCGGTGATTGCGCCTGAACTTGAATTTTTTCTGGTCAAGCAAAGCAGTGACGCCAATGCGCCCTTGATCACGCCGCCAGGCCGGTCGGGTCGTGCCGAAAAGGCACGTCAGGCCTATGGCATTGATGCGGTGAATGAATTTGATCCTTTATTTGAAGAAATTTATGACCATTGCGATGTGCAGGGGCTGGATATTGATACGCTAAGCCATGAAGCTGGTGCGGCGCAGATGGAAATTAATTTCAATCATGGACATGCGCTTGATCTTGCGGATCAGGCGTTTCTGTTTAAACGCACGGTGCGGCAGGCGGCGATCAATCATCACCTTCACGCCACCTTTATGGCAAAGCCAATGCAAGAACAGCCGGGCAGTGCCATGCATGTTCATGTTTCGGTCAAATCAAAGGCAAGCGGTAAAAATATCTTTTCCAATGATGATGGCAGTGAAAGTGATGATTTCTATCATTCGATTGCCGGCATGCAGCGTTATCTAAGCGGCGCAATGGCATTGATGGCGCCTTATGTGAATTCCTATCGGCGGCGAACCGGTACCGAAGATTCACCAGCCAATCTGGCATGGGGCATGGATAACCGCACGGTGGGGTTGCGTGTGCCGCTTGGTGATCCGAAAAACCGGCGCATCGAAAACCGTATTCCGGGTGCCGATGCCAACCCCTATCTTGCGATTGCGGCAACCTTGGCGGCGGTCTGGCTTGGTTTACAGGAAAAGCGCCGCCCAACGCGCCCGCGCAAGGTCAGTGGTGAAGATCTGGAAACATTGCCGTGTAACCTTGATGTTGCGCTTGATGCTTTGGAACGAGCCAAGCCGCTTCATAAGGTGCTTGGCGAGGATTTCGTCACGCTGTTTGTCGAGGTGAAACGCGCCGAAGCCGAGGCCTTTCTTGAAGTGATTAGCCCGTGGGAGCGTGAATATCTGCTGTTGAATGTCTAATGTTTCCGCGCGGCTATTTTGGCTGTTTGGCAATTGGCACAAAGACCGGTAATTTCGATTACCTTATGCGCCGCCTGAAAGCCGCGATCATTGCCAAGGCTTTGTAACCGGCTATCGATGCTGGTATCGGTGAATTCATGGGCGTGTTCGCATTGGGTGCAAAGCATGAAGATGCTGACTTCATTGCCGCCGCAATCATGCAATTGGCAAGCGACAAACCCGTTCACGCTTTCAATCCGGTGAACCGCGCCGCGTTCGACCAGTTTGGCAAGCGCCCGGTAGACCTGAAGCGGTGCGCGGATGCCCTTGTCGCGAAGCGCGTCAAGAATATTATAGGCGCTTAGCGGCCGATCGGCATCACATAGCAATTGATAAACAAGGGTTTCATTTTGGGTCATGGCCTGCCTCGTTATGATGGTTATAGGGGGCGGGGCTGTCATTTGCCACCGACAGACGGCGCGGCACGAATGTCAGGCCAAGCAGCAAAAGCGCCCCTGCCACAATAATTGATGGCCCCGATGGTGTATCAAATTCGGCCGATCCGTAAAGACCGGCAATCACCCCAATCACGCCCAGAATTGACGCCAATACCGCCATCATTTCAGGGCTGGTGACAAGGCGGCGCGCGGCGGCGGCGGGAATGATCATCAATGCCGTGATCAGCAAAACACCAACAAGCTTGACGGCAATCGACACCACCAGTGCGATCAGCACCATAAATAGCCATTCGGTGCGTTGCGGTGACAGGCCTTCGGCCTCGGCAATTTCCGGGCTTAACGTTGCCGCAACAAGGCGTCGCCATTGCCAGACAATAATCGCCAAAATTGCCCCGCCACCAGCATAGATCACCAACAGATCGGTTGTATCAACAGACAGAATATCACCAAATAAAAGCCCGTTCACATCAACATTGCGGCCACCAGTCACCGAAACCAGAACCAGCCCAAGCGCCAAGGTCGAATGCGCCAAAATGGCAAGAATTGTATCTGAAGACAGGCTTGGTGTTCGCTTGGCAACCATGATGGCAATACAGATGGCAAGCGTGACAAACGGAACCGCAATCAATGATGACACATCAGCCAAGATGGCCAGAGCAATGCCAAGAAGTGCGGCATGAGCCAATGTATCGCCAAAAAAGGCCATTTTGCGCCAGATGATCAAACAGCCAAGCGGCCCCACGATAACCGCCAAACCAATGCCGGCAAACAGCGCGCGGATAAAGAAATCGTCAAACATGATCATGCCCATCGTGATTATGCCCATCGTGATTATGCCCATCGTGATTATGCCGGTCGTGATTATGCTCATGCTTGTCAGGGTGACAGGAGTCGCTGATTGACCCATCGGCATGCTGGACGGTGCCATCGGGAAGGTGGATGTGATCATGATCATGCCGGTAAACCGCCAGCGCCGCCGTATCAGGCGCACCAAACAGGCGAAGATATTCAGGGTTGCTGACCACCGAATCAGGGCTGCCACTGCAACAGATATGACCATTTAGACAAAGCACCGTATCGGTGTCGGCCATGACAATATGAAGATCATGCGAAATCATCAAAACCCCGCAGCCGGTTGTGTCGCGGATTTGTTGGATCAAATTGTAAAGCATTGCCTCACTGGCAAAATCGACCCCTTGAACAGGCTCGTCCAGAACCAAAAGATTGGGGCGGCGAACCATCGCGCGGGCTAATAGAATGCGCTGAAATTCGCCGCCAGATAAATCCTGCACAAAGGCCGTTGCCAGATGCGATGCGCCAACCGCCTCAAGTGCCTGTTTCTTTTCATCCGGCGAGACTTTGGCCGTTAAATCCAAAAGCCGGTCAACCCGCATTGGTAGTGCTGGATCAATATGCAGCTTTTGTGGGACATAACCGACACGCAAACCAGCTTGGCGTTGAACGCGGCCTTCATTGGCGCGGATCGTGCCAACAGCCAATTTTGCGGTGGTGCTTTTACCAGCGCCATTTGGGCCAATGATGGTGACAATTTCGCCTTTGCGAATGCGCAGATCAATGCCCCGCACAAGCCAGCGATTGTCACGCCTGACACCAGCATTCTCAAGATTGATTAAATCTGTTTTGTCGCTTGCCATAAAAGCCTTGCCTGATGATCGGGATGGATGCCCACGTTTGGTGCCCCAGTTTGGTTTCCTCAGTTTGGATTCCTCATTTTGGAATGTTATAATATAACATAGCTGTTGAAAAAAGGTAGAAAATGACAAGGCTGGCAAAAGCAGGCGATGATGTTTGTCGGGGTGGTGTAGATTTTGCGCAATGATGCTGGTATGAATTTTGCCATCTGTTGTCGATTTATCAGTTTTGTAACCACAAAAGTTTATGGGAATCTTTGTTATGACCCAAATGACCATCCGCCGTCCTGATGATTGGCATCTTCATCTTCGTGATGGGGCTATGCTTGGCGCGGTAATTGATGATACGGCGCGCCATTTTGCCCGGGCCATCATCATGCCAAATCTGGTGCCGCCAGTGGTAACAGGCACCGAAGCGGCGGCCTATCGCGACAGGATTATGGCTTGTGTCAATCCGGATCATGGTTTTACCCCGCTCATGACGTTATATCTGACCGAAACAACCGATCCAGATGATGTTGCCGCGGCGGCCAAATCGGGCTTGATCAATGCGGTCAAGCTGTATCCGGCAGGGGCAACCACCAATTCAGCATCGGGCGTTCGCGATCTTGACAAGGTCATCGCCGTTCTGGAAAAAATGGCCGAAATTGGCCTGCCGCTTTGTGTTCATGGCGAAGTGACCGATCCGCAAATTGATATTTTTGATCGTGAAGCGGTGTTTATCGAAACCGTTCTTGACCCGTTGCGGCGGCGGGTGCCTGATTTACGGGTTGTGCTGGAACATGTAACCACCAGTGATGGTGTTGATTATGTCCGTTCTGGCGGTGCCAATATTGCCGCCACAATCACAACGCATCATCTGTTTATCAACCGCAATCATATTCTGGCTGGTGGTATTCGCCCGCATTATTATTGCCTGCCTGTTGCCAAGCGTGAAAGTCACCGCCGTGCCCTGATTGCGGCGGCCATTTCCGGTGATGGCAGTTTCTTTCTTGGTACCGACAGTGCGCCGCATCTGGACACTGCCAAGCTGATGGCTTGTGGCTGTGCTGGTATCTATACCGCGCCAAACACCATGTCGTGTCTTGCGCATATTTTTGAAGCTGAAGATGCGCTTGATCAGCTGGAAGGCTTTACCTCACTGCATGGCCCGAGATTTTATCGCCTGCCGGTTAATGAAGACCGGATCACCTTGGTCAAACAGGATGTGCCGGTTATCTATCCCGAAAGCCGCGCGACGCCTGATGGACCATTGACGATTTTTGATTGTGGCACGCCGCTTTACTGGGCCGTTAAGGATGCTGAATAAACTGGCCTGATGAAACTGGCCTGATGAAACTGGCCTGATGCGGGCTGGTACTCTTAACCTTCCCCCTTCGCTTTGCGGATTGGCTAGAGTTTGGTCTCGCGGGCACCAGCATTTGGCCGAAGCGATTTTTTGGCGCATGCCTCACGCTGGGTGATATAGACGGTTGAGGCAAAAATAATTGCCCCGCCAATCCATGTCCAAAGGCCGGGCCATTCGCTAAAGATCAGCCATGCCAGAATAACTGCAAATGGCAATTTGATGAATTCAAGCGGTTGCAAAGCGGTAATGTCAACAAGCCGGTAAGCGCGGGTAAAACATAAATGTGCAATCGTTCCGGCAAGCGCCATCGCCCATAAATAGCCCCAACTTTCAAGGCTTGGCCATTGCCAGACACCAAGCGCTGGTATCAATGCCAACGGCGCCTGCATCGCCACCATCCATGTCACAATGGCTTCGGGAGTTTCGGTTGCGGTTAGTTTTTTCACGATCAGCGACGCCATTGCAATCGATAAGGCACTGGCAAGCGCCATCATCGCGCCAACCGAAATTTCGGTAAAGCCTGGTTGCAAGATGATCAATGTTCCCAAAAACCCAACAGCAATCGCCGCAATCCGGCGCGCGCGAATGATTTCACCAAGAAATAACACTGCGCCAATGGTGACAAACAAAGGGCCGGTAAAACTAAGCGCGGTCATTTGCGCCAGCGGAATTAATGTAAGGGCGGTAAAGCCGCAAAACATGCCACCAAAATTAATCACCGCGCGCAGGAAAAACAGCTTTGGCTTTTGCATGCGGATGCTTGACCAGCCAACGCGCATGATCAGCGGCACTAACAAAACCACCGCCAGCGCATTGCGGAAAAACACCACCTCGATCACGGGCAGATCGGCCGCAGATAGCCGGATGAAAATCCCCATGCAGGTAAACATGAACAGCGCAACAATCATCAAGATTGTGGCGCGCATTTGCGGCGGTAAATTTTGAAAGGCCAAAGACAAATTCATAGGCAGTGACGACCAACATGATTGAGGGTGACAGCAAGCCTGTTTTAACCACGATGGCGTGTTGCCAGATTATTGCCAGATTATTGTCAGCCTAGGCGCGAAACGAAATCAGCGTCAAAGGAAATCAACGTCAAAGGACATCATTTCAAATCGTTATTGATCACTAGCTCGCCATTTTGGCGGCGGCCCATTCATCCAGCGCTTTGACATAGTCGGCATATTCATCTCGAACCGATGGATGGGCGCATAATGCCGTTTGATAGGCTTTTATCGATGTAGGTAGGGTCAGGTCAAACCCAAGCACGCCTTGCAAACAATCAAGGATGGCAAAGCTTGGCGCAAATCCGCAATCGGCAAGGCTAAGTTCGGTTCCGGTCAAAAGCGGTGATGGCGTCCGGATCTCGGCAAGCTGGCGAAAGCGGCGCTCTAGAAGGGCGGCATTTTCGGCAATGAAATTGGCATTGCGATTCGCCGGGCTCACCTGTCCAAAATAGGCACGAAGCAACGGTTCGATGCGGGTGTCGTGAAACCGTGACAAGGCGCGTGCCATTGCGCGTTCTTTGATAGCTTCAGGAAGCATTGCCGGTTCGGGTGCCAGTTCATTTAAATATTCGGCAATGGCATCTGACTC
>Ga0255743_10001456_pt1 | contig 20299 bp, 24 predicted proteins | sample 101ome_19_FD_179950 | JGI IMG/M metagenome (GOLD analysis project Ga0255743, IMG submission 179950) | Coastal salt marsh microbial communities from the Groves Creek Marsh, Skidaway Island, Georgia - 101405AT metaG (version 2) | ecosystem: Environmental > Aquatic > Marine > Intertidal zone >... | reverse complement strand
GAGGCATTTTCAGCCACCAAGGGTTTAGCTGAAGACGAAAATCTAATAAAGTTGCAAGAAAAACTTGGTGAGGATTTTGATAAGCCCAATCATCGAAAAATCTGCAGACCCTTTGGTGAAAATATAGGCATGAGCTTAGGAGAATCAGCTCAATTTGTTATTTTGATGGCAGATAGTCTTGCTTTAGAACTTGGATTAAATATTCATGGCTCAGCTTTATCCAGCCATATTCATGCTGATGGGTATAAAAAATCTATTTCTGGTCCTGGAGCTGGAAATTATTTAACAGTTGGAAAAGTGTTTAATGAAATTAAAAAACATTTTGGCCAAGAAGCGATAAATAAAACTTTTTTTCATGCGCATGGAACTAGCACTCCACAAAATAGAGAGAGTGAATCCCATATTATCTCTAGCATGTCCAAAGCGTTTGGAGTTGAATCTTTGCCTGTCACTGCAATCAAATCCTATCTTGGTCACTCTCTAGCAGCTGCAGGTGGCGATCAAATGATTAGCTCGCTGGGAAGTTGGAGAAATAATTTCATTCCAGGCATCTGCTCTACCCCAAAACTTGCAGATAATGTATACACTGAAAATGTAAATTTTTTATTAGAAAACTTAGAATTTGAAGATAATGCATTTGATTTTGCTGTCTTAAATGCAAAAGGTTTTGGTGGCAACAACGGCACTTCTTTGATTGCCTCTCCATCAAAAACCATGGAGCTATTACAAGCAAAATATTCCTCAAAACAAATCAAAAAATATCAAGCTCAAAAACAATCCATAGATAATCAGTTGCTAGAAAATAAAAATAAAATTCTTCAGGGCGACACAAAATCTAGATATATTTTTGGAGAGAATGTAATTGATGGTATGAACGATTTTGAAGTTGAATCCCATGGAATTACCAATAAATTAAATGGCGAAAAGTTCAACATAGAATCAATTTTACCTTACAAAGAGTTCCTGAAAGGTTAAAATAAATTTTTAATTAAATAGAAATTAACTATGGCTGAAAATATTTCAAACTTAGAAAACGCAGATGATTTTGATCAAATAGTGACTCCCTCAGATGAGCTCATTAAATCCTTCGAGCACATGCTTATAGATATAGGTGAGGATACCTCTAGAGATGGTTTGCTTGATACACCCAAAAGAGCTGCAGCTGCCTTCAAATTCCTTAATCATGGCTATAAGTTAAGTTTGGAAAAAGTGGTCAACAACGCCTTGTTTGAATCAGATATAGAGGACATGGTTGTAGTAAGAGATATAGAATTTTACTCTCTTTGCGAGCATCATATGCTACCTTTTAATGGGAGATGTCACGTGGCATATATTCCTAATGGTAAAGTTTTAGGTCTTAGCAAAATAGCCAGAGTTGCCGATATGTTTGCACGTAGACTTCAAATTCAAGAGAGGCTGACCCACCAGATTGCTGAAGCAATTACAGACATAACTGGATGCAAGGGTTGCGCTGTGGTTGTTGAGGCACAACATATGTGTATGGTCATGCGTGGCGTGCAAAAACAAAATTCTGTAATGAAAACTTCTGCAATGATGGGAGTGTTTAGAAACAATCCTGCAACAAGAGCAGAATTCTTTTCTTTACTACCTAATTAATTAGGCTGGATCTTGGGCTTTAGGCTCTTCGGGGCTGATCTCTTCAGCCTCCGCTTCTACAACCTCCTCTGGATCCTGTGCCTCTCCATCATTACTTTTAAATGGCCATGGTTTAGCATCAGTATTGAAACTTAGGAAATTGAGTGAGTCATTAAAAAAACCATGCAGCCAATTATTAGCAGTCTGAAGCTGGTTGTTAATTTTAGAAGTAAACAAATAGAAAAAAAATTGTACTGCAGCAATGATTATTAAAATACTTACAACACCATTAATTGCAAATGAATATATGACCATAAAAAAAAAGCGCTGCCATTTTGTTAAATCTAACAATTCATCTTTATTTATATCATTCATAATTTTTCCTTATTATAAGTAAATTCTACATCAACTTCATTAGGGTGATCGAGCAAATCCTGAATTAATTGATCTGATGAAGCTTCACAATACAAAATCTCAAACAAAGAAGTTACTAGCGGCATGCTTACATTCATCTTTTGGGCTTCATGATAAACAACTTCAAGGGTTCTAGCTCCTTCAGCAACTTGCCCTATTCTCTCTTTTGCTTCGAGCAATGAAAGGTCTCCAGCAATCAATTCACCAAGCTGAAAATTTCTAGATAATTTTGAGGTGCAAGTTGCCATCAAGTCACCCATTCCTGCTAACCCAAGAAAGGTAATTGGATTTGCTCCTTTGGCTACAGCAAATCTACTCATCTCTGTCATGCTTCTAGTTACAATAAAACCCAAGGCATTTTCACCAACCGATTTGGCATGAGCAATCCCACAACAAATGGCATAAATATTTTTTAAGGCTCCAGCTAATTCAACGCCTTGGATGTCATGACTGGAAAAAACCTTAAAAGTATTAGAAGAGAGCATTAACTTAATTTCAGCAGCTATAACCTCATTATCAGAGGCGATCACAGTTCCTGCCACCTTGTTTTCCGCTATTTCTTTTGCAAGATTTGGACCGCTGAGAACTCCGACTCTATCAGCTATTATATGTCCTAGGTGTTGAGTAATAATATCTGTCATTGTCCTAAAGGGTTTGGATTTGATTCCTTTAGTACAAGAAATAACGGCTGTTGAAGAATTAACCAATGGTTCCAATCTAGAAATAACTTCCTCAAAGATAATGCTTGGCGTGGCAACTAAAATAAAATGAGCGTCCGTAACCACTGAAGCTAGATCATCATCAGCAGTAATATTATTTGAGAGCTTTAGCTCGGGATGATAGGTTGCATTAGCTCCCTCAGAATTGATTCGCAAAGCCTGTTCAGCATCACGAACCCATAAACTGACCTGATAACCATTCGATGCAGCAATATTTGCCAAAACTGTGCCGAAGCTCCCGCCTCCGAGAACTGCAACTTGTTTTTTTACTGTCATTTATCCTAAGTATTTATCTAATTGTCGAAGATATTTAGCTGGGTCTTTAGGAGATCCACCTTCTGCAATAATTGCATAATCAAATAAAAATTCAGCAAAGTTAGAAAATTCCTTGCCGCTCATGGTGCCTAATTTTTTAATGAGCTTATGTTTTAAGTTAACCTCAAAAACAGGTTTAGATTCATCAAAGACTTGTCCAGACGCTTCTAGTATTTTCTTCAGTTGAGCTCCAGGCTCATCTTTAGAAAGTACCAAACAGGCAGCAGAATCAACTAAACGCGAGCTTGCAATAACATCTGAAACTCTTGCATCTAAAGATTTTTTCATCTTATCAATAATTTCTTGCTTTTCTTTGGTGACCCTAGGTTTTTTAGCATCTTCATCCAGCTCTTCTTTGGCAACATTAACTAATGTTTTGCCCTTAAATTGCATCAGGGTTGACATCAACCACTCGTCAATTCTGTCAGTCAAAAGCAAAACCTCTGTTCCATTGGCTTTCAAATGTTCGATATGTGGAGAATTAGCCGCAGCTTCATAAGTGTCCGCAATTGAGTAATAAATTTTTTCCTCATCACCACTCATTCGTTCCATGTACTGATCAAGTGTGGTGTCTACTTTATTGCCATCAGATGCAGTGCTTGCAAATAAAAAGAGCTCAGCGATGGACTCTGAATTTTCATAGTCTTCAGCTGGACCTTCTTTTATCACTAGACCAAATTCCTTCCAAAATTTCTGATAGTCTTCTGGTTGATCTTTTTGCATTTTCTTTAGGGCATCGAGCACTCTCTTGCTAAGACCTTTTTTGATGGAATCAACCAACGGATGATCTTGAAGAATCTCTCTAGAAACATTTAGAGGTAAATCACTTGAGTCAACTACGCCTTTTACAAAACGAAGGTATAAAGGCAAGAAGTGAGCCGCGTCATCCATAATGAAGACTCGTTGAATAAATAGCTTAATTCCTCTTGGGGTATCTCTATTCCAGAGGTCGTAAGGAGATTTTTCAGGAATAAAAAGTAAGCTTGAGTATTCTTGTTTGCCTTCAACTTTGTTATGCATCCAGGTTAAAGGATCGTTGGAATCATAGGATATAAACTTATAAAATTCTTTATATTCCTCGACCTTAACAGAGCGTTTAGACTTTAACCAAATCGCTTCTGAGTCATTAATGGTTTCTGGATCACCATCTTCTGGATTCAGAATTAAAGGGAAGTTAATGTACTGCGAATATTTTTGTAACAAGAATTTTACTCTCATCAATTCAGAAAATTCTTTGTTGTCTGCATTCAAATAAATAGTTATTTTGGTGCCTCTATCTTCTTTTGGAATTTTTGAAAGTTGATAAGTATCCTCGCCTGAACTCTCCCACATGACTGCCTCTTCTGCAGATGCACTGGCAGATCTAGAATGGACTGATACTTTTTCAGCAACCATAAAAACAGAGTAAAAGCCAACTCCAAATTGGCCGATAAGATTAGAATCTTTTTTCTTATCACCGGTCATTTCTGATAAAAATTGTGCGGTTCCGGATTTAGCAATGGTCCCAATATTTTCAACAACCTCATCTTCTGTCATTCCAATGCCATTATCTGAGATCGTTACGGTATTATTTTTTGAATTTAAACTAATATTAATTTTTAAATCAGGATCGCCATCTAGTAACTTTGAGTCCTCTATAGCTTTGAATCGAAGCTTATCAAGCGCATCAGAAGAATTAGATACAAGCTCTCTAAGAAAGATCTCCTTGTTTGAATACAAAGAGTGAATCATCAACTGCAAAAGCTGCTTAGTCTCGGTTTGAAAAGATTTGGTTTTTGATCTAGCCATAGTTATTTATCTCCCTTGAAAACAATATGGTGGTAAAAGCATCAAGTTCAAGCATTTGTTCAACTTTTTTTTGATTCAGCTTTGCATTTTTTGCTGCAAAATTTTACCTCATCCCAGGAGCGCTCCCATTTTTTTCTCCAGGCAAATGAGCGATTACAGTTTTCACATACTTTGGTTTTAAGAGTTAACTTTTTATGCAAAATATAATTCAATCAATTGCTATAAAGAATTGAATAATGCTAAGAGCAAAAATTACAATGGTGCAATAGACGCTGACACCATGCGAGAAAGAAAATATTTTATCCCAGCCTCTATCTTTTGCTGCATTGGTAATTGGAATGCCTAATAAGCCTAATAATGCGTGAACAGATATGTTGAATCCTAACCACCAACTCAACGATGAATCTTGAAAATAAAGAATCAAAAGAGCTGGTAAAGACAATAAAAAAAGCAGAAGATAATAGCGTGGAAATATGGTGCGCAAAAACTTTGCAGCATCATCCTCATCAAGACTTTTAAAGATTACAGGCGTCGTTAGAACTAAATGCGTAAAGATGATTCCTGCAATCAGTAGATTGAAAAGTATTAGTGTTATTTCACTGCTCATATTTTATTCAAATGGCGATCCGGACGAGACTCGAACTCGCAACCTCCGCCGTGACAGGGCGGCGTTCTAACCAGATTGAACTACCGGACCGCGAACGCTTGTGAATGATAGCTTTTTTTAATTTTTCTGCAACTTTTTTTTGTGTACCTTTAAGCAATTATTTTGTCAAATTTCATGAATAAAAATTCTTGATATTATTTTACTCAAAAGATTAATTTTTGATATGCTTAGTGAACTGTCCATAGGGGAGAGTATTAATATATTAATAAATAAGGAGTATTAACATGAAATTACTTATGCTTTTAGCTGGGGTAATGGCGGTTCCTACTTTTGCTGCTTCAGGGGGAGATCTCGACGCTAATGATTACGTTGGAGTTTCTTTCTGGCTAGTTACAGCTGCTTTGTTAGCTGCAACTGCGTTTTTCTTTGTTGAAAGAGATCGCGTAGCTGCGAAATGGAAAACATCATTAACAATTTCTGGTTTAGTTACTGGTATTGCATTTTGGCACTATCTATACATGAGAGGTGTTTGGATTGATACTGGTGAGACACCGACAGTGTTTAGATACATTGATTGGTTATTAACTGTGCCATTATTGATTATTGAGTTCTATTTGATCCTTAAAGCTGTGACTGATGTTGCTGCCTCACTATTCTACAAACTTTTTGTTGGTTCGATAGTGATGTTGGTGTTTGGTTACATGGGTGAAGCAGGACTAATGGGTGCTATGCCAGCATTTATTGTTGCGATGCTAGCTTGGATATACATGATCCATACCCTTTGGATGGGAGAAGGTGCCGAAGCAAGAAATGCATCAGGTAACGCTGCTGTTCAAACTGCATACAACACTATGATGTGGATCATCATTGTGGGTTGGGCAATTTATCCTATTGGTTATGCCTCAGGTTATTTAATGTCTGGTGGAATTGATTCCGCTTCATTAAATGCTATTTACAACCTAGCAGACTTTGTTAACAAGATCTTATTTGGTGTTGTTATTTGGTCAGCTGCTGTAAGTGACTCAGAAAGCTAATTAGAATTAGTTTAAATAAAAAGCCCGGAATTTTCCGGGCTTTTTTTTGGTTGTTTGGTGGGTGATGACAGGCTCGAACTGCCGACCCTCTCGGTGTAAACGAGATGCTCTCCCAACTGAGCTAATCACCCAATATTTAAATTAATGCCTTAAGTTGATCTTCCATGCTCTGGTAATCCCAAAAGGCCCGTAATGATACTATTTTATCGTGGGAATTTACACGATAAATTACAATCATTTTTGTTTCTATTTTTACGTCACCAACAATGTTAACTATTTCTGCATAGTTAGCGCACTCCTCTGCGCACGGAATCGACTCTAAAATATTAAATTCTATATTGCCATTAGCAATGACTGTGTCATAAAATTTTTCGATTGCAGCAATACCTTGATGACCATTACCCTCTGGGTCTAATGGGCTTTTACCAATTGGGTCCTGAACTATGGCATCCTCATCAAAAAGAGCTAACCAATTTTTTTTATCTTTTGCTACAGCATAATCTCTTGAGAGAAAACCGAGTTCTTGTGCTTTAGTTTTTGGTTTCATGCTTTAACTCCATTGCAGGTTGAATCTCTAATCTAGCAAAATATATACCAAGCAATGCCAAAATGACAAAGCTTAATTGGATAAAATTTAGGTATTCATAAAATACTATGGCACCAAAGATTGTTGCAATAATTGGCTGCATCAGTAAGCCAATAGATCCAAGGGAAGCTTTAATCTTTGGCAAACTATATGTAATAAAAAACTGGCCTCCAACTTGGCACAGAATAGCCATTGCTAACAAATTATAAAATTGTGCCGATGAGCTTGGTAAAAACTCTCTTGATTCAAACAAAGCAAATATTAATCCAAACATTCCAGTGAAGAGTGTGGTGTAAAAAATTATGTTTATAGAACTCTCTTCTCCGAGGCGAGAGATAATTAACAAGTAAGTGGCATATAAAAATGCTGCCATCAATGCAATTCCATCGCCCATTAAGGCTCCTTCAGTTTTAATATTTGAAAAATATATAAGTCCTATGACCCCAACAAACGTTAAAACAAAGGACAAAACAAATTGTTTGGAAATTGATTCTTTAAATATCAAGACAGCAAAAATCACCATGTAAATCGAGGCGGTATTTACAAAAATCGTTGCATTAGCCACAGAGGTGAACTCCAAGCTCCAATGCCAAGAGCTCATATCTCCTGCAAAAGCGAGCGAGGCAACTAACACCAGAAATAAATGCCTGCGGCTTTTTAGTTTAAATGCCTTAGACCCATTGTGGTAAAAGTTTATAAGCGCCAAGAATGGGAGAGCTAAAAACATTCTATAACATAAGTTCCATGAAGGTGATAGCTCACTCCACCTTACAAACAATGGAGCCAATCCAATCAGACTTCCTCCAAGACACAGAATAAAAAAATTTTGCGCTGACTTTAATTGTGATGACATCAATATATACTTCGTTTATGTGTGCAGACATTGTAAAACAAGGAGATGAAATTATCTCTGTTGGGCAACTAAACCAACAAGCAAAAAAACTTTTAGAAAATCAATTCAAAGGTGTTTCTGTCATAGGAGAAATTTCAAACATAGCTCGCCCCTCCTCTGGTCACATTTACTTTACTTTAAAAGATGAAGAAGGCGCTATTCGCTGTGCTATGTTTAAAAATCAAAATCTAAGACTAAATTTCGATCCGCAAAATGGCGACCAATGCATTTTAAAAGGGCAAGTGAGTCTCTATGCCCCGCGCGGAGATTATCAACTAATTGTTAGCTCAATGCAGCCTGCAGGAGCAGGAAATCTGATGCATCAATTTGAAGAGCTCAAGAAAAAATTAGATGCAGAAGGTCTTTTTTCTCAAGAAATAAAAAAACAGATTCCCATACAACCCAAACACATTGGAGTTATAACCTCAGAATCTACGGCAGCGTTTCAAGATATTCTTTCCACCATTCAAAGACGCGCTCCGATAAGCCAAGTTTCTTTAATCCCAGCAACTGTTCAAGGCGATACTGCCCCTAAGACCTTAATCGATGCTTTGCAAAGTACTTTAAATTACAACAACCTAAATCCTGAAAATGCTTTTGATGTGATTTTGATATGTCGAGGCGGAGGATCGATTGAAGATTTATGGGCGTTTAATAATGAAAGTCTTGCAAGAGAAATATTTGACTACCCTCTTCCTATAATTTCTGGTGTTGGGCACGAGATTGACTTTACCATCACGGATTTTGTTGCTGATCTAAGAGCGCCTACTCCAACAGCAGCAGCTGAACTTGTTACAGAATATTATTTTCAACTCAAAGACAAACTGGAAGAGTGGGAAGCAACCCTTGGTCATTTAGTGCAAGCAAGATTAACTGAAAAATCTCAGGCGATTCTCTTTGCCTCGCAAAATTTAAAAAGTCCAGTCACCATGCTTAAGGAGCAATCTCAATCTCTTGATAATGTTGAGATTCGTCTTACCAATATGATGCAAAACATTATGAGTGGCGCCAAGCAAGAGTTCCAATTGGCTGCGACTCAAATTTATCAATCAAGCGCATTGCAAAGATTTGACAAATATGAAGATCGCCTAAAAAATAATCTCTACTCATTGAATTTTCAAATAAAAAATTTGATTGATAAGAAAAAATTAATGCTGGCAAGCTTTAATTCTAATCTGAAAGCAATTAGCCCTCTGGCTGTTCTTGATAGAGGCTATGCCATAGTAATGAACGAAAATGGGCAAGCTTTAAAATCCTCAAACGATCTTAAGGTTGGTGATAGCGTTACTGCCCGTCTTGCAGATGGAGGATTTAGTGCAAATGTTTCAAAAAAAGATTAAGGCTTTCAGTCTGCTAGCTTTCTATAGCGTGGTAAGCATGCAAACTTTTGCAAATGGTCTATTCGAGGGTCAAAGTGGAGAAATCATATCAATTCCAGCCGCAACTCAAGAAACATCTGATGGTTTAATTTTTAAAACTGCTTCAGGAGCAAAGCAATTGGTAAGCCTACCTTTTGTAAAACAAGATCTTATGATCACCAGACACCATGTAGATGTAAAAGTAAATTGGGTAAACTTTGGAGAGTCGAGAATCACTATTGCTGATGAAAGCAAGGTTAACTTAAGCAAAAAAGATCAAGCTAGAGCAAACAAAGAGGCCACAGAAATTAGAGCTGCCTTAAGTAATTCTACAAGAGAGATTACCCCTTCTTTTGATTTTGTCGCTCCGGTTCCAGGAATTGTGACATCACCATTCGGTAAGCAAAGATTTGTAAATGGGCTACCTAGATCAGCTCATCTGGCTCTAGATCTTCGCGGGAGTGTTGGGACGCCCATTGTTGCTCCACTTAAAGGTAAGGTGGTTTTAGTTGGTGATTATTTTTATACCGGTTTAACTTTGATCCTTGACCATGGATATGGTCTGTTTTCGTCTTATGCGCATATGAGCGAGATCAAAGTAAGGCTTGGTGATTTAGTAGAGCAATCTAATGAGATAGGTTTGGTCGGAGCCACCGGTCGAGTTACAGGACCTCACCTTCACTGGACGGTTTATTTTGATGGAAATAAAGTGAATCCAGAGTCTTTAATTCGAGACGGGTATTTGAACTCCATTTTGTAAGTCTTTGTATACCAATGACAAACTTGCCTCATCCTGAGGTTTTAAACTAGCAAAAACAATCTCTCCATCTGGTGAAATAAAGTAAGTTGCTGGAAGCGTTTTAGGGGTTTGAATGCCCCACACAGTTTTTGGGTGAGTAATAATGGAGGGGTAGGTAATACCAAATTTTTTGATTTGCGGTCTCAAATCTTCAGCCTCGAGTCTATCAAAGTTAAATGCAAAAACCTCAACCTCAGGATGCTTTTTTGAAAAAGAAACTATTTCGGGTATTTCTTTTATACAAGGCGGACACCAATCTGCCCAATAATTTACTAAAACCCACTTACCGCTTAAGTTGGATGCAAAGATTGGCCTTGAATCGAAAATTTCTACATCTCCCTTCTCACAAGAAACTAGAAAAAGACAAAATAAAGTTAATGGTAATTTAAATTTCATGTTTTATAGTATTGCAAAAGGAAACTATTATGCATCAAAAATATCTTCTTATCTTATTTTATTCAGCAACTGGGGCTGTTAAGAATTTGGCTCATGCTATAGCTGATGGCGCAGAAAAAAAAGGGCTTGAAGTGAAGATACGCACAGTTCCAAAAGTCTCTACTGTAGCTGAAGCTACCCAGCCAAATTTACCAGATAAAGGTGAGATTTACTGTACAAAAGAAGATCTTGTTAATTGCTCTGGAATGGCGCTTGGCTCACCAACCAGATTTGGCTCCATGGCAGCTCCACTCAAGTATTTCTTGGATTCCACAGGAGATGTATGGTCTAACCATGAATTGGAAAATAAACCTGGTTGTGTTTTTACCTCAACAGGATCTCAACATGGCGGTCAAGAAATTACACTGTTTAATCTAATGACTTACATGCTGCATCAAGGCATGATTTTTATTGGCTCACCCTATTCCATCCCCGAGCTTAACAACACCAAAAGTGGCGGAACTCCATATGGACCATCTCATGTAGCCAACACAAATAAATCTGATGGCTTGACTCCAGATGAAAAAGAAATCGCTGTTTTAACGGGCGCTCGAATTGCAGAGCTAATACTAAAATTATAATGAATCTTAGAAAAAGCTTCCTAATATTAATCAGTGCTTTGCTTGTAACGCATTTATTACAAGGACTATCAATAGGGACTCCTTTGATAGGTATATTTATTTGGTCGCTACCACTAATAGTCTTTGGATATAAAGCTTATAACAACCCCTCAGCAAAGCTCTATCAAATCTTTGGATTTATTATTTTGATTTACTTTATGAGCGCTTGCCTTATTGTTTTTGGTCTGCCAAATGCTAGTTTGTTAAGCTGGTTGGAATTAATTGAAATAGTTCTACTCTTCTTTATTGCAGTCTATGCGGCACGTGAAAAATTAAGTGTAAAGTAAACTTGACAGTCAAGTAAACTTTACATATTATTAAAAAATAACGTTTGCATTGAGGTTAAATTTCCCTAGAAGTTTAAAGATTAACTCCTCCATGGTTTAAAAATGCAAACGTTATTCATTTAACTTGAACATAGTAGATATATAAATGGCAAAAATTGTACACAAAGGCATGTGGATTGATATTAAATCCCTTAATGCTACAGATAAAAAAAACTTCTTAACTTCTTTGGCATTCGGTTTCATAGCCTCTTTTTTATGGGGGATACATTTATCGCATATTGGCTTCCTAGGAAATGAACCAATTACTGATTCATGGATTTCAGAGACTGGGCTTTTAATTATTAGAATCTTAATGATTGTATGTTTTTTAGTTGGGGCTTATTTTTATAAAAAATTTTATAGCGCTCAAGATGATTTTTATAAAAGCTACCACAATTTTACATTTGCTGGAGGAGCCTATGGTTTTTTGGTTTGCGGCTCAATATTGACAGTCATGGCTCCTTATTTTAATTATCAGCCAACTTTTTATGAATTCTTTATTGCTTTTGCCATTGGAGCTGGATTTGGTGGATATTACTTCTATAAAAAGTATATTGCTTGACGGCTAAATGAAAAATAATCTTAAAGAGCTGCGTCAAAAAGAAAATATCAGCCAAGATGATCTGGCTTCAATTCTCAAAGTCAGCAGGCAAACCATTAATTCAATTGAAACAGGCAAATTTGATCCATCATTAAAATTAGTAATGAAGATGACCAAACACTTTAACGTTCCTTTGGAACAAATATTTATTTACGAGGAAGACAAATGATAACCATGATCATACTAATCATTGCTGGTGTGACGATTGCAATTTGTGGAACTGCAATAATTGCTAAAATGTTTGCATTATTTTTTACCCTAGTAGCTTTTATTTTTTCAATGGCCCTTGTGCTATTAACTTTTGTATTTACTTTAATCATTCTTTTAATAACATTGATTGGAGCTATTGTTTCAACCTTTTTGGGTTTTTTAATTTTTTAATTTTTTAATATTGGAGATAACTTATGAATGCACTTAAATCTATTTTTGCTTGGCTTGGTCGTTTTTTAGAAAAAGCAAGAACTGTTATGTTGAACCTTGGAACAGCATTTGTGTTGATCTTTTTTACAGTTTTAATCATAGGTGCATTTACTGCATCTGGACCTGATGTTAAAGACCCTGATGGGAGAGTTTTGTTTATTAATCCAGAAGGGACTGTGGTTGATCAGGAGGTCTTTAGCTCTGATTTTCTTTCCAGCCTTACGGCAGAACAAACAAATCAAATACAAACTAGAGATCTCATAGAATTAATAAGAGCAGCGGCTGAAGATGAGAAAATTCCTGCTGTGTTTATTGATTTTTCTTCAACTGGCTTTGCTGGACCCACCACTGCAATTAATATTGCGAAAGAATTAAAAGCTTTACGCGAATCTGGTAAAAGAGTGATTGCCATGAATGACCGTCTAACCACAACATCCTATCTCATGGCTTCTCAAGCATCCGAGGTATGGGTTCATCCTGTTGGAAGTATTAGCGTTATGGGTCTTGGCGGCATGCGACCATATCAAAAAGAACTTTATGAAAATTTAAAAATTAATTTTCATAATTATTCGCAGGGAGATTTTAAATCTGCTGTTGAAGGCAATACAAGAACAGACATGTCAGAAAATGACAGGTTACAAAGAGAAGCCCTACTCAACCCTATTTGGGATGAAATGAAACGGTTGATGGCTGAGGCAAGAGGAATTGAATCAAGTGATATCCAATCTTTTGCTGATGGCTACGTTGGGTTTTTTGGTGAAGCTGCTATGGGAAATATTGCTTATGCACAAGCAAATAATATTATCGATGGCACCAAATCATTTCCAGAATTTCGTCAATATATGATTGAGGAGTTTGGCCTAGACGAAGAAGCTGAAACTGAAACCTATAAAACCATTTCATACAATGAATATGCAAAGCAAATTGAGAGTGATTCCTCTGACAGCGACAATCATATTGCTGTAATCACTGCCGAAGGAGCAATCATGGAGGGAGATATCTCCCAAGGTGTTGCTGGTGCCAATGGTGTAGTAAAACAAATTAGATCTGCTCATGAAGACGAAAATACAAAAGCTATTGTCTTTAGAGTTAACAGCCCAGGTGGGTCTATTATTGCCAGTGAAATGATGAGAGATGAGCTATTTGCAGCTAAAAATAAAGGTATTAATGTGATTGTATCAATGGGTGATTATGCTGCATCTGGCGGAGTATATATTTCGACTCCAGCTGATTATATATTTGCTGAACCAACAACTATTACTGGATCTATAGGAGTGGCAATTGCACTCCCAACATTGGAAAATGTAATGGACTTTGTCGGAGTTAATTTTGATGGTGTGGTTACTTCTAAGCATGGTGGCTGGGACCCTACTCAAGCCATTGATGAAGACCTCGATAAAATATTTGCTGCTTGGGGTGCCGATGCATACGATAGATTCGTAAACTTTGTTGCAGAGTCAAGATCTCAGTCATATGAGGATATTAAAAAAATTGCTGGTGGCAGAGTTTGGATTGCAACAAGCGCTAAAGAAATAGGTTTAGTAGATGAGATTGGTGGCATCGATGATGCAATCGCTTATGCCGCTAACATGGCAGAATTAGAAGATTATCAAGTTGAGTATTATGGCCAGAAGCTCTCTCCAGAGGAGCTAATTATCAAAGAACTCCTTGAAAATTTTGATGTGTCGCTTGGTGAGCCAAAAGTTTTATCAGCACTTAATGGTCTTGCAGATTTCTATGAAGTATTAACAGATATTCAAGAACCAAAAGCATTATTAACATGCCAAGACTGTATGGTTGCTCTTGATTAAAGGTTTAATGTCTCTTTGATTAGAGGGATAGTTATCTTTCTTTTCAAAGAGGCAGCTTGTACATCTAAAGAAATAAGATTTTCTACCAAGAGTGAAAACTCTCGTGTCTGGTGTTTTAAGAGGAACTCTAGCTCGGCTTTATCTATATTGATGTCTAATTGTTGAGCTGCAAAATTAAGCGCTTGATTTAAAAAATCATCTTGCACCTTATGCACGTTCATAAAACCCATGCGCTTAATTCTTGATAATAAGTCTGGAAGTTTTGTATTTTCTTCTAGTGATTGGGCGCCACCAAAAGAGAGTATCAGACTGCAATTAGATTGCTGACATTCATTTATTAAATTAAACAAAGCTGTTTCCCAATTTTCATTGGCAAGCATGAGTTGCACGTCATCAACGCAGACAGCGTCTAGGGATGCTAAATTTTGAAATATTTCAATGCCCATATTGATTGCTTTATTCATGGGTATAAAGGCAAACTGTTTTCCTACTAGGCTCAACTCATTGCATACAGCTTGCATTAAGAATGATTTACCAGACCCAGTCTCACCATGAATTATTAGTTCATGATATTTTTTGCTTTTAACTATATCGGCGAGCTGGGTCATTAAATTCAGATTATCAGGTGAGCAAAAAAAACTATCAAAAGATGCTTTTTGATTAATCTGAAATGGAAAAATAAGTTGGGTTGGTTTATTCACGATGCAACTTGGCAGTTAGTTTGAACCAATTTGAGCCATATAGAAACAAGCTAATCAAAGTTACCAAGGCAACAAAACAATCAATAATAACGTTTGTTAGATTAAGGCCAAATACAATATCAATAAAGACACTGGCCAGATAACCAATATGTACAAAGGTTGTAATTTTTCCAAACGCATTTGGATTTGGTGCGGCAGTTTCATAGACGGTCATATGGAATGCCGCCCCCATGATAATAATAAAATCCCTCAATATAAAAACTGCAAGCACGAAAATTGGTATGTATGAATTCATCCACAAAATGAAAATAGTTCCAATTAAAAGCACTTTGTCTGCTATTGGGTCTAAAATCTTGCCAAGATCTGTCTGCCAATCCATGACCCTTGCTAGATATCCATCAAGACCATCAGTTGCGGCAGCAATGATAAAAATATACAAAGCAAAAAGATAATTTTCTTCAGAAATAAAAGTAAGCAATGGGTACATCAGATAAATTCTGATGATAGAGAGCAAATTAGGGATAAAAATAAAATACTTACTCATTGCTAATTTAAATACTCTAGTTTGAGGTGATTGGTATCTGCATTATATTCTTTAATTAAAAATTTAGTGCTTCCTCTAAGCTCTTTCATTAATGAATCTTTTGTTTGGAATAATTGAGTCATGTAATCAATCTTTGTTCGCTGAAAAGCATGGAAAGATCTAGATTTTATAGCAAAAATTTTATCTAACTCAGACTCAACTGATTGAAAGTCTTGAAAATTATTTAAGCCCTGAATCGATACCATCAATCTTTCTCCTGGTGTACCAGGCTCAAGAGGCTTTACCTCAAGCAATTCATCTAAAAAGGCATGGATGGTATTTTCAAAAAATTCAATCACTTGCTTCTCTTGAAGTGGGGCAATAGTTTTTAAATCTCCGCCAACAGACCATTGGTTTATTCCAACTCTTACAAGATCAATCACCAAAAATGCATCATTGTAAAATTTCTCTTGTATATATTCTGAAGGCGAAAAAAGTATATTTGTTTGATTGAGCAAATTTTGATCCTCTAGATCAAATTCAGGCAATTCTAAATAGACACCTCTCTGAAGAGCAATATCCATAAATGTTTGTTTGATTTTTGCAGACATTAAATCAGTTGATGCGCTGTTGTCTAGATAAACTGGTGTTGACTCCCCTGTATCAATTTTAAACAACATGAGTATCACTGGTCGGTTAAAACCTATTAATGGTGTGCCTATTTTACGCAGCTCAGGAATTAGCGCTTCACTATTAAATTTAACTGATAAAAATTCTTGCTCTCCAATGAGCTCTGTTGAATAGGAGGAAACAAACTCAATTTTATTCAGTTGAGCATCGCCAATTCTCCAAAGAAATTTTTTACTTCTAGAGCCTGATAATTTTTGAATCAATCGATTAAATGCCTTATTTAATCCGTCGTTAGTATTGGTATACTGATCAACAGGAATCTTAACTTCAAACAATGCTGGAAACTCTTTGCTAAAAGCCATGTTTACCAAAAGAAAATTTAGCAAAATTAAGATTTTAATTTTTTGAATCATATTTTTTATTGTAAATGACTAGTAAAACAAAACCTACAGATCCCTACGCGAAGGCAGGTGTAAATATCGAAAAAGGCAATGAGCTAGTTGAATCAATCAAAGCAAGTGTAAATGCGACTCATGATCGAAGAGTCCTAGGAGGTATAGGGGGTTTTGCTGGACTTTTTCAGCTTGGGTCTAAATATAAAAACCCTATTTTAGTTGGATGCACTGATGGAGTCGGCACCAAGGTAGCTTTGAGCCAAGCTCACAATAAAACACATCTAACAGGTCAAGATCTAGTTGCTATGTGCGTCAATGATATGGTTACTTGTGGGGCTGAGCCCTTATTTTTCTTAGATTATTTTGCTGCCTCAAAACTTGAACCTAAAGTCACAGCAAAAATTGTTAAAGGCATTGCAAATGCATGTAAAAAAAGTAATTGCGCCTTGCTTGGTGGAGAAACAGCTGAAATGCCAGGTCATTATGCAAAAGATAATTTTGATTTGGCCGGATTTTCTGTTGGGGTTGTTGAAAAAAAGAGCTTAATTAATGGTAAAGGCATAAAACCAGGCCATATATTGCTGGGCATTGAATCAAGCGGTCCTCACTCTAATGGTTACTCTTTAATAAGATCTATTCTTAAAAAACATAAAGCGCCAGATTCAATCATGCGAGTTCTTCTCAAGCCAACGCATTTATACCCTGCACCCGTTCTAGAACTAATCAAAAAAACCAATGTCAAAGGTATGGCGCATATCACTGGAGGCGGTTTGACAGAAAATATTCCACGAATACTTAAAAATGGTTTAATTGCAAAGATCGATTTATCTTCTTGGAAGTTTCCTAAAGCTTTTCAGTGGTTACAAGAAAAAGGGAAGATTTCTCAATCAGACATGTTGAGAATATTTAATTGTGGCATTGGGATGGTTTGCATTTTAGACAAAGCAGATGTCTTTAAAGCAAAAAAGGTTTTATTGAATCACAAACTTCGTAGTTATGAAATTGGCTCCATAAGCAAAAGTGATCTCAAAGAACAGATTCGATACCAATAATCATGAAAAAAATAGTTGTTCTAATTTCAGGCGGTGGTTCAAATCTAGAGGCAATTGCTAAGGCCTGCCAAACAGGAAATATTCCTGCTTCAATTGAGTTGGTCATTTCAAATCAAGCTCATGTCAAAGGCTTGGAGCGTGCTAAAAAATTCCATTTAATGAGCAAAGTAATCGAGCATAAAAATTTTAATTCAAGAGAAGAATTTGATAAAGCGCTCTTGGAGCAGATTCTGCCAATAGAGCCAGACTTGGTTGTGCTTGCTGGATTTATGCGAATTCTATCAATGGATTTTACTGAAGCCCTTGAGGGGAAGTTGATTAATATTCATCCTTCTTTATTGCCAGACTATCCTGGACTAAATACACACAAACAGGCTATTGAAAATGGAGATTTAATGCATGGTATATCAGTGCATTATGTAAGCAATGAACTCGATGGAGGGCCAATTATTACTCAGGGCGCCTTGAAAATAGATCCCACTGAATCTGAAGCAAAATTGATCAGTCGAATTCATAAAATTGAGCATGCTGTTTATCCAAAAGTCATAGCAGATATCGTAAATGGATATATTTCTTTGCAAAGAGATAAGGTAAAATTTGAAGCTAAAAGTCACTTTGGTCCAGATCATATGGAGTTCTTTAATGTATAAATATCTTGGAATATTATTTATTTTGATATCAAGTGATCTGGCCACTCAGGAGATCCCTGACTATAAGGGAGAGTATGTTTTTACTAACTCTCGAGTTTCAATGCAGGGAATCAGAGAGCTTATTACTAATAATGATGAGGGTAAAAGAACTATTCAATTTAATGCTAAATTTCCTTTAGGAAGAATAAAAATTATTTCAGATTTCTCTGAAAAAAATAATCTCATGACTTCTATAAAATACTATGTGGATGTTAAATGGACACTGATATCAGATAAGAGGACTTTAAATTTTGATCAAGCATCAGGCACTTTAACCTCAAAAGGAAAGTTTGAATGGAACCAAGCTTTGATTGAAAATGAAAATATCTTTGATCCCTTGAATGTTCAAATTCAAATCAGAAAAAATGTTATTGCAGGCCTTCGCGAGTTCTCATTGATGCTCCCTGATTTAAAAACAGGGGCAATTGAAGCTAACAACTATAAGGTTGTTGATAATGGAAATTTTGAAGTTGATGGTACCAACTATCCTTGTATCATCGTAGAAAGAATTAGGCTTCAGGATGATAGAACCACGCGCTATTTTTTAGCGCCAGACCTAGATTACCTCATAATAAAAGTTGAAGATCAAGACCAAGATGGGGATACCATGCTTGAGCTAAAAAAACTTTACTAGGTTTTTGGAAGCGTGACCCCAGTTTGTCCTTGATACTTTCCACCCCTATCCTTGTAACTGACTTCACAGTCTTCATCTGACTCAAAGAAAATCATTTGCGCTACACCCTCACCTGCATATATTTTTGCCGGTAAATTGGTCGTATTTGAAAATTCTAATGTTACATGTCCCTCCCACTCAGGCTCTAGGGGTGTCACATTTACGATAATGCCACATCTTGCGTACGTTGATTTGCCTAAGCAAATGGTTAAAACATTTCTAGGAATTCGAAAATATTCAACTGTCCTTGCAAGCGCAAAGGAATTTGGGGGGATAACACATACATCTGAGGTTATATCAACAAAACTATTATCATCAAAAACTTTAGGATCGACGGTTGCTGAATGAATGTTTGTGAAAACTTTAAACTCATTGGCACAACGGACATCGTAGCCAAAACTAGAGACCCCATATGAAATAAGTTTCTCACCCTTATCATCAACTCGAACTTGATTTTCAGAAAAAGGCTCAATCATTCCTTCAGATTCAGCCATTCGTTTAATCCACACATCTGGTTTAATAGACATTAAATTTCAATCCTCCCTTGGATAGCTCGTGCAATTGTATTGCCATCGACATACTCTAACTCTCCTCCTATAGGAATACCATAAGAAATTCTTGAAACTTTTACACTCTCAAGATGATCATTGATAAATGATGCTGTCGCATCTCCCTCAACGGTTGAACTGGTTGCAAGGATGACCTCCTCAACCTTAGCACCTTGAATATGACGCAGTAAATCTGGGATACCAAGATCATCAGGCGAAACGCCATCAATCGGTGAAAGACGGCCCATTAAAACAAAATATTTACCTTTAAAACCTCCAGTTGATTCAATGGCCAATACATCTGATGGACTCTCAACAACACAAAGACTATATGCATCACGGGATTCATCACTACAAATCCTGCAGATGGGCTCTGATGTCAGTTGCCGACATACCTCACATCGCTGAATGGCATCCAAGCACTCCTCAAGTGTTTGAGCTAAATGCAAAGCACCATCTTTGTTTTTATCAAGCAAGAACAGAGCCATTCGTTGTGCAGATTTCTTCCCAACCCCAGGCAAAATAGTTAAGGCTTCTATGAGCTCATATAACAAATCTTTAGTCATAGGCCTACCTTTTTAATAGATTCGTCAATAATCTTCCCACCAAAAGAATCAAGAATATCTTTTACTGCAGCATTCTCCAATAAAGCATCTTTATCATCATTGAGTTGTTTTTGAGCAGTCTCGACCTTAATGGCTGCAGGAGATGCAATCACTTCTCCGCTTTCTATGACTAACGAAATTTTTTGACCTAATTGAGAGGAA
>Ga0255743_10001444_pt1 | contig 20373 bp, 28 predicted proteins | sample 101ome_19_FD_179950 | JGI IMG/M metagenome (GOLD analysis project Ga0255743, IMG submission 179950) | Coastal salt marsh microbial communities from the Groves Creek Marsh, Skidaway Island, Georgia - 101405AT metaG (version 2) | ecosystem: Environmental > Aquatic > Marine > Intertidal zone >... | reverse complement strand
ATGTCTGCGAGATCTAGAGCGCGAGCGGCGGCGACTGCGGCGAGATGTAGAGCGGCGACGAGATGTAGAGCGGCGGCGTGAACGTGAGTATGATCGGCGGCGGCTGCGGCGGCGAGATCTAGAGCGCGAGCGGCGGCGGGTCTTACTCATCCGGTATATATATATATAGTCGACATTTTTTGTTACGAGGGGGTATATACCACGATGGATCGCCTGAGTTACCTGGGCCCGGGGTTCTCCGCGGAGTTGAATGCGACTCGCAATGCGCCGGCTCCGGTCCCGAACCCAGAAGCGGTGGTCGACAGCAGCGACGAGCCGGTGATGAACGCTGTCCGCGCAAGGAACAGGCCGCCCGTGACCAAGGTTGCCAAAAAGTCAACCAAGCGTGCCTCCTGCGTGTACTTCATCCGCAACAATGTGAACAACCTCGTGAAGATCGGACTGAGCATCTGTATGGCTCGCCGCCTGCAAGCGCTTCAGACCGCCGTCGGCGACACCAAGTTGGTCGTCGAAGACAGGATCCTGGCGACACCGGCTGAGGCCAGGGCAATAGAAAAGATTATTCATGACACATTCGAAAGGCAGCGAAAGTACGGCGAGTGGTTCGATGTGAGCAGGAACAAGATAAAGGTGTTCCTGGGGGTGTTACGTGGTGGCTGCTTACTAGAAACTGCGGCGGGCCTTAGGCGCCTGCTTGTAGAACGTCCGAAGAGGCCCCTGGTGCGGCGACATTCGCGGCCTCACCCCGACCGAGGGGAGCGACGACCCACCTCCCACACCCGACGCACCACCCACCTTGGACATTTGCGTGCTTCGTTTTATTTTCGCGCACGAGTGAAACACCTTCTGCGCGGCATCATTTGACGCCTTGGTCATGGACCGCATCCCGGCCTTGCAGTGTTGATAGTTTTCCATCTTTGTATGTAGTAAATAAATTTATTTCCTGCAAAACGCGGAGGCGTCGATCTTTGCATTCACATCGCAGCCGTAGCCGCGAAAGCCGGCCGCGAAGGCCAGCACCTCGTGCGTGTATTTCATTCGCAACAAGATGAACGGGCTTGTGAAGATCGGGCGAACAAGCTCCATGACCCGCCGGCTGCAAAGTCTACAGACTGCCGTCGGCGACTGCAAGCTGATGTGCAGATGACAACGAATCGGGCCAAGACACTGGAGAAGAAGATTCATAAGATATTCGAAAAGCAGCGACGATACGGCGAGTGGTTCGATGTGAGTATCGAATCGATAGACAAGTTTATCAGGGTGCTACGGAGTGTATATTAAATCCCATTTTGCAGCGTTGAGATGTGGACACACACGAATCTAAGAAAATAAAAATATCGTTTAATCACAAAAGTTTGAACAAACTGTGTGAAACATGTTTATGGATTTCATGGGCTTGCATGCGGAAAATCAAGATAGCACGGAATCAGTCTCGCCGAGACTTAAACACCACAATTTTGATGCCAAGGAAAAAGATTTTATCATTCTGGAAGAGAAACTTAAAGCATTAGAAGTTAAACAGCAAAAATTCGACAACGTAATTCGTAAAATGAATGAAAGGATCAAATTTCTGGAAGATCTTGATTCAAAATTTCCTTCAAAAGTATGGGGAAGAATGCAATATTGTAGGGATTACTTATTCTTGTCGTTTCCAGCAGAAGAAATGAAACGGTTTAGCTCCTCAGACCTCAACGCAAAAAACTACATGTATTCTGAAGAACTTGAGAATGAATGCATTGATCAATTGATGTGGTTTTTATCAACGTATCCAGTTTGTGAATTGAAGGAGTTTGCCACCAACGTATTGCATTCGTTTTCAAAGGAGGAGTTTTTACAAACATGTAAAATAGCTTTGAAGCTTGCGCTGAACAACAGAAAAGACCCAAGAGCTCGTATGAAGCAAACACTCAAAAGATTTCTGCTCTCCTCAAAATCTTCTATTAAATTACAACTCAAATTAAGTAAGTTGGAAGATGATGCTGTTGAAATGCACAAGTATCTTTCCCACAACCGCACTGAAAAGTATAGCATGTTGCTTAGCTGAAACTAATTTTGGTGCCGGAGTGCCTTTTTAACGCCGAGCAGCGCCCTGAGATCGTCGGCGCACGTTGGGTCCAGGCGCACGCACTCGTTCTTGAGCTGGCCCCACGAGTGGAGAGCTCCCATTTGTTTTTATTCTTACATACAAAATTAAGCCAATCTGCGTCGTTTTGCCGGTTTCACGAGTGGCACAAAGTGTCTAATGCGGTGGAAGCGCTGCTTGTGGCGCCGGCGCTTTCCTGTGCGCTGGTGCTTGGAGTAATGCACCTCCATGAGCTCCTCCAGCAGCCTCTCGATGCGGGGAGGCGGCTGCGGCGGGGCGGTCTGCTCGGCCCCCTCGGTCTGCGTGGGCTTCGGTGGTGCGGGCGGTTCCGGAGGCGGCGGGAAGTAGCGCTTGTTTGACTTCTTGATCCCCAAGAGAATGTCGTCCAGGCCTATCGCGGAGCTCATCGTTTGTATGTGTGAATACATTTTTATTCAACCAGTGGTATATTGCTTCGAACGAAATCACCAAACATATAAAGTTCAGGGATCTCACCACAAACCGCACTTGCCTCGCTCGAGCCCTGCTTAAACGCCCTGACTTCGGCGGTAGTGAACGGAGAACGTGGCATGTTATCTGTGGTAATTTTAGCCGAATCAAGTTTTGGAAGAGCACCCACTTTGTGTTCTACCCCAAAATACGATGCGCTACTAAGCCTGGAGTAAAGCAACGGATCGACTGTTGGGTTGTCTTTAACAATCGAATAAATTCGAGCAATCTCGCCGTGAAAGAGGGCGAACAGATAAAGGAATTTTTCTCCATGGTTTTTTATCATGTGCGCTACGCAATACGGTCGGACACCACTCGACAAAAGTAGATACACGACAAATTGGGACACTAAGGCGCAGATACCACCAACGTCGTTTGCTATTGAACAAGTTTGTTCAAAGTATTCTTTTACGTTGATGCAAGGGAATTTTAGGATTTTTACTCTAACGGAATCAAACTTATTGTACACAAGAGATAATAATTGAAATCTAAAGTGGTTAATATTATTTTCTTGTAAATTATTTTTGAATTCGTTATTTGGGTCGGTAAGAATCACTTCGTCATTTCCATGGATGTCCCTAAGGATGAAGAGTGCCATGGAATGACCAGGTATGGTAATTTTTATTGACACAAATGACTTCTTATTCAACAAGCGTTCGTGTTTGTCCCGTAACTTGCTTGGTATGTCGCTTTTTTTTATTTTGTGTATATCTTGTGTGCGTAACTTGGAGTCGTATGAGTTTTCGAAATGCGCCATAATTTCCTGCGCGCCTGTGTCTAGTATTCTATAGTTATTCGTATTGAGACGGAAATAACACGCATATCTAAGTACGAACTGATCGTCTTCTAAAAGTTCATGAATTCGCCTGAGGCGAACCGGTCTTTTGGCAAGGCTCATTACACCCTTGCGAATTCGTGGCGTATATGTCGGTGGATTGTTCACTAGTGCCTTCATGTCTTCAAAACTAGCGCCCATGGTAAAAAACTTGGGGTTGGAAGGAGCATTACGAAGCTGCCTCAGCCAAGTTTTGCTTGGTAAAACTTTATGTAGACTCGGTCGAATGAGTGTTCCATATCTGTTTCGTGTCGGGGCTCCCAATTTGGTTCTTTTACGTTTTTTTTCCTCCGGTATCACGGGTGGAAGTGGTAGAGCGGGGTTCCGCGCTAGAGCGGGGTTCTCATATATTATATCACCTTGAGATAATTCTTTTTCGATATCCCTCGCAACAGAGTCGCCCAACCAGTCTGCTATTTTGACGCCGGCTACGACCCCGGACGCGAGTGCCGCATAGGCGCCCACTCCGCCGAGAATCTTTGCCAGGTCCGATCGACGTTTTCCTCTGCGTCTCGTGGAGCGGCCCCGGGAAGGCTTTCGCCTGGAGCGGCCCCCCCGGGAAGGTTTTCGCCTGGAGCGGCCCCGGGAAGGCTTTCGCCTGGAGCGGCCCCGGGAAGGTTTTCGCCTGGAGCGGCCCCGGGAAGATTTTCGCCTGGAGCGACCTCGGGAAGATTTTCGAGTGCACCTACGAGATTTCGAGCGCCTGCGTCTCATTTATTTTTATAGCATGTTTTAATTATGAGAACCACACTCCTTGCATTTAACGGTTACGCGCATGCCGTCTTCTGGTACGAGCAGCACGCCGCTGTCTCCGAGGAAGCTGATCTGTTCGGGGTCGACCCGCAGGTCCTGGGCGACTCTGGCGGCGATATCGCGAATCGTTTCAACATAGGAGAAGCTCCACACTCGATTTAGGGGGTAGCAAAAAGCGAAGGGCATCCTATCGGGGATGTCTATATCAGATCAATAAAATTTATCATCTCTGGATATACTTATGGACCACCTCGACGCTCGGTACTTTAGGAAGCGCTATTTTGGTCGACCCGGACCGGTGAAGCCGGCAGAACCCACCCCGCCTCCCTCGGCTCCCTCGGCTCCCTCGGCTCCCTCGGCTCCCTCGGCTCCCTCGGCGCAGGAGCAATCAGCCGCTCCCCGGGCACCGCCCCCGCAATCCAATGAACCCAACGAACCCAACGAACCCAAACCCAATCAACCCAACGAGTCAAAGCACAACCTAGACACCCTCTTCGAGCGGATTGCCCAGCTCGAGAAGAGAGCCAGCGCCGCGAACCCCCCTCCGCCGGAGGTGCCGGCGGAAAAAGCGAGCATCCGGCCTGCGCCGAAGTTTTCCTTTAGTGATGACATTCATTTTGGCTAGCGCGAATCACCGCCGCCGCCTGGACCTGCGTCGCGATCGTCGCGACCGCCGCCTGGACCTGCGCCTGCGTCGCGACCGTCGCGACCGTCGCGATCGTCGCGACCGCCGCCTGGACCGCCGCCGGCTCCCGCGCCTGGACCGCCGCCGACTCCTGCGCCTGTACCGCCGCCTAGACGATCTCCTGAGACTCGCCGGGTCGCCTCCTTCTATCTCATCTTTAACTCTCAGTGGGAAGAACTTGGATCCGACTTCTTGAAGAAATACCAAACGGTCGTAATCCTTGTTTTTCAGCAAAGTGGAACCACCCGTTTCATCGGCGGAACGAATGTGCCTGAACCGGTACAGATTGGAAGTTCGTTTCACCACAATAAATTCCGTGCCGAACAAGTCGGAAATCTTCTGCAACATGTCTTGTGTTGTTTGGCAGTTATCAATCTCGAACCCATCTTCTTCGCCGAGTACACTCTGGCATATAACATCCCTTAGCTTCTCAGCAGCACCGGGGTTTTCTACCCCCTCCCTTTCCTCATACTGCTGATTTATATCATCCTCGTCAATGAACTTTTCCTCTGTGAGGTGTTCATAAACGCAAATTTTTTCATCCCTGCATTCTTGTTTTTCAAAGGCCAGATCAAAAATCCGACCGGTCATCCCATTTGTATCTTTTTGAAACGATCTTCCAGTTTCATTTGCGAAATAATTCATGAGGTCCAACTTTTTGTCCAACACCCTCTTCACGTTTCCATTGTCAACTTTACCCTTCATTTCCTTAACCTCATTGATTACCTTGAGCTCCTTCTCAATTTCTTTATCGTACTTGTCGGAAGCGGCGGCGTCCCCGCCAAACAGCTGCCTCTGCTCCTGGCTTCGATTCTTGGCCTCCATCTCGCTCTCCACCGCAAGAGATCCCGACAGAGATATTACGGGCATTTGGGTGGTCGACATCTGCGCCAGCTGCGACTGTCGCAGGATCGATGGGACGTCCCTGGGTGCCAATATCTCGGCCTCTTCTTGCCGGATAAGCTGCTGGTACGTCGGCACCTTGTCGGTGTCGATTTTCTTGCGCACGCGTGGCTCGACGTGCTTGCGAAGCAGCTGCGCGCCGGCGGCGGTGGTGACCGCGGCGGGGATCAGGAATGGAATCGAGAGAAGGGACCTTCGTCGGGACCGTCGTCGGCTTCGGGATCGTCGTTTGGATGCCCGTCGGCTTCGGGACCGTCGTTTGGACCGTCGTCGGCTCCGGCTTCGGGACCGCCGTCGGCGTCGGTGTCTCATTTTGTTATTTGACAACAAAATATTTGCATTAGCAAAGCAGAGCATCATGTTTCAAAGACGAAGAAGTAGATCTCGCAGATCCCGCGGCCGCCGCCGAGCGCTTATCGCCGGCGCGCTCGCCGGAGCCGGTGGGCTCGGTCTGTCGCTGGGGACTCACCTCTCGCAGTACCAATCTGGCGACTACGCAAAGAGCAGGAAGAAAGCCAAAGAGAAGGAGGACGACGCAAAGGCGCGAGTGAGAGAGTTCGCCAAGCACCTGCTGGACCTGGAGGACCCAAGTCTCCGAGAACTAAAGGAACAACTTAGAGCAGTCGAAAAAGAGTTGGAAGAAAGTAAACAGACAATCCATGGTCAAGTTGAACAGATAAATAGTTTGAGCAAAGATCTCAATGGAGTGAGGCTAAACAACAAAAAATTGAAACAACTTCGCGTGGGTTTAAGACTAATGTTGCTGGCGCAGAAAAAAGAAACGCAAGAACTAGGCACCAAAATTAGGAACGCGACTTTAAAAGCGAAAGTCTGTGCAAATAGGTTTGAGAAAGCAAAGCGTGTGTATCAGGCGAAACTCGCAGAAGCGCGGGCCAATGCGATAAAAAAACAGGACGATAAAAAAATTGAACAAGAAGGAGAAACAAAAACAGTGTGCATTGACACCTAGGGTGAGTAAATATACACAAAAATAATGTTGCCATGTGCAAAAATGGGTCGCAAGCAAGCCAAGAAGCTAAGTATCTCCGAGCTCAAGGCTCTTGCGAGTGCAAACCCCCCGGAGGCTAAGCGCCGCGGCCGCTCCCGTGAGCGCAGGACCAAACCCGACAGTCGCAGCCCCAGCTTCAGCCGCAGCCCATCCGGCTGCAGCTTCGACTCGCATGGGCCTCCCATGAATGTAACTGAAGTGTTCGGCGCACTCCGCTCGTGTCGCTCGATCGACGACGTCGTCACCAGCATTACCCTGTTCGAGAACGGCGTGCTGCCCGAATTCTGCGGCTGGGCCAAGGAGGCCTACGAGGCGCTGGAGCGCAAGAGGACGCGCGCGAAGGACGCAAAAAAATAGAGAGAGCATTTTAAATGTTGGTTTTATATAAAGATTCATGTTTGCAAGCGCACTACCGCAGGCCTTCTACCCCAGCAAACCCCGGTCGCGCCCACCGACCCCCAGCCGGCGGACCAAGCACAAAATCGTGGGGCGTTTTACCCTTGCTAAAAAGTGTGGGAATGCGCCCGGGGCGGGATTGGGTCCGCAGAAGTGTCAGCTGACCAGAATTTTATATCAGGGTAGGAACCAATCGCTCCGAGATGCCATGGAAAGTTGCGTGAAACTCGGAAATAAATGCAAAGCCGTCGGCTGCGACGGAGGTGCTGCTGGTACTGATCCGACCGCAAAGAGTTGGTGTCATCCCCTTGCCGCCTTCTCCAAGGACCTTCCGTTGTTTTCTGGAAAAGGAAAAAACATGGGTACTGTCTTCGATCGAAACGATCTCGATGAGATTCCTGTCGGTTCCAGCGTCATCATGCGAAGCGGCGATGTGGTAATCCGTGGCTCGGGGAACAGAGTCGCAATAAAGTCGGAGCCCCCTCGGACCCCCGCGGGGTATACCATCCGCGATTACGTGTTGAATACGACCAAAGAGGCCAACTTGGACATGAATCACGTACGCGCGGCCGACAAGGAGTGCAGGGAAAAGCTGGGATGTAAAGGAAGTTTTCTGTTTGAATCAAAAAGGGGAAAGGACTGCCTTGATTGTATGGAAAATGCGTATCAATCTGCAGTGCAGGCATCGGGGAACAGGGTCGCAATAAAGTCGGAGCACCCTATCATCCCCTCATTTTTGAAACAATGCACAAATGATGACGGCTCTCCCAGGTGTGAGTTTGCGGGTCCACCTCTTCAAATCAAGGCGTCCATGGACAGAGCCACGACGTTGCATGAGGCGGTGAAGCAATGCAAAAGCATGCCCAACTGCGTGGCCATCGCCAGTTTTTCCAAAAACGTGAATGACAGTAAAAAAACTTGGATGCCCATAGGAAAGACTTCCAAAGCTTTTAGGAACCACTGCACCGGCGACATTTGTCAAACAGCGGTGCACGTGATTGATAAGAACAACTTCAATGCTTTGGCCGATTATACACGACCCCGGGGCGGTACACGGAAACTCAGTAAAAACGACAGGGATAGGTACGCATTTCAGCAGTTCGGAGAGCTCCACACTCTCGGAAAGGGGGACCTGTGCACACCGAAGTACAATTTTATTCGTGGCAAGCCGCTCGCCAAGAGGAGGTGGGGCAAGGAGCGCCGCTGGTCGCAAAAGGACTTGCATTCGCAATGCAAGGCGTTGATGAACAAAACACCCGGTGCATCAACATTTTATTACCAGCAACACAAGAACGGCTCGGAGTGCGGTGTATTTGGCATGTACGACGTCAAGCAAATTGGCGCGGCGGTCGATTCGCATAGTCACGAGATGGGTGGTGTCTGTGTAGACATTGAGAAACTTGTCAAACTAGGAATAGAAAAATACGAATCGCGCCAGGGGGTCGCAAGCAGGTGGATGAGCCTGTAGACATGTTCGTGGTAACAAAAAAATGTTGTTGATATATATAACTAATAACAATATGCCCCGCCGCCGTTCCCGTAGCCGTAGCCGCCGCCGCTCCCGTAGCCGCTCCCGCCGCCGGTCCGCATCGCGCTCCCGCGTGTTGCGCAGCATCAGACAGTCTCTCGTTCGGCGAAGAAGGATACTTAATCGCCTGCGAGTGCTAATGAATAGGAGGTAGATGACACCAACAGAATCAAGACATGAAAATCAATTTTGGGGGTCGGGCGTAGTCAGTCGATAATTGTAGTCACGACGATTGAAATAATATTTACATAAGTAAACGGTATAAATGCCCTACGAGATTGTTCGGGGCAAGAAAAAGGAATATAAAAAGAGACTGTCTTTCAAAAAGATTAAACTCATTTGGTTGGCAGTCTTTAATATTCCTCATGAAGTAGGTTTCTCCTTGGATTTTGACAAAAATGGTACCTTCGTTCGTTTGGGCGTGTTTCCCAACGGGAAACGAGATGAATTGAACTTAATCGATTCGATGGTCATAGAGGCACATACACACCCAGACCCCGCCCACATCGCCTTTCCTTCGCCGACGGATTTGTTGGCACAGGCGAAGAGGAGCATCAATTCTAACTCAACTCATATCAAGAAATGGAAAAATTTCGTGGGGCCTCTTGCGTGCGTATTCTCTCGCTGGGGTGCGGTGACATATAGCTACAAGCGATGTAAGCTTCCATCCAGTAAGGATCGAAAGGACATTTTGGATTTCATTACGAAAATTTCGGCGGCAACGAAGATCGATACTTATAGGACCATGCGACTTTATTCGGAGTTCGTCAGGACTTATGGATTTAGAATCTGTCTGCAGAGCTGGGAAGAGATCAGGACTAAGGGATTGAGACTTGAATGGGAATCACGTCGCTTTCACAAAAAAGCAAAGGTGAAAAAATAAAGTTTTTATTAAGTAAAGTTTAATGTGCAAATGTTCGTGCCATCGCTACAATCACATTAATTTTGGTGCTACAATCTTTTTCACGACAGTCTGCACGGGTGGTGTGACCCTGCTCGTCCTGAGGTACGCGCAGCGTAAGCAGGGTGTCGTGGACCCACCTAGAGGCATGCGAGAGGGTGAGAGCGCGGCAGATTATCGAAAATACGTCGAATCGCAGGTCGCGATGCAGGTCGTCGATGCCGTTGCGAGCGAGCGGCGTTTCGAGCGCAAGCTGGTGTTCGCGGTGATGATGACTACGCTGATCGGTGCGCTCGCGAGCGCGATGATAACCTCGATTATTAAGAGGAAGCGCTAATTCATGTCAGCACATTAATGCTTACATATAATCTGCATGCTCGACAGAGCATGAAAATGAATTTGTGGCGCTTGAAGTCATGGGGGTGGTGCCGATTGACACATTTAGAAAACGTGCAGTGACCGCACCCCCGAGCACGGAAGTGGCGGAACAGCCTCTCCAGGGGGGAGACAACGTATAACTTTCGGTGGTGAGCTCGGCTACCAACCAAAAAATCTTTAATCAATTCGACGCACAGTTTCGGCAGAGCCGGCATCTCTCTATGTTTACGCACACAAATTTTGATTAAAATCCATCATAGCCCGCCATTGATTCCCGTATGAGAAATTAAACTCTCTGTGTTTTACGCAACACAAATTCTAAAAATTACTTGTTATCCTCCATTTGCGATTGTATCCACATTTCCATAGCACTTCGTGTTTTTGGAACTATGTCCCCCTCGTCATCTTTCTCAAGAGCACATTGATCGTTCTCCCACAATTTCAATACGCAATGCAAGCAGTGGGGTCCTATCCAGCGCCCACACTTTAAATATGGCCAGGAGAGATTAAGATCCACCCTCTTGGTGGGTTTGCAGCAGATGGGGCACTCTACGATCTCGTCCGTCACAGCCTTGGGGTTACTCATCGTTTCGATTGCTATTGAATTTGTGACATGGTGTAATGAGAGGTCGAACGTAAGTTCAGCTTGGATACCAAAATTCATTTTTATGACTACCTAATTCTACTTATCTAGCACTTGGAGTTGAAACACAATTTTGTTTTCACTCTCATCTCCATCTTCCTCTTCTTCGTCGTCTTCGACGTCCTCGTCGCTACTACTGCTGCTGTCCTCCTCCATTGCCTGGTCCTCGTCCTCCTCGCTTTCCTCCTCCGAATCCTCCTCCGACGGTAGCGGCACAAATTCGCCATCGCTCTCCTCCTCTTCCACAACCCCTTCGGGCGCGATAAACTCCAGGTCGCTCTCATTCGGCTCCTCCTCGTCCTCCTCCTCCTCCTCTTCTTCCACCACCTCCTCCTCCTCCCCCCTCATCACGAAAACCTCGGGCTCCGCGACCACCGCGCCCTCGACCACCGCTTCCTCCTCGCTCACCTCCATGGCCTCCTCATCGCTTTCCCCCGAATTAGGGTCCAGGTTGATTACCGTGCGCGTTTCCTCATACCTACTGATTAAGTTGCTAGGATCCAGAACCACGTTCAGACGCACCGGCGGTCGCCGGTTGCGCGTGGGGTAGCGGCGGGTTGCAGCGCTCGCGCGCGTGATTCGAGGCATTTTTTTATTGTATAAAAGAAAAAAAAGACATATAGAAATGTACGCCTGCACACAGAAACCCATTTACGTGAGCCCCTTCAGCCGGCGGCGTTGGAACCGTGACCTCCGCCCCGCCCTGCGCACTCCCGTTTACGGCATTCAACAAGCCTTCTATTCTGACAAAAATGTGCGCAAACTAACCCAAGCCGCTGTATTGTACGCGGATAAGCGCGAAGTCGTGAACTCGCGAATCCTTGAGCTCGACGTGCGCCAGGCCATGGGGTTGGCCTGGGCAGAGTACACAGGCTCACTTGCTACCGAACAGAAAAAGCAGTTTGACCAGGCCGTTGCACTTAATTTGCCTTTGCCTCTAGGTGGGGCGACACAGAGTGCCCTCTCGACGCCAAGGGAGCTGGGAATTCTGGAGAAGCGAACGATGCGGCACGTGCGGTACCTGGTTCTGGGCAGGGTCAAGGCCGAGAAGCGGGCGCGCCAGCTCAAGGTGGGTCTGCACGCGCAAGCGGGGCTCGTGCGGCGACCGACAAAGCCGGCGGAGCGCTCGGTCTTCGTGGGAAGGCTGAGCCAGAGGGGAAGCGACGCAGGGGGCGTGCTCGCGAGCGGGGTGGGAGCAATCGGAAATGCCATCTGAGGTTGATGGTGGTTCTGGATTCGGCTGGGATCCACGCGTTCAAAGGAGAACAGCCGCCGTTCTCGACTAATTATGCTTTGGGCGACGTCGAGGAGCACGTGTTCACGGATAAATTCAAGAGCGTATTTATTACCGTGCCGGGGGCTAAGGAGACGGGCGAAATTTGCGAGCTCGCGGTGCGCATCATGCTGGATGCCGAAGTGTTACAGGTGCCCAAGACGGGTGGTGTCTCGAAGCTCCGGGACCACTTTGAGCACCTTCCGAAGCGCGCTGCGATTTACGCGATGCGTAACGGGTTTTTAATCAATTACTCGCTCGAGGATCTGCGGCGCGATTGGGTTCGCCTGTTCAAAAAGAACGCGATCTACCGTCACCTGGCCAGAACGCGGTACCAGTCTGCGCATCAGGCGCTGGTGGAGTTTGAGAAATCAACGGATAGAAACAACCGCTTCTTCCAAAAGCTCCAGCATGGGATCTACGGAAGGATAACGGCTCACACCGAGGAGCTGACCGCCCGCATTCTGTTCGGCGCGGCGGTTGTTCTTAAGTTCCCGAAGCTCTACAAGTGTGCTCTTCCGCTGGTAGCATTTTAGCGTCCGACGCTGAAGTGGGAGCGCGAGGCTCTGAAAAAGACGCTTCGAATGGGCTTCTTGTGTTTTATATTGATTCGGTTGTGGTTGTAGTTGAAGGTGATGTTCCACCCGAAAAGCTCCGCGAATAGAATTAGGAACGGGTCGGCAGAGCTCGTCATGTAGCCTTGGTTGTAGGTTTTGGGGTCGTAGTTTTTTACGTGTTCGTAGTTCTCTTTCATTTCTTTGGGGCTGAGTGGCTTGCCCTGCCATAGGACGTTTGGTGTGAGTTTGTTAACTAATTTAATAATTTTGATGAGTTCGAGCGTGCTTCGCTTGATATCGAGCACCCTGAGCTCCTCGTTTGTAAGTGCCTGCGTCAGTGAATCCCAGAAGCAGCTCATGCTTAATTTGTCTCAACTTTTTTTGTCATGGGAAATAAAAACATGCTCGGAAATATCAGCCGCATCGAGTACAAGCGTCTCATGAATGCCAAGAAGGGGAGTAAATTGCGCGAACAGCGCGCCGAGGTCATGCACCATAATGACTTAATTTCTTTTCAGAATGCTCTCGCGGAACGCGACGATTTCGTCAAGCTCGCGATGTGCAAGAACAAGAAGGCGCACATGCCCATCCCGGAGCGCGTGCTCCCGCTCCCCGGCTCGCCTCCTCCGCCGGTGGAGATCGAGAAGCAGCCTGAGCCCGAGCCCGAGCCCGAGCCCGAGCCGGAGCCGAAGAAGAGGGGTTGGTTCTGGTGATTTTACATCTTAAAGGTGTCCTTGAGGCGGTCGCGGAGCTTGAACGCAGCGCTCTGGATGCCCTTGACTTCGTTGCGCGAGCGGTAGCTCTGCGCTACGGCCATCTGCCGAGTATAGGAATCCTCGACCTTGCCGTACTGGTGATTGATGACCCGGGCTTTTGTTTCGTCCTCGTCCTGGGAATGCCAGACCATTTGCTTACTCACTTGCTTCTTGCCATTTATGAGTAGGAAAATAAGTAGGGTCAGTCCGACAAGAATGAGCATGTCTGACTGTTGTGGCATTTTTTTACTTCGTGATTTAACCATTCTTTATTGTTGACAACAAATAAAATTGAACGTATGGGTTCTATAGCATGTTGTTGCCGGCGCCCAGTGCCACAACGCTACGTCGATCCAAGGGATCCACCCATTGTGTCACCACGAGAGGCAGCATATATCTACGATAGATACTACAAGGGGGCGCGTCATCGTGCGTATCAGCCCTGGCCTCGCCATCGCTAGGATAGCACCGCCGCGTCGTATGGGTAGATTCCGCGGAGCTCGGGCTCAATCACAGGGCTTCTGCGTAGACAGAGTCGTATCTTTTGTCAAACTGCTGAGGCAACTGTTCCGCCATATCTTTGGCTATTTTTTTTATTTCGGGATCATTCAAATAATTAATGTTGAAATGTGTAGGTATCAATTTTGGAATGTCTTTTCCTTCATCACGTATTATGTCGCCGGTTTCCACACTTCGAAACGCGTGCTCTTTGTCGTCATAAAAATAGTGTTCGCGCATGGACTCCACAACATTTGCGGCGGTTGCATTGTCTTTTCCCCCCTGACGTATGAAATGAGATATTATAACTTCTGGTATTTTGATTTGTCCATGTCGAGACCAAGTACTATAATAAAAGAGTTTTTTGTAATGTTTTCTAGGCATAGACATTCTACGACATGCCACAAGACCGGAAGCTTTATGTTGTTGCGGCACGCAACTCCTAAATCGGGAGCACCTGCCGGGGTTCCTGTCATGTTTCCTACAAGTATCCAAATCCTTTTCTACGTTTCTGACTACGAAAAAATCAGGATGAGATCGAAGATTTTGCCTCTGTTGTCTTAATTTCTTATCATACAATTTTTGGAATTTTTCGGTTGAGGGATATTGATAGCCTGGCCTTTGCACGGGCTTGATGTCCCAGAACTCCTGCGTTTGGCCTCGAGCCGAGAACGTGTCGCTGCCGCGCGCTTTTCGCCATCGCCAAGGTTCGTCCAATTTTTCCGTCTGTGCTTTGGGTCGCAACCAGGATCGGTCGTAGTCAATGTACTGAATACCTTGGGGATTGAACATTAAATAATTTATGTCTTCGTAGTCATATTTTGGTTCATATTTTGGTTTGTTGTTCCCCTTCAAATATTTGTAGCCGGCGTAGCCCGACGCGAGCGCCAAGGGGATGCCGAGTCCGAGGCCGAGTCCCAGTCCCAAATTGGTCTTGGTGGATCTGCGCTTGGAGCGGCTTTTTGACCGCCTGGTGCGCTGCCTGGTGCGCTTGGAGCGGCTCTTGGATCGCCTGGTGCGCTTGGAGCGGCTCCTTGTCCTGCCCTTGCTCGTGTTTCTGCTTCGCCTTGAGCTTTTGCGGTTTCTCCTACGGATTCGAGACGCCATTGTACACATTAACAACAAAATTTGCTAGCTGCGAGTGGAATAAGATCCCCCAAAAATAGATTTTGGTACTTTTATATAGACAACAATTGACCTGACGCGTGTGTCAAAAATGATTGCGTTTCGGCGCAAAAGAAGACGAATGAGACCTCCCCCCCGCCCCCCACGTCCACCCCCACCGCCCCCGCCTGCGTGGAACTACCCCATGAGCGAGGAAGAGAGAAGGCGAATTGACCAGCAGATGCTGGAGCAGCTTGTGGCCCAGCAGGAGGAGCTGCAGTTTCACTTTACTTGGGGATCTTGAGTTAGTAGTAGTAGCCTTAGCTCGTGGATGACGTTGGACGCGGTATAGGGGTAGCACTCGGGTTGAATAGCGTGGATGATAGTCTTACATCCCGCGGTTAGTAGGCGAAAGGCTATGTAGAGGTTTAGTTGCAAGTTGCTACAATAGTTTTGTCTCATATTATTAAGTATAAACAATAAAATAGACACGCGTTAAGCAGTAATGCCTTTTATATATGTTAAAATTATACATGGATTTCGTCATCCGGCGGTGTATCCGCAGTAGATGTCGTAACAAAGTCTGCCCCATTACTAGGAATGATTTGAACGATTGCAAGAATGTCTTTAAGAAAGTTTCGTCGAATGGTTTTGTTCGTGGTTACTGTGCCACCACGTTGTACAACTATTTCAAAACCATTCTCGATAACGACGACGTCGAGAAGCTTCGCTGGCCAGTTTGTCGGGAGGACGTCTCCTCTGTTGAAGTGAAGCGTCTCGAAAAGTTGTTAGAAATTCCATTTACACGACGGGTGAGCACATCAAAGGCGATATACTGGAAGGCTGTTTTCTTAGAGACTTTGATCATATCAATTGACGAAATGCTTCTCGAAATTAAAAACGATATCATAAGAGACGACGACACTACAGACATTTCTGAGATCGCGGAAATTACATCGAACGTGACCGCGACGTTCCTTTACTTATACTTGCTAAATAAGGCTATGTATCGTCACAGAAAAAACGCGCTTTGCGATACAACCCCGGAGGTTCATCGCGTTTTCACAGAAATCAAGCACCTGGTTGAGGAAATGACCACCCTCTTCTGTGAGCACGATCTGATTCTGGCGTGGTGTGGTACGCAGGTGGTGCCAGTTTTGTTCAAGTATGATATTCCGGCAAACTTAATCTAGGTCTTCTATTTGCTTGACGTTCGAATTCCCTCGGGATAACACGCCTATCTCTTGGTCTCCCTCCTTATGAAAAATGCAAAAAACATCTCCGTCCTCCGTACACTTTGCGATTGAATTGTATATCTCGGGTTGTCCCTGGAAGGTCTTCTGAGACACGTGCGCTACATCGAGCCCCTTCTTTATGGAGAGAACGAGAGCCCCGGGCCCGTGCTTCTTTTCCTCGTCGTTGACAATAAGAAGAAGCCTCTCTCCATACACTTTGATGACGTTAGACAAATTCCAGGTCACCATATTGGAGATTACACCTAAACCTGCTAAAATTATATTCTCGATTTTAGACAGAAACGATGCAGGCTGCAGCGAGGCGCCTCCACAAGAAGCAGAAGCAGGCCAAGGAGAGCCGATGTCGGATCAAAGATCGAAAGAGGTGGATAACAATTCTGGAAGGTGAAGTGAATGCGAAACGAATTCGACTGGAGGATCTCAAAAAGTCCCTCCCGATTTGCAAACAGCTGGCGAAGGACGATGAAGCGCGCTACTCCAAAGAACTAGAGCTGTTTGGCGAGAAGTTTCAGGGGAGGAGCCGAAGCGTTGATGCGCGAGCTGTTTTCAATTCGGGGTCGATGGACATCCTCGATGTCGAGGAGTGGAAGGAGTTAGAACGCTACCCCGGGACCAACATATTAGTAGACCCCACGAAGGACAACCGCTTCTGGTGGTCGCACTCCCCCTACAGGGTCGCCACTGGGCTTTCGATTCTGAAGCTAGGATTTCTCCACCAGGAAATTCGGCGCGTGCTCTCGAGTAGCTGCGACGACGTGGTCGACCTGATTTCGGACTACGCTCCGCTCGGCGAGGTACGCGTTGCTGCTTCTCTCGACCCTAGCTACGCCTCGTTCTATCCTGTTCACATCCGGTTCTTCTTCGATCTTGGGAAACGCGTTCCGCGAAGGTTGACAATGATTTCGAAGGTGGCTCCGCACGCGATCACGTTTAACCGACACCACCCCGCGGATGCTCCTGGAGGCGACGGCTTCTACTACACGTGTCGTCGTTATGAGCTCAACATTCACGAAGATCTGCGCAACAACTTCTTTCGTTCGGATCACGAGTTCTGTGTGGATCTCATGGTAGCTCGCAGGTGCTTGATAGGTTGAGTGGCGACATCGGCTCCTCCCCGGGCTCCTCCCCGGGCTCCTCCCCCCCCTCCTTCCCCGGCTCCGCCGCCTCCTCCTCCTCCTCCTCCGCGACCTTATCGAGACACACCTCGACGCTGCTGGCACACTCGTCCGAGAAATAGAATGACCTGTCCGTTATGACCTCCGTCTTGGACATGGATAGAAGCAGCGAGGCGATGCGGCAATGCAGGTCGCTTCTGGATTCGGCTACCTTGTCGAACAGAATCGGGATTCCGATTCTGCTGTCAATGCGGCAGCATGCGTGGTCGTTGATGTTGCGGACGTAATATGCAGCGCGCAGCTTGCTCTGCGTGTAGTCTCTGAATTGTTTGTCGCCAATGACGTATGAATTGAACGTGATTAGCGAGACTTGGAACTCGTCCGCCAATTGACTCGCCACGATGGCGCCGACCGACGCACCCAGGCTGATTCCGGTTATCACGATGTGCACGGGCCGACGGGTCTCGATCGCCACACGCACTTGCGATAGGACGCGGCGGGCCACGTTGTCGCAGCCGGCGTACACTTTACCGACCGCGTGCTCCCGTCTCCAGGTGAGCGCGTCTTGGTAGAAGTCCTGCACGGTTTTGGATCTTCTGAGGAAGACGAACATGGTGTTGTTATCGTAAAACCCGTAGTGACCATTCTCGATCGATTGCAGGTCGACCTGGTACGCGGAGGCGCTGGATTGAAAAGAAAGCAGTTCGCTTAAATAGCACCCCTTGAGAACCCACGCGAGCTTGGCCTGAGTGACGCTATCAAAGTCGGTGGGTACTTCCTTGTTGTCCGCGAGGATCTCGTTCAGGATGGCGAGCTCCATCTCGGTCTGCTTGCAGTTAAAGACGGGAACCGGTTTGTAGTAGAGCACTACCACCGCCACGATGCCTACACCTAGGAGCATAAGAAGGCAGTCTCGCTTCGAGAGCATCTCTTTGTTTTTACCGTTGAATTTTTCGTTTCGGGATTTGAACGTCTTAATTTGGACTTTAAAATTTGTAACCAGAGGTAAAACCATGAGCTTGCTGCAGGTAGTGCACGAGGGTAAGGAATCGAAGGATGAGTTCAAGATGCCGGGTGCACAAATGTTTAACACCAGCGACGAGAACCTGACCACCGACGAGGTCATATACCAGCCGTTCCCGGGCTTCTCCAACCCCGATCGCTGGGCGCTGCTGAGCTGCTACGAGGAGGCAAAGGGCTCTGGGTGCTTCGTTAAAATCCACGGCCTGTTCCCGCACCGCAAGCTGGCTGAAAACGTCGGAAAGGCCGCGATGGAACAAGGTTATAAAACTACCTGCGTCGTGGCTGACACCCGCTCCTGGTTGCGGTTCCCCATTAACGAAGTCGAGAAGGAGGTGCACGTGAACGAGGCCCTGAAGAAAGCAGTGGGTCTAGAGATCACGAAGAACAACTCCGAGCTGGAGCGGCTGCGCAAGCGCGTCAAGGATAGCCGGGGTACCTCCCCTACGACCGCATACGGGCGGTACCTGCAGCTGGTGAGCGAGAGCGCGCGAGAGCTGCTGGCGTCTTTGGACGACGACGAGAAGGCCGCCGTGAATCTCCGAGAGAAGTTCGAGGAGTTCCGCAAGAAGGAGATTGCGCAGATAGAGAACCCGCCGCTGGACCCCGTGTTGGCTCAGCACTTTAAAAATCGCATCAAGAAGGAGAGTCTCCAGGACAAGACGATGGCGAGGCAGATGCATGGCGGGGCCGGCATGGGCATGCCAAATATACTCAAAAATTAAATGTATTTTAAGAACAAAATGAACACAGATCAACCTGTTTGCCCTATCGCGCGCATACCGGTGGCTGACAATGACCGCTTCGAGTTTGTGACAAAATCGGGAAAGACTCTGATATACAGCGCCGCGGCGATGAACGCCTACATCAACCACCGGGGCAAGATGCAGGATCCAATGACTCGCGAGCCCATGAATCACCGACACCTCCTGCAACTCCAGCGAGTGTGCGGCAAGCGGAAAACGAAGCTCACGACAGAATTCCTAAAGATATGGCGCAATATTTTGAACGTGGGTCTGCGCGCGGAGTTTTCGCGTCAGTTTGAGAACTTCGCGGATACGGGGAACCACGATGCGCTGAGCCTATCTATCTCGTACCTGCTGACGCTTAAGGGTGTTGTAGGCCCGGCGACATACCGAGCCCTGCTGAACGAGCGCATGCGCACACACGAGACGGTCACCAAGAGTGTGAAGGCTGTTTCCGATAACCTCGACGAGAAATTCGAGGTGGAGTACGACATGTGCGAGCACTCGTTTTCCGTTCGATTCAGATCTCGCACCGACGTGGACTGCCAGCCGGTGCTGCCGTTGTATGAAATAAAGACGGAAAGTTCAGTGACGGAGGCGCTGCTGGAGGCTAGGCGCAATAGTAGTTAGACGTCGGGGTCAAACTTTGTCTTATAAATTCTCGATGGGCTATTTCTTTTGAGAATCGAGGGTGGTGCCTCTTTTCGAAATTCCTGCACCTCCACTTTTTCATTGAAACTGAGACGGCGTGGGTTGCGGCGCTCATCATCACGCATATCGTCGTCTGAGTACGTGCCGCGCTTCTTCTCGTCCAGGGACCACGGCCGGTTATCGCTGGAGCTGAGCTCCTTCCCTTGCTGTCTCGGGTCCTCGCTGGGATTTTCATCGAACTCCATACTGGGAGCGGTGCCAGCCTCCTCTTCTTCCTCCTCTCCCTCCTCTCCGTCCTCCTCGTCGCCCGCCGCCCCCATACCCGCCGCGAAGTCCTCCTCGCCGCCGTCCTCGGCCTCGATTAAGCGGCCGACCATGCTCTCGCCCCCGCTCCCGGCGCCGGGCTCGCCGACTTCTTTAAACGCCACGGCCTCTTTGGAGTCTCCGTGGACCGCTTCTTTGGGCAAATCTACGAACGGATTGTCTACGGAACCTTCCTCAATCCGATACATAAATGTTTCTACGAAAATTGAGAGGCTTTGTTTGATTGCTCGGTTCAATATGAGCATCAGGCCCTCTTCTCTCCTCAGATACGACTCTCCTCGGTCTGGGGCGAGGAGTTGCGGCATGTTTGATATGTGGGGGGCAGCTAACTTGAGAAGACAAAATAGAAACTCGTCTACGTGTTCCTGGTTTAGTTGTATTCGTGAGTTGCACGCCTTTCCACTCATGGCCGCGGATTGACACAGCTGTGTGGATAGCAACTTCTTCAAAATCTTTTTCAAGTTAAAAAAT
>Ga0255743_10001443_pt1 | contig 20374 bp, 9 predicted proteins | sample 101ome_19_FD_179950 | JGI IMG/M metagenome (GOLD analysis project Ga0255743, IMG submission 179950) | Coastal salt marsh microbial communities from the Groves Creek Marsh, Skidaway Island, Georgia - 101405AT metaG (version 2) | ecosystem: Environmental > Aquatic > Marine > Intertidal zone > Salt... | reverse complement strand
CCGCGCGCGTTCGGTCGCGCCACCCGCGCGTGCTCGCGCGCGTCCGCGACTCGCGCATCGTCGAACACGACGCGTTCGATCGCGTCGTCGTCCCGCACCGCATGACGCACGACGCGTCGTCGCCGGCGGTGATGTGACGGTTCGTCGCGCCGCGACGCTAATTTTAGTCCCTCACTCCTCGTCTTGACCGACGTCTCCGCGCGCCGTCCACCGCGCCGTCGCGCGCGCGACGCCGCGACGAAAATTTCTCTCCGTCCGAAGCGCCGCGCGTCTCGCGCGAATCGCGCGCGATGACGTCGACAGAGATCGACGACGCGTACGAGGCGCTTCTCTCGCGCATCGATGCGCGCGCGCGCATCGCCGCGCGCGCATCGCCGTCGTCGTTCGCACCGCCGCGCGCGCGAGTCGATGAGACGGAGAAAAAATCCCTCGGCTCGCATCGCGCGTCCGCGGTCGCGCCGCGCGCGAGAGACGCGCCGATCGATGATTTAGAGCGTTGGCGCGCGCCGAGACTGGCCACGGAGCGAGATCGAACGCCGTGCGCGCGCGCGTACTGGTCGGCGTGCGTCGCTCTCGGCGCGCGAGCGAGCGCGCGTGCGATGCGGGAGCTCGAGAAGCGTGACGCTGACGTGTCGTCGTCGGGACTCGGTACGCGCGGGGCGCGAGCGATCGCGGCGGGAGTGGCGGAGAACGCGGTGACGGAGAGTTTGGACGTGAGTCGAAATCAAATCGACGCCGACGGCGTGTCGGCGTTGTGTCTGGCGGCGACGCGCGCGAAACGTCTGTGTGCGTTGAATTTTAGCGAGAATAGAGTGTCGCGCGCGATCGGGGCGACGTGTGCGGAGGCGGTGAAGCGCGTGCGGGCGTTGAACTTTTCGGGATGCGGCGTCGACGACGCGTGCGCGAAATCGATGTGCGAGGCGCTCGCGACGGCGACGTGCGCGCTGGAGCGTTTGAATTTATCGAGAAACAGACTCACGAACGCGATCGGGGCGTCCATCGAGCGCGTGCTGAAGTGCAGATCGACGTTGAAGAGTTTGGACGTATCGTGGAACGCGCTCGGGGCGGAGGCGTGCGAACGCGTCGCGCTCGGTTTGCGAGAAAACGATCGATTGGAATTTCTCTCCTTGGCGTGGAACGGCGTCGGCGACGAGGGCGGGAAACGCATGGGCGAGGCACTCGAGGTAAATCGATCGTTGACGGAATTAGATCTGTCGAGATGTCGACTCGGGTGCGACGCGTGCATGGTGATCAGTGAGGGATTACGGACCAACGACGTGCTCGCGACGCTGCGGCTCGATCACAACCCGTGCGGTGAGGACGGCGGGCGTCACCTCATGTCAATGCTTTTGGTGAACGACACGCTGACGACGCTGACGCTCGAGGGATCGTCGTTCGTGGACGTTCCCAGGGGCAAGCATCGTTCGAGCGCGAAGCGCGCGTTCGTCGCGGCTAATCCGCACAATTTAGGACGACCGACGGCGATCGAATCGGAGGATTTCGACAACATTTCACGACAGCTTCGAAATCGACGTCTCTCGGATTTCGAACGTCTCGCTCGGTTGAAGATGTTTTGTCGAGTGTATTACTTCGAAACACAACATGCCGCGAAATTGCTCGAGACCTTCATACTCGAGGGTACCGATCGTTTGCAGGCGGCGGCCGCGTGTTACGCGAGATTGCTCGACGCCGAAAACGCTGAACGCATGTTCAAATCGAAATCCGAGTACGCCAAACTTCGGAAAATCATCGGATCATTCGAGCACTTTCGAGCCGCCAATCCCACAGGACGTTACGAACTTAATCTCGCGTTCGACATCGATCGAACGATCGCGTCGACGATGATGGATAGCGCGACGTTTGAGGGAAGGCGACGGACGTGGAGAAACGTGCGTTTGGGTCGCGCCGTGGGCGTCGATTTGTTGCCCTCGGGCGTTCCAGAGAGACTGACGCGCGAAGTCCCGAACGTTGGGACGCTTCGCTTCGATTACACAAGCAACATACGTCCTCCCGAGGACGCGACGGCGCCGAGCGATGCGGAACTGCACGAGATTCTGCGCGCGAAATCTGTCCTGACGCCCGCCGTCGACGTTTGGGAGGCGGTGGAATCGTTTGACGCCCTCTACGCCCTTCGCGAGGCGTCCGTGCGCGTTTACGTGACGTCGCAGCAGTACGAACGCGTGTGTAACGCCTTCGCCGCGGGCGCCGATCGCGTCGAGGCGAGCGTCATCTTATTTAATCGAGTCATCGATCGTGCCGCCGTCGCGCGCGTCGTCGGCAGAATGTCGTGCTTTGAGCAGAGTTTCTTCGGGTGTCGCGTCGGTTGGCGAAACGTGCTCGGAGATTCGCTCCAATCGTACACGACGCACTACAGACTCGATCTGAGCTGCGACGAGCAGATGAGCGTGGCAAAGCATCTCGTGACGTGTGCGGTTCGCGAATACGGAGACGTCCAAGTCATACGAAACGTCACCATCAACGGACGAAGACTCTCCCGCGATCCCGTGGAGGACGACACGCTCTGGAGCGTGCTCACGGCAGAGAGTTTCACCCCGACGCTCGAGTTTGATTACTTCGGCGCCGACGTCTGGACCGTCGTCGAACGCGAATTGGGCATCGCGGACGTTCCCGAAGACAAACCCGAGCGCGAGGCGGCGCTTAAACGTCTCGCCACGCGTCTTGCGTTCATCCGCGCCGTCGCGCTTCACGGTCCTTGGGTCGAATACACCGACGCCGCCACCCCACACATCGACGTTCGCACCACCCCGACACCGTCCCGCGCCGACGCCCCTCCGCTCTGGCGTCGCGCCTGGCGCGACCTCCTCTCCGACGTCGCGCGCGCCGAGCGTCTCCTTGAAAAAGACCGCTCGCCGCTCCGGTGCATCTTCGACCTCCTCGACAACGACGCCTCCGGCACCCTCTCCATCGACGAGCTCCTCTCCGGCGCAAACCTCGTCCTCGGCCGACCCATCCCTCGCGCCGCGCTCGAACCGCACTTCGACCGCCGCCACTTTGACGACTCGCGCAAAGAAAACGTCGTCTCCTTCGACGTCTTCGTCTCCATATGTCTTCGCGCGTTTCCATCCCTCGACCATCCACGACCCATCCTCGACGACGCGTGACAATACACGACTCCCCACCGCGCTACCCTCCCTCCCTCTCCCTCTCTCGCGCCTCTTCGTCTCTCTCTTCGCTCTCTCTCTCTCCCTCTCCCCGCCGTCGTCGCCGACGATATCTCGACTGGATACCACGCGGACGACCAGCCGCGTTCGTCGTCACACGTCGACGCACGCGATCATGGCGCTCGCGACGCCGGCGCGCGCGTCGGTGTCGGTGCACGCCGCGCGATCGTCGCGCGGGCGACGCGCGACGGCGACGACGACGGCGGCGACGACGCGATTCGCGTCGGGCGATCCTCTCGATGATTATCGACGAGGGCTTCGTCGGCGTGAGGGCGTCGTGCGCGCGCTCGGAGGACGCGCGCGGGACGTGTGCGCGTTGGTGGATGGAGTCGGCGCGCGCGTCGGCGCGGACGGCGGCGGGGCGGCGCGCGCGCGCGTGAAGGGGGCGGGGACGCGGGCGGCGACGCCGAGGGCGACGAGGGACCGGGACGACGTCGGGGCGAGCGGTGAGGATGAAGACGTGGACGCCGCGTTGGTGGTGCTCAGAACGTCGTCGCGGAGTGAGGGTGCGGTGGTGGACGAGGCGATGGTGGACGATGGGGACATGGTGACGGCGACGGGGACGAGGATTGTGCGCGCGCCGGCTGGCGGGGCGAACGGACGAGGCGTCAAGTCTTCGATACGGAGACGACGACGACGACGAGACGCGTACGATTCTCTGCGCGGGAAATTCAATAAACCGTTGTTGCTGAGGTTTTTCAGGCGGCGGCCGCTGCAGGTGGCGGCGAGATTGACCACTATCATACGCGTCGGTCGTCGAGTGATTCGTTCGTGGAAGCGACAGGAGGACTGGGAGCCGGAGAAGCGAACGCGCGGCGAGGAGCTTCGACAGGCGATGACGCGTCTGGGTCCGGTGTTCGTGAAGATTGGGCAGACGCTGTCGCAGCGTCCGGATCTCATCGGTGAGGAGGCGGCGGATGAGTTGAAGTTGTTGCAACAGAGCAACGAGCCGTTTCCAAACAGCCTGGCGTGGAAGACGATCGCCGAGGATTTACAGTGGGACGGTCCGCTCGCCCCGGGGCACGCGTATAAGGGCATCGATCCGAACGGTGAACCTCTGTTTGCGGAATTTAGCGCCGAACCCATCGCGGCGGCGTCTCTCGGTCAGGTGTACAAGGCGAAGACGTGGGAGGGTGAGGACGTCGCCGTCAAGGTGCAAAGACCTCGCGTCATGCGTCAGGTGGCGCTCGATTGGACGTGTTGGTCGCTGTCTCTGTCTACGTTAAAGCGCCTGTGGGGGACGACGACGGAATTGGACGTCATCGCGGATGAGGTGGGTGAGGGCGTGTGGCAAGAGTTGGATTACACGCAAGAGGCGGCGCACATGGACGAGTTTAATCGACGTCATAAGTGGTTGGGTTTCGTTCGAGCGCCCGCGTGGCTTCCCAAGTACACCGGTCCGGAAGGAAGCGCGCGAGTGCTCACGACGGAGTGGATCAACGGCAATCACATCGCCGATTTACCGCAAGAGAAGAAGCTCATCATGGCGCAGATGGCGGTCGAGGCGTGCGTGGCACAACTCATCTACACGGGTTTCGTGCACGCCGATCCGCACGAAGGGAACATGATGCTGGACAAAAACGATATGCTCGTGTTTTTAGATTTCGGTCTCATGAGCGAAGTCGAGCCGTACATCATGGAGGGATTCGCCAAGGGAATTCAACACATGATCTCCGGAAACTGGGAAGGTCTCGTCCTCGTGTTTCAAGAGGTTGGATTCACTCCAGCGGAGGGTTTCTTGAAACGAGACGGAAGAGGTGATGGGTATAAACCTGCGTCGCTGGAGGAGATGACAGCTGCCGTCGCGCAGACGTTATCCACCGAGGAAGGTGGTCAGAGCCGATTCGGCGCGCTCGCCACTGGGTTGGCCAAGCTCAGCGCCAACTTTAAATTCCTCACGCCGCCGTACATCATTCTCCTCATTCGAACATTTTTGACGCTGGAGGGCATCGCTGAAAAGGCGGATCCGAACTTTAACATTTACACGGCGGCGCTTCCGTACGCCATTCGTCGCGCCATGGCTCCGTCCACGCCTGAGGGACAAAAGGCGATGCAAGAGACGTTTTTGAACGAATCCGGCGAATTACGCTGGGATCGCATCGAAGAGCTTGTTCTCGTCGACGACTCCACGGATGAAGAGGAGCCGCCTTTGGGCACCTCCGGCGAACCATCGGAAGAGGACTCAGTTTTCGGCGACAGCCAAGCCCTCATGGCGCAACGCAGCAAAGAAGTCGTCGGCCGTCTTTTGGGTTCCACCGAAGGCGTCGCCCTTCGTCGCGTCGCCGTCACCGCGGACACCGAACAAATTATCACCTATCTCGCTGGTCCGCAAGGCACTGCACTGCGCGCCAAGAGCGTCAAGATGCTCAGCCGCGCGTTGCAAGACCTCTGGACGACGCGTCGATACGTCCGAAGAAGTCCCGTCAAGGTGGAGGCGCTTCCCATCTGGCCCGAATCCGACGAGGCGCGATGCATTCGCGAGCGACAGGACCGCGCACAAAAGCGCGCTCTATCCTTTCTCTTTGGGACGCACATGTCTCGTCTCGTTCGCAAGCCGTTACTGCTCCTTCGCGCCGTCGCGTTAAGCGTTCAAATCGTCGCCACCGCCTTTGTCTACGCTCTGGCGGTCACCGTCTGGGACACGTTGAAATGGATCAACGGCTACACGCCGTGGGGTCTGTTATGGCGTCTGGCGCATCCGACCAACGGCGCGAAACCCGCGTGAGAGACGCAGACCCTTTCGCGTCGCCTTTGTTCGCTCAAACGACGCCGGCGGAGAAAGACGTCCCGCTCCGTCTCTCTCTCTTGCACACGCGCACATACTTACACGCTCGCTCGCGCAGCGCGCATCATCACATCGCATCGCATTCAACATTAGTACTACTACACTCTTGTAAACGGCGCACGCATCGGTAGTCATCCTTCGCCCTTCGCGCTTTGCCCTTTGCCCTTGACGTCGCGCGTTTCAAACGTCGCCGGCGTCTGTCGCGCGGGGTCATCGGCACGTCACTCTCTCGCGCGGGGACGCCATGCGCGCGCCCGCGCCGCCGCCCAAGGGTCAACGCACGATATCGAGTTTCTTCGCCTCGACGTCGTCGGCGAAAAAGAAGCGACGCGTCGACGACGACGGCGTCGACGACGACGGCGACGACGGTGGGCCCGTGATTATCGACGCGAGTGACGACGAAAACGTCGCGCCGAAACGGGCGAAGGTGGACGCGGGGACGTCGTCTGAGACGCCGACGCGCGCGGAGGCGTCCGTGCGCGGTGATGAGACGCCGTGCGGCGTGCCTCGGGCGTCTGAGCCCGCGCGGTCGGCGGAGGAGACGCTGGCGGCGTTGAAACCGTCGTCGCCGGGGACGCGAGCAAAGTTTATACAGAAATTGAGTCTCGATCGGCGACGAAGAGATTTGGAGGTGGATGGTGGGATCGGAGACGAAAAGAGCGGTAGCGCGGTGGCGTCGTCGTCGGCGGCTGGGGCGAGTAAGGGTGGCACGACGATGAAGATGACGCCGTTGGAGTTGTCGGTGAAGTCGTTCAAGGAGAAATATCCGGGGACGCTGTTGATGATCGAGGTCGGATATAAGTATCATTTTTACGGCGACGACGCAAGGGATGCGAGCAAAGCGTTGGGGATTTTCGCGTATCAGTCGAGGAATTATCTCACGGCGAGCGTGCCGGTGGTGCGGTTGCACGTGTACGTGCGACGGTTGGTCAAGGCTGGATTTAAAGTGGGCGTCGTGAAACAGACGGAGACGGCGGCGCTGAAGGCGAGCGGGGAGAGCGCGAGCGGGAATAAGAGTGGGCTGTTCGAGAGACAGTTGGTCGGGTTGTACACCAAGGCGACGCTGGATGCGGGCGCGGCGCTCTCAAACTCGGGCGGCGACAGTGAAAAATCGTCGGCGTCTTGGAGTTTGTCCAATTACTTGCTGTGCGTAGCCGAGGAGCGCGGAGGCGGATCGATGACGCGAATCGGACTCGCCGCCATCGAAACGAGCACTGGGGACGTTTTAAACGGTGAATTCGTCGACACCTTACAACGACCGGGACTGGAATCTCGCCTGTTGTGCATCTCTCCGGCGGAGATAGTCCTCGTGGAGCCCATTAGCGAACCCACCGTGCGGTTGATCAAGGCGCTGTACGGCTCGGGCAAAGACGCCGCTCGCATCGAGTATCTCACGCGCGACGCGCTTACCAACGTCGAATTGACCGGTGTGAAAGCTGAAGAGGCGACGCCGTTAGTGCACACCGCGCTCTGCGCCGGTTCAAAGTATCTCAACGATTTCGGCCAATCGGACATTCTGAAACTCGACGCCGCGTTTCGTCCGCTTGAGGGCGTGGACGAGATGAAATTGTCACCGAACGTGTTGAAACAGTTGGAAGTGCTCACGTCTTCCGCAGGTAGTTACAAGGGGAGTTTGTTGTGGCTGATGAACCACACCATCACGCCGATGGGAGGACGTCTTCTTCGTCACTGGGTGAGCCATCCTTTGCGCTCGAAAGCCGCCATTGAGAGTAGACTCGACGCGGTCGAGGCGCTGCGAGAACTCACGGAATTCGAAAACGGGTCGATGGTGGATTACGACAAAGCCAGTCATAACAAATTTGAAGGATTGAAGGTTCAACTGAAGCAGCTCCCGGATTTACAGAAGCATCTCGCGCGCGTTTTTCACGGTACTGCAACGCCGGCGGAATTCGTCAGCGCTTTGACTTCGTTATCCAAATTTGGTGAAGCGTGTGGCTCGATGCGCGCGAGCGTTGCCACGGAAATTGAATCGGCGCTGCTGAACGAATTACTAGAAGTCATCGCCGATCCCATGCTCGGCGCACTCGCCGATAGATTTCTCAGCGCGCTGAATTTGGATGTGGCGTGCGATGAAAAACCATCGAAAACAAAAATTGGACTGTTTCACGACGATCCGACTCGTTTCCCGGATTTGCACGCCGCCACAGTCGCCGTCGAAGATGGTAAGAAGGCCATGGACGACCTGTTGCCGGAACTTCGCCGCAAGCTCGGCATGCCTCGTCTCGGTTACACCACCGTGGGCGGCGTGGGTGGTGGCGAGTGGCTCATAGAGGTACCCATGGATCGTTCGTGTCCGAACACATGGATTAAAGTGAGTTCAAACAAGAGTAAAAAGGTTGTTCGATACCATCCGCCCCAGGTGACGGAAGCCGCCGCCACGCTGGAATGCGCGAACGAAAAACACACGATCGCCGCTGATGCAGCCTGGAAGGAGTTCCTTGCGTCGTTCCGCGAGCATTACACGACATTCAAATCGGCGACGAGCGCTGTGGCGACGTTGGACTCGCTGCACGCACTGGCGATTTTATCTAGAAATGAAGGCTACGTCCGTCCACAACTTTTGGACGACGCGTCGCCCCCGTCGTTAGAAATCATCGATGGTAGGCACCCGGTCTTGGACGCGCATCTTCTCGATGACTTCGTCCCGAACAACATCGATCTTCACTCCGAACGCACGCGTGCGCTCGTCATCACCGGCCCGAATATGGGCGGAAAGAGTTGTTACATTCGACAGGTGGCGTTGCTGAGCATCATGGCGCAAGTTGGAAGTTTTGTTCCGGCGAAGCGAGCGACCCTCACCGTCCTCGACGCAGTGTACACGCGCATGGGCGCGAGCGACAATCTCGCCATGGGGTCGTCGACCTTTCTCGAGGAGATGTCCGAGGCTTCAAACATTCTGGAGACTTGCACGCCGCGGTCTCTCGTCATCATGGACGAACTCGGTCGAGGCACGTCGACGCACGATGGCGTCGCCATCGCGAACGCGACGCTCGAACACCTCGTGCGCGACGCCAAGTGCTTCACACTCTTCGTCACGCACTATCCATCCGTCGCGCGCGACGTCCAGGCGAAATATCCCTCGCATTGCTCGTCGTGCTTCACCTCGTACGTCGAGCTTCCCGGTTCGTCGGACGAAATGCCTCGAATCCAGTTCCTGTACAAGCTCACCCCGGGCGTCGCCCACCGCTCGTTCGGTCTCAACGTTGCTCGAATGGCGTGTTTACCCTCCGACGTCATCCAAATCGCGAGCGTCAAGGCGTCCGAGTTGGAAATCATCACCGCCAAACGCGCTCTCTCCCGTCGCTCTTTCGACGCTGCCGCGTGCGCCGCCACCGCCGAAAACGCGATGCGCGTCTTGACCGCCATAGATTCCGGAGACATCGCGACCATCAGCACCGCGCGCGACGCCCTGGCCACCGAGCACGCCGACGTCGCGAACGCGTGATGGACGTCCGTGTAAAACAAAAACAAATTCGTCGAGAAAATCCCCCGAAAAAGTGCACCAGTCCCCAGTCGCGAGCTCGTCGTCTTCCCGGCGCGTCGACGCCATGTCCGCGACCGAATCGTCGCACGCCGAGTTCAAGCGCGACGGCGACCTTCGCGCCGCCGCGCGCGCCGCCGACACGGAGAACTTCATGCGTCTCATCGACGCCGGCGCCGATCCGACGACGCGGGACAAGAACGGCGCCAACGCCCTGATGCACGCGGCGGCTGGGAACGCGGTGGACGTCGTGCGGTACCTCCTCGCCGAGGGCGTCGCGTGGAACGACGTCGATAACGATGGAGATTCTGCGGGACAGTACGCGAGCGGACACGGACACGCCGAGTTGGCGGGAGCGATGATGGAGTACGCGGTGGCGTCGGAGCTCGCGGCGGGCGAGGCGTCCATGGCGGAGACGTCGGGCGCGTGCAGAGCGAACGCGGAGAGCGCCGAGTACCTGGCGACGCCCGTTCGATACGATGGGGACGATAAGTTGTTGGACGAGAACGGTGACGCGGTGATGATGAGTTGGGAGGGACCGCTGATGGAGGCGCACGCGGACGCGCTGTGCGAGACGAAGGGCGACGTCATGAACGTCGGGTTCGGCATGGGCATCATCGATGGACACATTCAGGATCGAAGGCCGAGGAGTCACACGATCGTCGAGGCGCACCCGGACGTGCGCGCGCACATGTCTCGCGCGGGATGGGACAGGAAAAAGGGCGTCAACGTGGAGTTTGGACGGTGGCAAGACGTGTTGCCACGACTTGCGGAGAAAGGGGTGAAATTCGACGCCATCTTCTTCGACACGTACGGCGAGGAGTACGACGATATGCGTCGATTTCACGCCTTGCTTCCGAAACTGTTGCGCGAGGGCGGTTTGTATAGCTATTTCAACGGCATGTGTCCGGATAACATCTTTTTCCACATGGTGTACAATCGCGTCGCCGAGATTGAACTCGGACGCTTGGGATTCAAGGTGACGTTCGAGATGAAATCGATCGACACCGCGGATTCCAAAATTTGGGAGGGCGTCAAGCGTCGGTACTGGTGGGGCGACAAGTATTTTTTACCGACGTGCGTGTACCGAGGCGAGTGACGGATGCGAATAGACGGATGCGAATAGACGAATTGTGAAACAAACAACATAGAATTACAATCGCGGTCTCGCGGCGCGCACCTTGTTCGGAGAGCTCAAAAAACCCACAGCCTCTTTCACGTCACCGAAACCACCGCTCTCCGCGCGCCGCCTCGGGGGAGGATCACGACGATCAGCGAGCGCCGCGATGCGCAACAGTTTTCGCAGCGTGCTCTCGTCGCTCTCGCGTTCTTCCGTCCGCCGATACGTCCGTTCCGCTCGCGGCCGATCGACGCTCGCTCGATCGCGCGCGTTCGTAAACACACGAAAGTGCGCGCCGCGGTCGTCGACCACTTTCGTCGACGTCGCCGCCACGCTCCGCGCGCTGTCCACCACGCGTCTCGCTGCGTCCCGTCGCTCGCGCTCCGTCGGCGCGCGCACCGGCGCCGGTCTCGCCGCCACGCGTCTCGCCGGACCGAGCGTCGACGTCCGACGCGCACCGTTCGGACTCGGACTCGGACTCGTCGCGAAAATTCCTCGCGCGCGCGGCGGCGTCGCGTGCGCCAGTCGCAGGTGCGGCGGCGTCGCCGCTCTCGTCGTCGTCGTCGTCTCGTCGTCGTCGTTCCTCTTCGGCGATAACGCGTCCGCCGCCGCCACCGCCGCGCGCGCCGCCGCGCGCGCGCGTTCGATCACCACGCTCGCACTCGTCCGCGTCGACGTCGTCGCCTCATCCTCATCCTCATCCTCATCCTCATCGTCGTCGTCGTCGTCGTCGCTCGCCCTCACCGAAGAAAACGGACGAAATGAGAATTCATCATCGTCGCGCTTTCGCGCGCGTCCCGGCGACCTCGCGAGCGCGGCGACGTCGGATTTCGCCCTCGCGCGCGCCTCGCGTTCGCTCGGCGTCGTCATCGCCCTCGCGCGCGCGTCCGCGACGCCGCGCGTCCCGCGTCCCGCGCGTCCCTCTGACGCGTCACTCCGCGACGCCACGATGCACGCGTCCTCGTCGTCGTCGCTCGCGCGCGCGCGCACCGACGCCGTCGGCGGCGGTGTCTCCGCCTCTTCCCGCGCGTCCTCTCGCGCGTGCGCGCGCTCGACGACGCGCGCGACGCTCGCGCGCGACGTCCCCGGGGTTGTCGTCGTCCCGACCCGCGCATCGTTCGCGCGCGCGCGCGCGATGACGCCGACGCCGACGTCGGCGTCCACCGCGGCACCGCGCGCGGCGTCTATCGTCTCGCGCGCGAGAGGCCATCTCGTGCGCGCGCGCGCGCAGGCGACGGACGCGACGCGAGACTCGGGACGCGGCGGCGGGAAGGGCGCGAGCGGCGACGGCGACGGCGACGACGACGACGAGGAGGACGACGCGTACGTCGTGGACATCGATTACCCGGAGTGGGTGCCGGAGGTGTTGCAGTTCAATCGCGAGGACGTCGCGACGGTGTTGATCACGTTCGCGGTGTCGCTCGGGTTTCGACACTTTGTCGCCGAGCCGAGGTACATTCCGTCCTTGTCCATGTATCCGGTGTTCGACGTCGGCGATCGGTTAATCGCGGAGAAGATCACGTATCGGTTCAAGCGAGACCCGCAGGCGGGAGACGTGGTCATTTTTAACCCTCCGAAGACGCCGAAGACTCGAAACGTGTCGAACGAGGTGTTTATTAAACGCGTCGTCGCCGTGGCGGGCGACGTCGTGCAGGTGAAGCGCGGCGAGCTCTACGTCAACGGCGTCTCGAGAGGGAAAGAGTTAAAACTCGAACCGATTCAGTACAATTACGGTCCGTTCACCGTACCGGAGGATAATCTATTCGTGATGGGGGATAACAGGAACAATTCGTTCGATTCGCACGCGTGGGGACCGTTACCGAAGGAGCGCGTCATCGGTCGCGCGACGTTCAAGTATTGGCCGCCGAATAAAATCGGCGGTCTTCCCGAGTACCCGCTCACCGCGCCGGACGTCGCGCGATGAGTCGGGGAGTTCACGGTAGTATTACCTTCACCGCGCGCGTCGAGACACGGACTCGAGCGCGCTCGCATTCATTCGTTGTAAAAATTGAACGTCTTCTTTTATTATTTTATTTTTTTCGGCGACGCGAAGAAAAGAAAAATAATCCGAAACGTGTTCCCACACTCTCTCGCGCGCCATGCTCGCCGCACGCACCGCACCCGTCATTCGCGTGCGCGCGTCGGCGGCGCGTCGCGATTCTCGCGCGTCGGCCGCGCGCGTCGTTCGCGGCGTCGCCTCGTCGGCGTCGTCGTCGCGCGTCGTCGTCATCCCGCGCGCGACCGATGACGAGCCGAGCGCGTCCACGACGCGCGCGGACGACGACGAGATCCCGATCTGGGAGCGACGGGACATCGAGCGTAAGGCTGCAGAATCGCGAGGTGGCGTTCCGTGGCCCGCGTACCTGTTGCTGAGCGTCATCGTGCTCATCGCGGCGACGGGGTCGGTGTTTGAGTACGCGTACAAGAATCCAATCTTTGGCGTCGTGCAGAGCGATTCCGGTCTGTACGCGCCGATTTTGGGGTGGTTCGTGTTCACGGGATTCCCGTTGGCGGGATGGTTCTGGAAGAAGGGCATCGACGGCGCGAACGAGGCGAGCGAAGCGCAGGATAAGATGGACGGCTATTAGACGACGCGCGACGTTCGGCTCTATTATAGTTGATATTTAATGCGGCAATTCTTCCTTTTCCTTCCCTCTTCTCCTCTACGACGTCGCGATCGTCGTCTATTTCTTGTTTCCGATGACGACGAGGAGACTAGTGGACATCATGCACAGCGTCGCGAGCGCGCGTTGAAACGCGTCGACGCGCGTGTCGCCGGCGTGCGGGTTGACGCCGAGAGACTCTCGAACGCTCTGGAGGTTCCACGCGTACAAAAAGTAGCCCAAGCACATGAACCATAAGATGATCCGAGTGAGCATCGACGTGGGCTCGTCTTCGTGTTCGAGACGCATGCGCTCCTTCTCCTTGGCGATGATTTCGTCGCACGCCGCCTCGAGCGCCTCGACGCGTTCCATGGTTTCCTCGCCGTTGGGATCAATCTTCGGTTGAACCTTGTGCACGAGCTCGTTCGCGAAGTGCTTGAACCCGGTGGCGAGTTCGTACATGTTGTTACACTTGAGCATGATTCGCGCGCTCAAACCCCGACGAATCTTCACCACGCCCTTGAAGACGTTTTCATTGCCGTAGCACTCGGACAACGTTGCGATGGCCATCACCTGCGGAATAGCGCAGAATCTGAAGATGGAGCGCTCCTTGATGCGACTCATGTACTTTAAACAATCTAATGAATGCGTCAAAGCGTTCGTGATCAACTCGTTCATGCACTGCACAGCCTTCTCGCGGTGCTCTTCGTGTTGCAAATCGTCCAACTCCTTCGCGTACTTGCTCCACACGCTTCTCGGCCAAAACATGCGCGGCGCCGGGAGCTCTTGTATGTCCTCCAGGTAATCGCGAATGATGTTCGTCTTTTGCAAAAACAAGCCCATCGAGTTGGATAGCTTCTCTTCGCCGATGAAATCCTTGCTCTCCATCTTGGACACGCCCCACAGATTGGACAAGCCGATGCCGACCAAACCGGCGACGTAGTGGCAGTACTCATCGAAATCCGCCATGTCCATCACCTCCTTCTCGATAAACTTGGCCATACCGTTCCCCATGCGCTGCGTGATGTCCGTGATCACGAGTCGATACTCCTTCTTCAACCCCAAAAAGACGTCGGTGACGCGCGGAAAGTTCTTCATCAAATCTTTGTAGTGCTTCTCCCCGCAATCCGCCTGGTACGACCTGTCGTGAATGTACTCGTGAAACGCGTACAAGTGCGGCAATTTCTCCTCGATCGGAATCGACATGTCGTCCTCCACCGTGTCCAACGCGCGCAAGACGAGATAAAACACGCACACCGCGTCTCTGAGCTCTGGGTCCAACTGCTGAATGACGATCGCGAACGATCTCGACACCTTGTTCAACACATCGTAACAGTACGCGAGGTTGGGTTCTTTCGGTAACTTTTTCGCCTTATCCGCCATCATCTTCACTCGAATCAGCGGCACGACGTCCCCAGGATGGGCGAGGATCAACGACAAGACACCCATGATGGTCGATGGACGCGACGACGACGAGGTGGACGACGACGGAACGGGCGGTGGACGACCGACCGACCGACCGACCGACGAACGACTCGGCGCGCGCGACGCGGTCTCGGACGGACACTGACGACGACGCACGCGACTTCACGCTCTGACGTCCCGCCATCGCGTCGTCATCCATCCTTCGCGTACGCTTCGACAGACATCGCACGGGGACATGACTTTTTCGCGCTCGCGTACGAGTCCACGGGACGTATTCACTATCCATGAAAGCCCATCATCGAGTACACACACGTGCACGTCACGCCCTCCAGTCCCCCCCGCGACGAGTCGTGACCGGTACTCACGAACGAACGAACGCCCACGAAAACCCCGTGTCACGCGCCTGTGACGCGTGTAGTATGTGTCGGAGAGATCTCTCTAAGTAGTGCGGGATCAGAGCGTCCATACATGACTGACGAGTCACGAACCACCACATACGTCATACAGTGTGAATTTTAGCGCGCGCGCGCTCCATACAAAAAGACGTCCACGTACCGCGTCGCCGATCACGGATCACGCCACGCGTCCGATCCCGACCGACCGCGCCGACGTCATCTCCCGCGCGCGCGCGCGATCGAACGATCGACGACGACGAACGCGCGAACGACACACGCGCCCGCGCACGAGACCTCTCACGAGTTCGCGCGCGCGCACACGACACACGCACGAAAGTCGTCGTCGTCGTCGATCGCGTGACTTGACGACCGAAAAGCGCGTCGCGGTCGAGACAGACACCGCCCGGGCCTCATCACGGTCGACGGCATCATGCGCGCCAGCCTCAGCGCACGGGCGACGATCGCGAACGCGTCGAAGCGCGTGACGGTGCGTGCGCGGTGATTCGATGCGATCGCGAACGAGCGAACGAACGCGCGAATGAACGATCGATCGTCGTCGTCGTGGACGCGAGACGAAGACGACGACGCCATCGTACGCGCGACGAGGTTCGAGCGATGGGGACGATCGGGGACTTATCTGCAACCCTTTCGCGCGCGCGCGCGGGGAGAGGGGGGAAAGACGGGTGGTGGCGCGAGATACGTGGAGATGTGGACACTTGCGGATGCGCGCGCGTGGGTGGATCGATCGATCGCGGGTGGTGGACGCGCGTCGGTCGGATGGTGGGTCGGGGGTGGGACGATCGCGCGCGCGCGCGGGACGCGGAGGCGGGCGACTGACTGGTTGTACGTACGTTATCCGCGCAGGCGAACGCGGCCAAGGCGACTCGATGTGCGCGTCGATCGGCGCCGGTGACGCGCGCCGTCGCCACGGGACCGAAGGGACCGCTTAAGAAGAAGGGTGAGAGCGAGGAGGATAAGATTGAGGACATGTCGTCCGGTTCGCGAGGCTTGTTCACGACGGTGGACCCGGAGGTGCGCCGCATCGTGCCCGAGGCGAAGGGACGCGCGGTGGTCAAGGTGACGTACGTCGTTTTGGAGTCTCAGTACCAATCCGCGCTCTCCGCGGCGGTGAAACAGATTAACGATACCAATGAAAAGGTGTGCGTCGAAGTGTGCGGTTACCTGCTCGAGGAGTTGCGCAACAAGGACAACTTGGAGGCGCTCAAGAAGGACGTCGAGACGTCGAACATCTTCATTGGTTCGCTCATCTTCATCGAAGAGCTCGCTGAAAAGATTGTCGACATCGTGCAGCCGATGCGCGAGAAGTTGGATGCGTGCATCATCTTCCCGTCCATGCCGCAAGTCATGCGCTTGAACAAGCTCGGCACCTTCTCCATGGCGCAGCTCGGTCAATCCAAGTCCGCCATCGCCTCCTTCATGCGCAAGAAGAAGGAATCCGGCGGTTTCGAGGAGGGCATGTTGAAGCTCGTCAGAACCTTGCCCAAGGTGTTGAAGTACTTGCCGTCCGACAAGGCTGCGGATGCGCGCAACTTCATGAACTCTTTGCAGTACTGGCTCGGTGGTTCCACGGACAACTTGGAAAACTTCTTGTTGATGATCGCCAAGGCGTACGTCCCGGAGCTCAAGGGCGTCGAGCTCACCGTGGCGGAACCGGAGGTGTTCCCGGATGTTGGCATCTGGCACCCGACCGCGCCGACGTACTACGAGGACTTGAAGGAATACCTCAACTGGTACGACACGCGTAAGGACATCAAGTTCAAGGCTGATGCTCCGGTTATCGGTCTCGTGCTCCAGCGCTCGCACTTGGTCACGGGCGACTCTGGCCACTACGACGGTATGGTGAGTGAACTCGAAGCCAAGGGCGCCAAGGTTGTTCCGATCTTTGCCGGTGGCCTCGACTTCTCCGGCCCGATCGAAAAGTTCTTCTTCGACCCGATCACCAAGGGTGCGTACGTCGACACTGTCTTGTCTTTGACTGGTTTCGCCCTCGTCGGCGGTCCGGCGCGTCAAGATCACCCGAAGGCGATTGAGTCTTTGAAGAAGCTCAACGTGCCGTACATGGTCACCGTGCCGCTCTCTTTCCAAACCACTGAAGAGTGGAAGGACTCTACTCTCGGCTTGCACCCGGTGCAAGTTGCGCTCCAAGTCGCTCTTCCGGAGCTCGACGGCGGTCTCGAGCCGATGATCTTCTCCGGTCGCGACTCCAAGTCTGGCAAGTCGCACTCTCTCCAAGATCGCGCGGCTCAAATCGCCAACCGCGCCATCAAGTGGGCCGCTCTTCGCAAGAAGACCGCGGCGAACAAGAAGCTCGCGATCACCGTGTTCTCTTTCCCGCCGGATAAGGGCAACGTCGGTACCGCCGCGTACTTGAACGTCTTCGGCTCCATCTACCGCGTGCTCCAAGGTTTGCGCCGCGAAGGCTACAACGTCGGTGTTCTCCCGTCCAGCGAAGAAGAGCTCATCAACTCTGTCTTGAACGACAAGGAGGCGCAATACGCGTCCCCGGACATGAACGTCGCCTACCGCATGCCGGTGAACGAGTACCAAAAGCTTTGCGAATACTCTGAATCCTTGCACGAGAACTGGGGCCCGCCGCCGGGCAACTTGAACACTGATGGCCAAAACTTGCTCGTCTACGGCAAGCAATTCGGCAACGTCTTCATCGGTGTTCAGCCGACGTTCGGCTACGAAGGTGATCCCATGCGATTGCTCTTCTCCAAGTCGGCGTCCCCGCACCACGGTTTCGCCGCCTACTACACCTTCCTCGAGCACATCTTCCAAGCCGATGCCGTCCTTCACTTCGGTACGCACGGTTCCCTCGAGTTCATGCCGGGTAAGCAAGTCGGTATGTCTGGTGTGTGCTACCCGGATTTGTTGATCGGTAACATTCCGAACATTTACTACTACGCGGCGAACAACCCGTCCGAGGCGACGATTGCCAAGCGTCGTTCTTACGCCAACACCATCTCCTACTTGACGCCGCCGGCTGAAAACGCCGGTTTGTACAAGGGCTTGAAGGAGTTGAAGGAATTGATCTCTTCTTACCAAACCTTGAAGGATTCCGGTCGCGGTCCGTCCATCGTCAACACCATCATCTCCACCGCCATCACGTGCAACTTGGACAAGGATGTCAAGGAGATTCCGACCGATCCGGAGGCGGACGCCGCCGACTTTGACGCCGACACGCGAGACATGATCGTCGGTAAGGTTTACCAAAAGCTCATGGAGATTGAATCCCGCTTGTTGCCGTGCGGTTTGCACGTCGTTGGCTGCCCGCCGTCCGCGGAGGAAGCCGTCGCCACCCTCGTGAACATCGCGTCCATCGACCGCGAAGACGAGGGCATCACCGCGCTCCCGGGTATCTTGGCCATGTCCATCGGCCGTGACATCGAGACCATTTACAGATCCAACGACGAAGGCGTCCTCGAAGATGTTCAACTCTTGCAAGACATCACCGAGGCTACTCGCGCGTGCGTCGGCAACTTTGTCGGCGCCGCCGCCGATCCGACGGGTCGCGTCGCCGCCGGTGCTCTCGCGAGCGTCGGTAAGCTCTTTGGCAGCGCTTCCATCGCGCTTCCGTGGGGTGATGCATTGAAGGGCACCAAGTTCGAATCTGCTGATGTCGAGAAGATGCGCACCTTGTTCGATTACTTGCGCTTCTGCCTCGAGCAAGTTGTCAAGGACAACGAGCTCGGCGCGCTCACCGAAGCGCTCGAAGGTCAATACGTGCTCCCGGGTCCGGGTGGTGATCCGATCCGTAACCCGAAGGTGTTGCCGACCGGTAAGAACATCCACGCCCTCGATCCGCAAGCGATCCCGACCGGTGCCGCGGTTGCCTCCGCCAAGGTTGTCGTCGATCGTTTGATTGAGCGCGAGAAAAAGGAAAACAACGGCAAGTACCCGGAGTCCATCGCTCTCGTGCTTTGGGGTACGGATAACATCAAGACGTACGGTGAATCCTTGGCTCAAGTCATGTTGATGGTGGGTGTGCGACCCGCCCCCGATGCGCTCGGTCGGGTGAACAAGCTCGAGCTTATCAGTTTAGAAGAACTCGGTCGCCCGAGAATTGACGTCGTCGTCAACTGCTCCGGTGTCTTCCGCGACTTGTTTGTCAACCAGATGAACTTGTTGGATCGTGCCGTCAAGCTCGCTGCTGAGCAAGACGAACCGGATGAGATGAACTTTGTCCGCAAGCACGCCAGAGAGCAAGCCGAAGAGCTTGGCTTGTCCATCCGCGAAGCCGCCACGAGAATCTTCTCCAACGCGTCGGGCTCGTACTCGTCCAACGTCAACCTCGCGGTTGAAAACTCTTCCTGGAACGACGAATCTCAGTTGCAAGACATGTACTTGAACCGCAAGTCGTTCGCGTTCAACTCTGATGCGCCGGGTGCGGGCATGGAGACGAAGAAGGAATTGTTTGAATCTGCTCTCAGCAAGGTTGACGTCACCTTCCAAAACTTGGACTCTTCCGAGATTTCCTTGACGGATGTGAGCCACTACTTTGACAGCGATCCGACCAAGCTCGTCCAAGGCGTGCGCAAGGATGGTAAGATGCCGTCCTCTTACATCGCCGACACCACCACCGCCAACGCCCAAGTGCGCTCCTTGTCTGAGACCATGCGTCTCGACTCGCGCACCAAGCTCTTGAACCCGAAGTGGTATGAGGGCATGATGGCGTCTGGCTACGAAGGCACGCGCGAGATCCAAAAGCGTCTCAACAACACTCTCGGCTGGTCCGCCACCTCTGGTCAAGTCGACAACTGGGTGTACGAAGACGCCAACGCCACTTTCATGGCTGATCCGGAGATGCAAAAGCGCTTGATGGAATCCAACCCGAACTCGTTCAGAAAGATGGTTGCGAACTTCTTGGAAGCGAACGGACGCGGTTACTGGGAGACGAGCGAAGAGAATATTGATCGTTTGCGCCAACTCTACATGGAGGTGGAAGATAAAATTGAAGGGGTCGATTCGGCGTAATTTTCACGCCTGCTGGTGTTTCTCATGGTTCGCCGCGCCGGTGCGCGCGACGAGTTTATGGTTCATTTACAGACGTCTCGCAAGACTTGGGGTCAGGTTTAGTGACTCCTTGGTGAGACGAGATGAGTGTCTCTACGTACGTTCACTCATCGCGGCGCGCTCGCGTCGTATTACATTTTTCGAATTTATATCTATTAGAATTCGTTTTGTGAATATGCACACAAACATTAATTAAATGGTCGTCGTCGTCGTCGTCGTCGTCGTCGTCGTGTCTCTCGGCGTGCGATGAAGTGACGTCTCGAATTCTCAGACACTGATGGGGAAACGAACCGTCATTCTATGGGAGGCACGACCGCCCCGTGAC
>Ga0255743_10001437_pt1 | contig 20399 bp, 33 predicted proteins | sample 101ome_19_FD_179950 | JGI IMG/M metagenome (GOLD analysis project Ga0255743, IMG submission 179950) | Coastal salt marsh microbial communities from the Groves Creek Marsh, Skidaway Island, Georgia - 101405AT metaG (version 2) | ecosystem: Environmental > Aquatic > Marine > Intertidal zone >... | reverse complement strand
CTATTAGCACACAATGCAAATATCACATACAAATACATGAATGAACAAATGCAAGCCCTATACTGCTACTTGGAAAAAGGCAGTGTAATTGTAGATCCTTGGAGGCAATACGAAGATGACAGATATAAAGTCATCCATTACGGAAACACACGAAAACTGGCATAAAGGTCACATTGAACCTTTTTGGAGCAAAGTTAGTTACACACAACTTAACTATGAACTAGAAAGTTTTAACAATCCGCAAGACTTGATGAAATGGAAACGTCAGGGTTATGTACATCCTACTAGCCATTACACAGGTATGCTATGTGACATGCGCAAACCTCAGCCTGCATGGAATGACCAAATTATCAAATGGTTTGAAGATACTTACAGTGTTGCAGATGTTGGCACTAGTTACTACAGAATGGGCACAGGTGTTATTCTACCAAATCACAAAGACACATACAAAAAATACAGAGAAATATTTGGCGTGCGATTAAAAGATTGTGTGCGTGTTGTTGTATATCTCGATGACTGGAAGCCTGGACACATTGCAGAAATTGAGGACAAACCCATAACAGATTGGCGTGCAGGTGACTACTTGTTTTGGGAAAGTGATACACCGCACATGGCTGCTAATATTGGACTAGAAAAGCGTTATACACTACAACTTACAGGTCACAGATGACACTTACATTCGATACACTAAAAAAGTTTGAACGTGTAATTAGTGAATATACTGGTGCACCTTTTGTTGTACTAACTGATAGTTGTACTCATGCAATAGAACTATGCATGCGTTATAAAAATCCAGGACCTGTTACATGTAGAGCACATACCTATTTAAGTGTACCTATGATGTTGCATAAACTTGGTGTACAGTTTTATTATGATCACGAGCCTTGGGAATATGAATATAGATTAGCACCAAGTAATATCTGGGACAGTGCTAGAGCGTTTGATCGAGGCATGTATCGTGCAAATGCTCTACAATGTATAAGTTTTGGTCCTAGTAAGCGTTTAGAAATAGGACACGGCGGCGCTATTCTTACAAACAAAGAGCATGAGTACAATACATTAAAGCAGATGGCGTATGACGGCAGAGATTTAGATATCTCACCGTGGCAAGATCAAGTAAACTTTTGTATAGGATATCATTATGGTATGAGACTAGAAGATGCACAATTAGGTATCCAAATGATGTCAAACAACAAACTAAAAGAAAAATACACACAACTAGTTGAATATCCAGATTGTAGCAAATTAAATATTGACCATTTGCCTAAATAATCATATAATAATACACAGTGACACACCACTATAACTCGGAGAATACTATGACAGTTTCACAACAAATTACACAAAGAATACGCAATGCTGGCGGACGCTATTGGGCAGGCGATAACATCTCAAGTTATCTGCACGAAGGCGACAAACAAGCACTAATTGAAGAACTTACAATTAAGTTTGAAGATGTATTAGACAGTTTAGTTATTGATCGTGCAAATGATCCTAACAGTAACGACACTGGTCGTAGATTGGCAAAAATGTACATTAACGAATTAATGAGTGGCCGATATGATCCTATGCCTAACGCTACTGCATTTCCTAATCATGTAGAAGAAGGCTATAAAGGTATGTTGGTTGTGCGTAGCGAACTAAAAAGTGTTTGCAGTCATCATCACCAGCCCGTAACTGGTGTAGCATACATTGGTATTATTGCGGCAGAGAAACTTATCGGATTAAGCAAGTATACACGCATTGCACAGTGGTGTGCAAGACGTGGCACATTACAAGAAGAACTGTGTAATGATATTGCTCGCGAGATTATGAATGCAACAGGTTCTAAAGATGTTGCTGTGTATATCCAAGCAACACACGGTTGTTGTGAAAATAGAGGCATTATGGCACATAGTAGTTTAACACAAACAACCGTATTAGAAGGTGCATTTAATAGTGATCCAGGAACAAAGAAAGAATTTTTTGACAATATCAAACTGCAACAAGAGTTTGCTTGCTAAATGAAAATAAGTTCTCACAACGAATGGGCACCACTTCGTAGTGTAGTAGTAGGCAGTGCGGCTGGTGCCAATAGGCCTGAAGGTTGCCACTTTGACAAGCCAGGTGCATATCCCGGACATGTAACTGCACAAGCAGATATGGACTTAGATCGCTTTGCTCGTACATTAGAACAAGAAGGTGTTAAAGTTTACAGACCAAAATACAACAACTTTGCACCATATGGTATGTACAACTATTGTCCACGTGACAGGCTATTAGTTATAGGTGATACTGTTATAGACTGTAACATGCAATACGACTGTAGAGATAAAGAAAGTCTTTATATTGACTTTGTTCTCAAAAATGCAAAGCGTGTTATTACTGTACCTCGTAATAAACATTTAAAATTTGATGCCGCTAACATTTGCAGATTAGGCAAAACACTTTTGTACTTGATTAGTCCAAGTGGCACAAGAGCAGGTGCTAGTTGGTTACAAAAGCAATTTCCCGATTATACAGTAGAAACAACACAAACTTATACAGGTATTCATATTGACAGTACTTTCTGCCCAGTTAATGAAGGGCTTGTTGTAGTAAATAAGGATAGAGTAAGCAAAAACACTTTACCCGAGTGTTTCAAAGATTGGGAGATTATCTGGCTCGGAAGCGAAGATCTACCACACAAACAATTTGCAGGTGAGGCTTTTGCAAGCAACTATATCCTGCTTAACTTTTTTATGATCCGTCCCGACTTGGCGGTCATAGATTATGCGCCTCGGTTGCAAGAGGCACTAAAAGCAAATGGTGTTGATAGTTATGTACTACCATTTGCACATTCGAGAACACTAGGCGGTGGACATCATTGTGTTACACTTGACCTACACAGGAGATAACAATGGATAGATCAGGTCCACTAATCGAAGCATTTGACAGATTGCCCGACGGGGTAATACGACAAGAACTAACATCATACTATATGCGTGATGGACGTCTTGTTAAAGAAACTGTTGAGCGAGTGTATGATTCAAAAGGAGATTACACTGATGGCACACACGTTGTGCCCTTAACAAAGTAATAATATAAAAAGGGATATATCAATGAATATTATTAAAACAATGGCATTTGCACTAGTAGTAGCACTAGGTGTTTCTTTCAGTGCAGTTGCAAAAGAACAAGTTACTGTAGGGTTTGTGTATGTTGGCCCAATTGGTGACCACGGATGGACATATCGCCATGATATCGGACGTCAACAAGTAGAAGAAGCATACGGCGACAAAGTAAAAACTATCTACGTTGAAAGTGTACCAGAAGGGCCAGATGCAGAGCGTGTTATGCGTGACATGATCAAGGCAGGTGCAGACATTATTTTTGCAACAAGTTTTGGTTATATGAACAGCATGGAAAAAGTTGCTAAACAGTATCCAGATGTTAAATTTGAACATGCTACTGGCTACAAGCAATCAGACAACATGGCATCATATGGTTTGCGTTTGTACCAAGCACGACATGTACAGGGTATTATTGCAGGCATGATGACAAAGACAAACAAGATTTGTTATGTTGCTGCTTTCCCAATCCCCGAAGTTATTCGTGAAATCAACACTTACTACTTGGGTGCAAAGAAGATGAATCCAGATGTTGAACTTTCAATTACTTGGGTAAACACTTGGTATGATCCAGGCAAAGAAGCACAGGCTGCAGAAGTTATGATGGCAGAAGGTTGTGACATGGTTGCACAGCACACTGACTCACCTGCTCCATTGCAGGCTGCAGAGAAAAAAGGTAAACTAGGTTTTGGTCAGGCAAGTGATCAGATCAAGTTTGCTCCTAAAGCACAGTTGACAGCAACTATTGACAACTGGGGGCCTTACTATGTAAAGAAGGTAGGACAGGTTCTCGATGGTACTTGGACTACAGGTGACTACTTTGGTCATATGAATGAAGGTGCAGTTCAAATGGCGCCATTTACAAATATGCCAGCAGATGTACAAGCAAAAGCACAAGCAGTTAAAGATGCTATTAGTGCAGGTACTTACTTTGCATTCACTGGTCCACTAAAGGACAATACTGGCAAACTTCAACTTAAAGCAGGTGAAGTTGCAGATGATGCACACCTTAATAGTATGATGTACTATGTAGAAGGCATCAAAGGCAAAGTGCCAGGAATGTAAAAAATGATTCCAGTTATTGATTTCAATTCAGAAACAGTGCTGGACGAGATTCGCGAAGCCTACACCACTGTGGGCTTCGCTGTCTTCACTAACACACTAAATGAACAAGATCAGCAAACCATGCATCGTTGGTTTGAGGACATGAAGGGTTTCTTTGAATTAGACTTAGAAACCAAAAAGCAGTATTCATATCAAGCACAAAATAACTTAGGATACAGTGTTATGGGTGCAGAAAATGTAGACCCAACTGCTCCTAAAGACATGAAAGAAAGTTTCAATTACAATAATACACGCATGCCAGAAGAACTATGGCCCAAGGAAGTTGCAGGTTTTAAAGAGAACGGATTGGAAACTATCCGTATTGCAGATGACCTTACTCTGCGTATATTGGCCAAATTTGACACTATACTGGACACAGGCAATACACTTGTAGATGCACATCAGGATCCATATAATACTACTCGCGTAATTCACTACCCTGCATATGATGGTCCAATTGAGGACAAACAAATGCGTATAGGTGAACACAGTGACTACGGCACTATTACATTGTTATGGCAGATCAACGATGTGCCTGGACTTGAAGTACAGGATTTAGGAGGTGTCTGGCATCCTGTACCCTATGCAGAAGATGGTGTCGTAGTCAACATTGGTGACTTGCTACAGCGTTGGACCAATGACTACTTTGTAAGCACTAAGCACAGAGTAGTAAACACACATATTCATATGCCACGTTACAGCATGCCGCACTTTGTGGATCCAACACCAGGCACTATTGTAGAAAATTTACGCAACGAACCTGCAAAGTATGAGCCCATTGAAAGTAAAGAATACTTAATGTGGCGCCTAGCACAGAGTTATTAACTATTGGTAAATATTAACATGCTAAATTATGATAAGTTATTTGAACAAGTAGAAACTTGCCAAGATTGGTATGACTTTTTAGACAACCCACAGTACGACAGTATTGATTTTGGATACGCTATTAGTCATAGATTTTGGAATCCAGATATTGCTCCTTACACCTATATCGGAAACATAGGAGGAAACTGGACTTGGACAAAACCTAACTCGGCACCTAATCCTAATAACTGTACTCTAGCAAGTGAGCAAGCAAAAGTTGATCAGTTTGGTTATCATAAAAGTTATGACAAATATCCAGTTGATGATCTATTGCAACGTATGATAGACTTACTAGAAGTAACAAACGTTACTGCAAATGTAAACTATCAAACTCCAAACAATATCACCAGACTTCACTTTGATATTATGACCACATTTCTTGGAGAACACGAAGATTTAAGCAGTGTGCCTTTTGATAGAGATACGCTACAGCCTGTAGGCATGAAACCTTTACGCAGATTCTTTGTTGCACTAAACGATTGGGAAGATGGACATGTATTTCAAATGGGCACAGAGCAATGGGCAGGTTGGCGCAAAGGCGATGTCATTGACTTTCATTGGCGAGGTGTGCCTCATAGTACTGCTAACACAGGATTCACAGACAGAGCACTGCTTAAAGTAAGTGGCTTTAGTGATATTGAGTATATTGGTGATGTAATTCTCAATGATTAAACAGTATATTAAAAGTTATCAAGATTTTCCCAAGCCGGGGATAGATTTTAAATGTACAGCAAGTTTGTGTGCAGGTGAAGGTTTTAGACTTGTAAACAACTATATGTATGATAACCTACTAAAGTATATGCCCTGCGATAAAATTGTAGGATTAGATGCTAGAGGTTTTATATTTGGTGCAGTACTAGCACATCGCACACGCTGTCCACTTGTACTGTGTCGCAAGCAGGGCAAACTTCCAGGGTCAACTGTAAGTAAAACATTTGATTTGGAGTATGCTACTACTACAATGGAAATACAAAAAGATAGCATTAGTAGAGGTGATCGTGTTATAATTATAGATGATTTAATGGCAACTGGTGGCACAATGCAAGCCGCTATTGATATGATATATGAACTACACGCAACACCTGTTGCTGTTGCAGTGGCAATGGATTTAAGTTTTTTAGATGGAAGTAAACGTATAACAGAACAAGGAATAGATTTTTATGCCGCAACAGAGTACCAATCGTGATATCATGGATGGTGTGACACTACCAGAATATGATCACAACAGACCAGGCGAACCACTTATATACGAAAGTGCCGCAGGTATTGTATATGCACGTTATGCAAATCCAGAACTAAAACATATCAAACGCTGGATAATAGGTGGAGATCCAAAAGGATTTATACCTGGTACTGGCATGCCCAAACCAGAGGAATGGTGGGAAATAGAAGAGCCATTGCCAAATTGGACTTTAATACAGCAACATCAAGAACTACGCGACAAATATACTGAATTTTTAGAATGTCAGCAAAAGTATGTTGCTTGGGAGAAACTAAGTGGACAAAGATGAATTCGATATTAGTGACATAATATTTGACTACGAAGATTATGATAAAAATTATATTAAGATAGAAACTAATAATAGCGGCACATTTGACATGCATGGATATCCTGTGTATGATGATGTTGTAAAAGTTCAGAATGATCTGCAAGAAGAACAGTTGAGAAACACCCATCCTGAACTAAAACAAGCATACGAAGAATATCAAAGACTGTTAGAAAAATATAAATTTTGGGATAAATTCGAGTCAAAATAGGTTGACACACATACAATCCGTGTTACATTAGTAATGTAGGTATAGATACGGAGAGTTCGATGAACAAAGCAATTACAAGTGTGTTATTCGCTAGTACAACTGCTCTTGCCGCTTGTGGCGGTGGTGGAGGCGGTGGAGGTGGCGACACATTTACTCCAATCACTGTTACTAACTTGGGCAGTGTTAATACATCAAGTATTAGCAATGGATTTGCCGCCGCTATTCAAACAGTTTCGCAAGATGGACTTGTAGATGCTGAAGAGACTGTTGAAATATTTGAATGGGTAAATTCTAACTCAAACATTAACACTACGGAACTAGCAAAATACACAGTTGATGTAAACGGCACAACAATGAACCTGCAGGAAGCATGGTACTTGCTTAAAGGCTACAAAGCACTGTACTATGATGGTAAAGAAACATGGTGGGATAACCTTGTTAAGACAGGACAGTTTGATGATGCAAGTGACGAATACGTTGAATTGAAAGCAATTGCTGATAAAAACGACGAAGACTATGCAAAAAAGATTGGTCAAGGCGGTGCTACTGTTGATGACTTTAAAGCAGACAAGGGTGTAAAAACTCTTAGTAGCACAGATACAGATACCATTACACTTACCGGTGATCCTGTTGTTGGCGAACCTACAGTTACAACAACCTACGTAGATGCTACAGTTGATACAGTGTTGGATGATGGACGTACACAACATGATGTTGTGCGTACATACACACATACCAGCAAAACTCCTAGTACTGTTACAGTAACTACCTATACACTCTACACTTATACATACAGTGATGGTACAACCAACACTGCGAAAGGTGCTGAAACAACTACTGAAACAACAACTTATTCTACAACTATTAGTACTGAAGAAAAAACAATTAGTACTACATACACAGCCGCGGCAGTAGATGAAGTAGTCGAAGAAGAACCTACAGAAGAAGTAGTTGAAGAAGAACCTACAGAAGAAGTTACAGTTGTTTCTACTGAAGTATCCTGGGGCACAAAAGTTTGGAGCCATGTTGAAAAAACTTACGGTGATCCAGTTGTAACAACTGAAGATGTAATTACTTGGGAAGGTACTGTAAAAGTAACCACCCGTGTTACTACTACTAGCACTCCTGAGTTTCATGAGCATTTTGATACACAAACTAAAACAACAATTACGCAATACAGCAACAATACCAGCGAAACAACTACAGAAGAAGTTATAACAAGTCGCGGCAAAGTTGCTAAAGGTAGTGTAGTAACTACAGACAGTGTTGAAATTGCTCGTGTACAAACAGACGACGGCGTTGTAGGCGAAGATCATGTAGACATGGGAACACGCACACCTGGTTATATTGCAGATGCTACACACTATCAAACAGATGAGTTTGCTTACATCAGCAACAAACAACTAAGTGTTAGTAACTTTGATGACGCATACAGCAGAGGTTGGACTGGCAAAGGATCGACTATTGTTATTGCGGACACAGGTGCAAACACTGCACACACAGACTTGGATGGCAACATCAAGCATACAAAAGACTTTACTGGTACTGACATTGCAATGAGCAGTAGCCACGGTACACACGTTGCTGGTATTGCTGGTGCAGAAAAGAACGGCAGTGGCATGCATGGTGCAGCATTTGATGCAGATCTTGCTATTGCAAAAGTGTCAAGTGGATCGCAGTATAGTTTTAGTAATGCAAAAAAGGCAGCGGCTTGGGGCAATAGCATAGGCAGTGTTGCTATTAACGTCAGTGCAGAAGTAAACTATGACAGTGCGTTCCGTAACAGCCTTGTTAAAAACGGCGACGAGTGGTATAGCACACACTGGTATTACGGTGAGAATGGTTACAATGGTGCAGTGCATGAAGCAGCAGAATGGAAAACTGCACTGGGTAGTGAGCAGGTACTTGTAAAAGCCGCTGGTAACGCAGGCTGGGACTATAGTGCTGGTATGAATCAGATGGCTACTGCTACTGATGCAAATGGTAACCTTATCCTTGATGGACAAATGATTATTGTTGGTAATTGGGATGAGAACAACGGAAAGATCAACGGTTCTAGTAACAAAGCAGGCACTGTTTGTGCTACTATGCAGAACGGTGTATGTATTGATGCTGCAAAGATAAAAGACTATTACATCATGGCAAACGGTACAGCAGTTACAAGCACAGCAGAAAACGGCGGATATGTTACTATGACGGGAACCAGTATGGCGGCTCCTGTAGTAACAGGTAGTATTGCAGTGTTACATCAGATGTGGCCACACATGAAAGGCAAGCATTTGGTGCAGTTGGTACTTGTAACCGGTAACAAAAACATTGCAGGATATGATGAAAACGTACATGGACAAGGTTTGCTTGATATGGATGCTGCAACACGCCCTGTGGGTGCAACAGGTTTGCCTACTACAGGACGCACAAATGGTGGTGTAAGTGCAGTAGCAGGTGGCGCAAATGTACAAGGTGTTGCGGCTAGTGAAATTCAAGCACTTACAAGTGTTATGGTGCTGGATAGTTTCGAGCGTGACTTCTACATTGACTTGGGCGATATGGCACAGAGTGTAGATACTAGAACCGCTAGTGTTGCAGAGCAAATGGGTGCAGTAAACTACTTTGCTCCTTATATGACACAGGATCAACAAGCAAGTGTTCCGTTTAGTATTAACGACAATAGCAACATTGAAGTTGGTTTTGGTAAGAGTGACGGACACTATTTGGGTAACAGTTTCCAAGGTACATTGGGTACTACTGAAGATAGTACAACAGTTTATGCAAACTACAACTATCGCAACGGTGGTTTTTATGCACAGGCTGGTGTAGGCTTTACCAGTGTTAACTTTGACAAGACAAACAGTATGTTAGTAGATGCAAACAATGTTGTAAGTTCAACTGCTACAGCAGGTTATGAACTTGCACCACGTGAAGGACATACACTTGGCTTTGCTGTAAGTCAGCCAGTTACAGTTGAGAGTGCAGAGTTTACATATCGTGTGCCTACAGCAAGAACACTGGATGGTCAAGTAGTACACGAAATGCGCACAGTGGACTTTAAGAGTGCGGATCGTGAAATTGATTTGGGTACCTACTATAACTTTGATATTACAAAGACAGGCTTTAAACAAGTTGATGACATAACTACAGGATTGGGACTGGAAGGTAATGTAAATGCGTTCGCGGAAATCCGCAACAATGTAAGTTCGCTAAAAGAAAATATTGAAAAGCGGGCTGGTGTTAGTGTACAATTAAAGTTCTAGTAAGGGAGAACACAATGGTTTATATAATTGAGCCAACACAAAAGAAAAGTGTAGTAGAAACTACATATTGGAAAAATGAAGAAACTGGCGAAACTATTACAATAGAAGTAGGCTGGCGAGGAGGATGTTTTATTATCCCTGAACTAGATGAAGATGAAACGCCGCCAGATGATCCTACAGTAGTAGCAAATGAAGATGGATTTGAAGTTTACAGTTATGCATATGCTGAACTAGATAACACATACGACGGGTGTTGGGAAACTATTACCATCACAGACAAAGACGGCAACACCTGTGACGATAGCAGTGATGAAGATAATCCACTTGCTGAACGCCTTACTGAAATTGAAGAAGGATGGTACGAAGATAGTTATACCTACATGGAAGAAAATGGATGGTATGATGAGGATAGTGAAACATGGATTTATGGTCCTTTACAGGTAACAGTTGAATAATGGTACCCAAGGCAGCAATCATACTTGCATTAGAAAAAGAAATCGAACACGCTCGTTCGTGTTTACAACCGCACGACACTGGACACATTCACACTGCTATTAGTTGGATGGAACATAGAGTTCGTGAATTAAAGGAAGAACTAGATGCTCAATATTCTAGAAAGACTGGGTAGGCGTAGAGTAATACTCGATAGAGAAAGTAATGAGCCATACTTGACTCGTTACTACTTGTTTTTAAAAGATAGGAAATGGTTTCCTTTTAATGTGTTTTTACACAATTTTCATAAGGGCGATTTAGATGATTTACATGACCATCCCTGGCCTTATTTTACTCTTATACTTCGTGGCGGATATTGGGAACATACACCTCGAGGAAGATTTTGGCGAGCACCAGGACACTTTCGATTCCAAACTCCGCGAAGCCTACATAGGATTGAACTTGAGCCTGGCGTTAGTGCTTGGACCCTTTTTATACCTGGTCCTAAACTAAGAGAGTGGGGATTCATTGTAAACGGAAAATGGATGCATTGCGAAAAGTATTTTGAATGGAGAAAACGACGTGCGAACTAAAGAAGAAGTATATGATCTCATTTTTGATCTAAATGAAGAAGCACACAGTAAAGCCTGGGATACCTGGGAAGAATCCGACAGGCTTATGGATAGTGAAGACGAAGATGATTGGGATCGTGCAGAAGAAGTAAAAGAAGAAGCAAGTGAGGAACAAGCAGGTTACTTTCGTGAAATGTTGGAACAGTATCCTGGATTGTTAGAAGAAGCAATGCACTATGCCGAAACTGATGAAAGTTTTAAAATGGAATGGGAGGCATGGTATTGCCCATGGTTAGACGAAGATGACGAATAAGAGATATATTAGCAATGGACAGATGCAAACAGGTGTGTTAGACATTGTAACACAAATGTATCATGACAACTGGCGTCCTGATTATATTGTGGGTGTAACACGAGGCGGACTTATTCCAGCAGTGTTAATGAGTCACTACACTGGCATTAAGATGCACACACTGGATGTGCGACTGCGTGATGCTGACCACGGGCCGGAAAGCAGTTGCTGGATGGCAGAAGATGCACATGCAGGTACAAATATTTTAGTACTAGATGATATCAATGACACAGGCGAAACATTCAGTTGGATCAAACAAGATTGGCAATCCAGTGCATATCCAAGAGATAAAGTTTGGGATGATGTATGGAGCAACAATGTGCGTTTCGCCGCTATCATTGACAATGTTCCTAGCAAGTTTGATGTAGACTATACAAGTATTGAAATTAACAAAGCAGAAGATCCAGCATGGATCGTTTTTCCGTTTGAGGAGTGGTGGTAATGCGTATACAAAAAATTGAATATCATCAAGTAAACAGTTACTTTACATATGAAATTGATGATGAAGATATTATTGCTGAATTTGGCAGTATTGAAAAGTTTGAAGAAGCCTATGCTGAAGAGTCAGATGAATTCTGGGAGTTCGTACAGGATTTTGACTATGACAGAGAAGATGATTGGTGGACTGATCGCAAAGGCGGCTACGATGTTGAATGGAGTATTGAAGATTGAGTTTAATTACAGAACATAAAGATTTTGTAAGTGTAGAGGAACTACAAGCCATATGGGCAATGTGTGTATGCAGTGACAACTGGCGTTTTGGACAAAAATCAAACAATGATACTGTCTATCCTATGTGGTTTCAATCATATTACGAAACGTTTAAAAAGCAATATAAAGAAGGAATACCTGAAGAGATTATACAAATTGGTGACCGATTTATTGATCTAATAGGCGATGAATACATGCTTGTGCGTAATATGATGGCGGGCAATACCTTTGGACAAGACGGTGATATTCATGATGACTGGTTAACTCCAGGCGAAAGTCTTACCGGTGTACTTTACCTAAATAGACGTTGGAACGACAATTGGGGAGGAGAAACGCTGGTATACGGTGAAGATGGATCAGTAGAGATAAGTAAGTTTGAAGCAGGTAAATTTATCGTGTTTGACGGAAGTAATCCTCACATTGGAAAAGGTCCTCAACGTGCCTGTGGCGAATTGCGTTGTATTCTGGCATTGCAGGCTGTTAAAACAGATGCTTGGCAAGAACATCTTGACAAACAGCGTAATAAATCATAAAATAAACATAGACGCCAAAGGATCGTCCGTCTTTAAATATTCCGACCTATAACAATAGGAGTAGGTATAATGCCTTATACAAGTACTAAAACATACGGACACAACATTGGACTTAGTGCAGTGTTTCGTCAACCACATGCAGATCATTCACACTGTAGATTCCTGCATGGATACAGTCTAGCATTTAAGTTTACATTCTCATGTAGTGATTTAGATCATCGTAATTGGGTGCAGGACTTTGGCGGACTAAAAGAACTAAAACAGTGGCTTGAAGAACAGTTTGATCACAAGGTTGTAATTGACAGTGAAGATCCACACATGGAAGACTTTTATGACCTTGAGAAAAAAGGACTTGCTGAAATTACTGTAATGGATGGCGTAGGTGCGGAGAAGTTTGCTGAACATGCTTGGCGTTTTGCAGATGAACTTGTGCGCAACCAAACAGGTGGGCGTGTAAGTTGTGAGAGTTGCGAGTGTAGTGAACATGGCGCAAACAGTGCAATCTATACACCTTGGCATGTGCGTAAAGAAAAATTTGCTGAAGAATAATGCACATCATAGCATATAACGCCGGAAGTTATGGACAATTCACTGGCTGGTGTTTAGATTGGATGCAAGGCAAACATAGCGAAAATGCTAGACCTTTCACTAGTAGAGGCAACAGTCATAACAATGGATTAGTTAATCAAACAACTGTTGACAATGCGATAACTTCGCCTGTTACGAATTCGCATGTGCATCCTATCCAAACCGAATCCGATAATCTTATAGTTCAACTTGAAAAATTACTTAGTGTGTATGATAAAGTTGTGTTACTGTATCCATCTATAGATGATTTTTTATGGAATTGTAACAATAAACTTAATAAAATATGGGGAGTACAAGGATGGATTGATCAGAATATATCCAATCCTTGTTTATCTAATTGGGAAGATAAACAACTATGGGAAATTAGAGAATGGCTTAGTATATGGCTATATGACCAACATATGGCAGAATCAGGCTATCGTGACATAACAAACTATAGTAATGATCGTGTATTTAAAATCCCAATCAATAAAATAAGAGATGATTTCATAAACACCTTTCAATCTTTATCTAAATATTTAGAGTTAGATAATATTCGAAGCACAAAAGATTTAGAAAAGTTGCACGAAGATTGGCTGTTAAATGAAAAACACTTGTACAAAGATAGGTTGATAGAAAATATTGTTTATGCTATAATAAATGATATACATAAAGAGATGACAGATTTAACTATTTTTGATCAAGCAGATATACAACGCAGATTAAGACTAGAAGGCTACGAGATCGAATGTTACGGACTAAATGAATGGCCCAAAACAACAACACAACTTAGAGAATTAATTTATGAAGCAGATAATAGAAAGTCCAGTATTTGAAAAAGGTTATCCTTCGTATGAAGCAGTTAACAGGAAGCCAGCAATGAAACTTAGATACAGTGAAGCATTTTATAGTGTACAAGGTGAAGGCAAGTTTGTAGGAGTACCTAGTGTGTTCCTACGCACGTTTGGTTGTAACTTCCGTTGTATGAACTTTGGCTTGCCCAGAGGCACACCAATGCGCAGTGAACAAGGTAAACACAATCCAGAAGTCAAAGCATTGCTGGATAGTGGCGTTGTAAATACAACAGAGAAATTTGAAGACTTGCCTATTATTCACACAGGTTGTGATACATATGCAAGTATCTATCCTGAGTTTAAAAAGTTTATGCAGGATAGAACTGTAGATGAAGTTGTAGAACACTTGTTGAGTTTAACTCCAGAAGGCAAGTGGACTATGGACAACGGACAAGACGTACACCTTATTTTTACAGGTGGCGAACCACTGTTAGGATGGCAGAAATTTTACACAGAACTATTAGAACATCCACGTATGAAGGACTTAAAGAATGTTACATTTGAAACAAATGCTACACAAAAATTACAACCTGCTTTTAAAGACTATCTCAACAATCAGGACAGATTTACAGTCACTTGGAGTTGTTCCCCGAAACTTAGTGTTAGCGGAGAATCTAAGGCTGATGCTATTAAGCCTGGGATTGTTGCCGATTACTATGGCATTAATCGCAGTGAACTTTACCTCAAGTTTGTTGTCGCTGACAGTGTGGATGTGGACGAAGTTGCGGATGCTGTTCAAGCATACCGTGACGCAGACGTTAACTGTGCAGTATATTGTATGCCGCTTGGCGGACGTTCGGAAGAGTATACGCTCAATGTTCAACAAGTCGCAGAACTTTGCATGGAGCGAGGTTGGAGGTTCACTCCAAGACTACACATCAGTCTCTTCGGAAATGCCTGGGGAACATAAGAAGGAAACACAATTGGACAAGGCAATGAAAGCACCAATTGATGAAGATAAACTAAGACGGGCAGGAATGTAATGTTAGACAAATTTAATCCATTTAAAAAGAAAGAACAACCTAAAAAGTCTGCACCCAAACGTAAAAAGTCTGAAAAAGAACTTGCTACAGAAGCAGGCGAACCTTGGGTAAGTGTATTAAGTATGGAACTTGCAGAAGGTAGTTTAGAACAGGGTGCCTTTGAATTGGATTGGAACGATATATTTGTGGCTAAACTGATTCGTGCAGGCTATCAGGGCAAATCTGACAATGACATTGTGGATAACTGGTTCCAGGATGTATGCCGTAATATTGTAATGGAAAGTTATGAAAAAGATCAAGCAATGCGTAATGTTGAAAACATCGACGAACACAGGAACGCATACAAGTGATCTATATAAATGGTGATAGTCACAGTGCTGGTGCTGAACTAGTACAAGATTATTGTTTTGCAGAGGACGATCCTCGTTATATTGCTTACGGCAGAAGAGCTCATCCAGAAGCAATCCCTCTTACATTTGGATATAAAATAGCACAAGCACTTAATCAACCATTTTTTATGGATGCTGAGAGTGCAAGTAGTAATGCTAGAATACTTCGTACTACAAGACAATTTGTAGAACAAACACAAAACAAAAGCAAACTGTTTTGTATTATAGGATGGACAACCTGGGAGCGAGAAGAATGGCTAGTGGACGATCAGCATCTACAAGTTACCGCAAGTGGTACAGATTCTGTGCCAGAACATATGGTAGAAGATTACAAGCAGTGGGTGTTAGAGCAGACACCCGAAGAATGCAAGAGAAAGCAAAGGGTTACAAAACTAGAAATTGATAACCTTGCTAACATTTTCAATGAACAAGGAATAAAGTATTTGTTTTTTCATACTGATGATTATGCACAATACCTAATGGAACAAGGCTACCAAACTATTAATAATGGCTATCATTTTGGTGCAGATGCACACACTGCTTGGTATAAACATTTGTTGCCTCAAGTAATGGAAAAGTTTGGTGCACAAAATACGTTGACAAATATACCAAAGCGTAGTATTATAAACACAGTTAAAGAACAATTTAGAGGTTTCAACTGATGGCAACTTACTTGCTTGTAGATACTATGAATACTTTCTTCCGTGCCCGCCATGTAGTTCGCGGTGATGTAAGTGAAAAAGTCGGTATGGCAATACACGTCACACTAAATGCAATCAATAAATGCTACAAACAGTTTAATGCAGATCATGTAGTGTTTGCACTAGAAGGACGCAGTTGGCGCAAGGACTTTTATACTCCTTATAAAAAGAATCGTAGTGATAAACGTGCGGCACTTACTCCTAAAGAAGCAGAAGAAGATGCGGCTTTCTTTGAAGCATATGATGACTTCTTAAAGTTTATGAGTGAGCGTACAAACTGTAGTACTATTAAGTGTGATATTGCAGAAGCAGATGATATTATTGCACGTTTTATTGCTAAACATCCTAATGATGAACATGTTATTGTAAGCAGTGACACAGACTTTGTACAGTTGCTAACTCCTACGGTACATCAGTACAATGGCATTACAAAAGAAACTATACGTCTAGATGGTGTATACGATGATCAAGGTAAGCCTGTTGTAGACAAAAAAACTGGAGAACATAAGATTCCTGCTGATCCTCAGTATCAACTGTTTAAGAAATGTATGCGTGGTGATCCTACAGACAATGTGTTTAGTGCGTATCCAGGTGTGCGTGAAAAGGGTAGTAGTAAAAAAGTTGGACTAGTAGAAGCATATGCAGATAAAGATACCAAAGGTTTTGCTTGGAACAATCTTATGCTACAGCGTTGGACAGATCACAATGGCGAAGAACATCGTGTGCTAGATGACTATGAACGCAACGTAGTGCTTGTGGATTTAACTGCACAGCCTACTGAGATTCGCAATTATGTTGATGACATTATTACAGAACACAGTGTTGCTAAAAACAAATCTATGGTGGGCGCACACTTTATGAAGTTTTGTGGTAAGTGGGATATGCAACGCATTGCAGAAAATGCAACACAGTTTGCAGAACTATTGCAGAAAAACTATCCGGAGGAAAACAATGCAGTACGTGGCTAAACCTGTACTTGAAAATAAGTTTTGGATATTAGAAGATAATGGACAAAAAGTAGGCACTATTCGCAGTAACGAGCATGGTGTTACACTCACTGTTGGTAAAGAAAACCAAACATTTAAGAAGTTAGACGAACTCAAACAAAAGTTCAAAGTAAGTTTTACCGGAAAAGAACTTGTTAAAAAAGAAAAACTAGAGTTTGAAGTACACGGCTTTCCTTGTAAAACACAACCTTTTAATCCTATATATGATTGTAAACGCAAACTACCTTTGTATACAAAAACAGAAGGTAGCCAAAGTTTCTTCTGCGCAGGATACTATGTTGTGCATTGGGAAGATGGCAGTCATAGTCCTAGTTATTGTCCAAAACTTATTACATTAAGTAGATATGATTTTGATGGTCCTTTCAAATCTAAAATGGAAATGCAGGAAATACTTAGGAAAAGCAATGGCTAGACCGCAGTTTCCTAACTTAGATAAATTTGCTCACAGTTGCATAAACCTGCGCAAAGATAGTTTGACTGTACCTGCGCAAGATGCACGTGGTGTTGCAAACGATTATACCCGCCTACTTGAATACATTACTGAACTTCAAAACACTGTAATCGAACTTAAACAAAACGATGTTATCAAAGTAGAAATAGATAATGGTCAATTCTAAGCACCTACTACTACACTTTCCCGGTCATCACGGAAACTTTCTCAGTAGAATGTTTGACTTTGCATCAGGCAGACTTGAGCAGTTTGATGTGTTCAACAATGCCACAGGCACTGCTCATGCACACAAAAAACTATATCCGCATCAATCTTTTATCACTTGTTGTCCAGGCGAACTTAAAGGTGAATATGATGATGAATATGATCTCACAGGCAAAGACGTCGCCATCACATTTAACAAAAATCACTTTGCATTTGAAACTGTATACTTATTATTTAAAGCAAACAGAGACAGAGGTATTGATCTATTAGACGATGATCAATTAGACTTGGCTATAAACCTTACTGTAGATAAGCGTGAAAATCGCAACTTACTAGTAGATCCTCAGGCATTTACAAATCCCATTGATTGGTTCATATATCAGTTTAACGTAGTCAAATATATATGTGATCGTCAAAACGTAATGGATCGTGAATTTAGTGTACACTGGATGTATAATAATAGTTTTGAAAAGCGTCTCCGTGAGCTACTAGAATGGTATGGACTTGAACAACAGCACAGCGTTTATGAACACCATCAAAGGTTCTTGGAACTGCGTCAGCCAATGCTGGAAGCAAAAGGAAAAACGGGCAGTTGTTTTCAAGATGCATTTGTGTGCTGGCAAGAGAACATTGCGAACTGTAGAACAAATCCAGTAGATATTAACATCCTGGGACCTAGACTCAAACAACTCTACAAAAATCATTAACTACGCATATTTCTGGATAAATAATATTAGCATATTATAAAGTGAGATCCAGAAAATGAGTAGACCTAAACCAACTGTATTGTTGGAAAAAGTCGAGAAAGAAACTTACAAAGCCGAGCAGGTGCTTGCAAGTGAAGGCATCTGGGCAGTTTACTACGACAAAAAACCAATCAATCTAAAAACATTCAATATGCTTATTAGTTACCCAGGGCCTAAGTATAAAAAGGTATCCTTCTCTAATCCTGGACATGCTATTAACCTATGTAAAAAACTTAACAAACAGTTTCAAACAGAGTTGTTTACAGTTGTTGTACTAGACAAAGGTAAGCAGATCTATCCATGATATGCGCAGTAAGGACGAATATACTGCCGCTTTTTTAGAAAACGATCCTAGAGAGCCTCATCTAGACCGCAATATGATATTGCGTATGTCAATTGGTGGCAAAATGCTCGACGAGATGGCGGCTTTAGACTTACCCAAAAGGGTTGCCTGCACTGTATTGATAGACTAGAATTAGAATATTATGAAATACCTATTTCTGATATTGATCCTAGTCCTAAGTTTTTATTAGATCTTGACAGATTTATCAAAACACCTTATTATATAAGAAACATAAAAAAACAAAGCAGAGCAATATTATTGTTTGATAAAAAAACATATTTTGCACTAACTATGTACAACAATGACTTTGAAAAATTTATAAATGCACACAAAGTTTAAACACTTTTATACTCGTGAACTAGATGACACACACTGGCGTTGGATAGTCACAGCAGAAGTTGACAGTGATACGCCCAGAGGAAAACGAGAATTCCTTGCTTGGATGCATGATCATTTTGGTGAACCAGGTAATCGTTGGAGCATACGCTGGAGTATGCTAGGTGTTGATATACGTTTTCATGAGCCTAGAGATTACTTCAAATTTTCCATGTTTCACACAATTGAGCCAGAGAAAGAATAAATAATATTACGTTAACACTAATTCGCAAGTTGGGATAAGGCGCCAACATGTTCGCTCTAATGAAAATTAGGGCGGTTTTTTTGTGGTTTTTTTAAGAAAAAAGGTTGACATACATGTAATATGTGTTATGTTTAATAGTAAGTTGTTTTTAAGGAGTGAGAGACATGACAAAGTTCGTTATTACAGCAAAGATGCAAAATGGTGATGCTTGGGAAACCACACGGCATACTAAACAAGGTTTGGATACAGTAATCCAAGACATCCTTAAAGATGACGCTGTCGTTAGTTTTAATGTTGAAGAGATTCGTATATAATGGAAATTGGACAAAAGGTTTTACTAAAAGGCAAGAGCCGGCACGGTAAAAACCGTATTCAACAACATGGATCTATGTGGACTGTCACAGACTTGCGCAAGTTTAACGGACACGATGCTTTTCATTGCATCAGTGAAAACGAAACTTTTAGCGTAGGCACACAGGGCAAAAAGATCCGTGACGGTCGCTGGGTGTTTCTAAAAGACGATCCAAACTTTTTATTTTTTACTTAGGAGTATAGTATGTATTGGTTGGAAGTAGCAATGCCAGATGGCGAACTCCTAATTTGGGAACACCTTGCTCCACAGCAAGTTATTTTCCTGCGTAACAATTATATCAATTTGGGTAATAAAGTTCGCACAGGCAAGCATAAAAAAGGTTGACACATCTGTATAAGATGTTATTGTGTATGAGTAAGTTTTTTAACGAGGAGTAGAAAATGTCAGTAGATTCAAGAACTGTAACTGTAAAAGAAGCAATTAGTCGCGTAACTCGCGCTATTAAAGCAAACCGTCCGCTTTTCCTCTGGGGTCCTCCAGGTGTTGGCAAAAGTGAATTGTGTCAGGGCATTGTAGATAGCGGTGCGCTTGGTAA
>Ga0255743_10001431_pt1 | contig 20444 bp, 18 predicted proteins | sample 101ome_19_FD_179950 | JGI IMG/M metagenome (GOLD analysis project Ga0255743, IMG submission 179950) | Coastal salt marsh microbial communities from the Groves Creek Marsh, Skidaway Island, Georgia - 101405AT metaG (version 2) | ecosystem: Environmental > Aquatic > Marine > Intertidal zone >... | reverse complement strand
TAACACAAATTTTTGCTCTACTACCAGGATCTCTAGATGAAGATTTAATTTCAATTAAACCATCATAGATTTCTGGAACTTCTTGAACAAATAATTTTTCCATAAATTTAGGGTGTGCTCTAGATAAGAAGATCTGTTGACCTCTTGGCTCTCTTCTTACATCAAAACAATATGCTTTAACCCTATCTCCAGCTTTAATATTTTCTCTTGGAATCATTTCGTTTTTTTGAATGATTGCTTCAGTTCTTCCAAGATCAACAATCACATTTCCAAATTCTAATCTCTTAACAATTCCACTTAAGATTGTATCTTTTTTGTCTATAAAATCGTTATATTGTCTTTCTCTCTCAGCTTCTCTTACATTTGTACTGATAACTTGTTTTGCAGTTTGAGCGGCTATTCTTCCAAAGTCAAATGATGGTAATGGTTGTAAAACTTCATCTCCAACTTTTTTTTCTTTATTGGATTCGTTTAAAGTTATTGCATCCTCAAGTTTAATCTCTGTGTTAGCATTTTCAGGATTTTCTGAAATTACTAATTTTCTAAAAAGTTCAATATCGCCATTTTCTCTGTTAATTAAAACTTTAATTTCGTTATCTTGTCCAAATTTCGATTTTGCAGCTTTTGCAATTCCAGTTTCCATTGAAGTAATTATTAGTTCTTTATCAATAGATTTTTCTAAAGCTACTGCTTCAGCAATTCTTAATAATTCTAGTTTGTCTGCTCTTTTGTTTAACATTTTTTTGTTTGCTCCAAAAAAAAATGGGCTAAAGCCCATTTTGTAAATTCAATAATGTAAGGGCAATATATAAAAGTTTTTTTTTAATTCAATAAAAACTATTTTGAAAAAACCTTAGTTTTATCAGTATTTTCCCAAGAAAATGCACCATCGCTTTCAGGTGTTCTTCCAAAATGACCATATGCTGCTGTTTTTTGATAAATCGGTTTGTTAAGATTTAACATTTCTCTTATTCCTCTAGGACTCAGATCAAAATTTTCTTTAATTTTTTCTTCCACAAATTTATTTTTTTCCAAATCACCGTCAAATAAATCTACATAAATTGAGAGAGGTTTTGATACACCAATTGCATAAGCTAATTGTATCAAACATTTTTCAGCAATTTTTGATGCAACAATATTTTTGGCTATATATCTTGATGCATATGCGGCCGATCTATCGACTTTAGTTGGGTCCTTTCCGGAAAATGCTCCTCCACCATGTGGAGCTGCACCACCATAGGTATCAACAATGATTTTTCTTCCCGTTAAACCACAATCTCCATCTGGACCACCTATAACGAAGTTACCAGTTGGGTTTACATAAAACTCATCTTCGTTAAATCCTTCTAAAAATTTCTTAGGTATTGAGTTTAATAAATACGGTCTTAATAATTCTCTTACTTTTGCTTGATCAACGTCAGCAGAATGTTGTGAAGATATGACAACTGATTTTACTTTTTTAGGTTTTCCATTTTCATACTCAAATGTTACCTGGCTTTTAGAGTCTGGTTCAATATTTTTTAATTTCCCAGACTTTCTATCAGCCGCCATTAACCTTAAAATTTTATGTGAATAATAAATCGGAGCTGGCATTAATTCATCAGTCTCATTACAGGCATATCCAAACATAATTCCTTGATCACCTGCACCCTCATCTTTATTGCCTGATGAATCTACACCCATTGCAATATCAGCAGACTGTGAATGTAAGTGACTTTCTATTTTTGTAGCCTCTCTCCAAGTAAAACCATCCTGGTCATAACCAATATCTTTGATGCAATCTCTAACTTTTTGTATTAATTCATCTTTTTTAATTTCAGGTCCTCTTACTTCACCTGCTAAAACAACTTTATTAGTTGTCGTTAGGGTTTCGCATGCGACTCTCGAAAATGGATCATTAGCTAAATAACTATCAACTACCATATCTGAAATTCTATCTGAAACTTTGTCTGGATGACCTTCAGAAACTGATTCACTTGTAAAAAGATAATTTTTTAAATTACTCATTAGGAAATTCTATTAAATGAAAATATCAAAAAAATATATAACAAAATTATAACTAAAAACATTTTATTCCCATATTTTGAAAAAATGGTTTCTTTAAAGATTTTCTTATCTTTGAAATCTATGTATCCAATTTGGCCAAATTCTATTTTTTTTTCAATTTTGCCAATTGGATTAATTATTGCTGAAATTCCATTATTTGCAGATCTTAATAAGTATTTTCCACTTTCAATTGCTCTGAATATGCTGTGTGTAAAATGTTGTTGAGGTCCAATAGATTCGCCAAACCATCCATCTTCAGAAATATTTAAGATGTAATCAAAATTTGGTTTATTAAAAATACTTCCTGAATAAATTATTTCATAGCAAATCAATGGCAAAATTTTCAGACTAAAACCTTTTTCATTAACTGAAAAAATCTCTCTGTTATTTCCACTACTAAATGATTGATAATTGTTTGTTAAAGACCTTAGACCAATTTTGTTTAAAATTTTTTCAAAGGGCAAAAATTCTCCAAATGGAACTAATTTTACTTTCTTGTAATCATTAATAAGGTTTAACTTATGATCATAAATAGACAGTGTATTATAAAAATAATCTTTCTCATTAATTTGTTCGTAGCTGTTAATTCCAATTGCTAATAAATGGTTTTCATTAAATTTTTCACTAAACAAAAATTCAAACTCTTTTAATTGTTTTTGGTTAATGTTAGGTATTATTCCTTCAGGCCATAAAAAAATTGTTTTAGTTTCTTTATCTGGCTGACTTATTTTAATTAATTCAGTAATTACTTCTGCTGTATCCGAATTGCCATAAAATCTATCAAGATTTATTTTTGTGCCAATAACTCTTATAACGTAATCATTATTAAAACTTTTAGAGGATTGAAAAGAACTAATATTACTGGCACCAAGTGAAAAAAATATAATTGGTGATAATAAAAAGATAATACAAACTAATATCTCTTTTCTGTTTTCTCTTAAAATAAAAATTGAGGGGCTAGCAAAAAGGGATATACAAAAAATGTTAAAACCATAAGTACCTACGAAAGATAGAATTTGCAATATTTCTATATTTTCTGAAAAACTGAATGCAATTAAATTCCAAGGAAAGCCTGTCAAAATATTGCCTCTAAGGAATTCAGTTAAACCAAACAAAAGAGAGAATAAAAACAAATTGCTAGCAGGCTTTTTAATATCAATTTTAAAAAAAAAATAAGTTGCTAAACCGTAAAAAGTCCCAAGGAACAGTGGAATTAAAATTAAAGCAAAAGGTATTAAAAAACTAAAATTTTCATCGAAAGTTAAGGAAATTGAGATCCAATATAAGTTGCTTAAAAAATAACCAAAACCAAAGAGCCATCCGCTTAAAAAAGAATGGTTTATTACATTCGAACGTTTTTTTTGAAAAATATATATAAAAAACAAACTAATCGTAAAAAAATTAATAAATAAATAATTATAGGGAGGTAAACTTAGAGATGTTAAAGCGCCCAGTATTATTAAAAAAAGGAATTCTAAATATTTTTTATTTTTCAAATTAATTAATTTTTTTAATTACTGACTGATAAATTTTTTGCTCTTCTTTGAGCATCTTTTTATAATCTTTAAGTTTAATATGGTCAAAACCTAATAAATGTAAAAAGCCATGAATGAATGTTTTAATAACTTTTTCTTTGAATAAGCTTAAATTTTGATTTTTAGGTTTATTCATAAAATCATAGCTGATTACAATATCACCCAAGTATAATTCTTTATTATTCTTCCATTTATTATTGAAAGGAAACGACAATATATCTGTTGGCTTATTTTTATTTCTAAATCTTTTATTTAAAATTTTTATACTTTTATTACTGGATAATAATAATGTTAGAGAAAATTTTTTATTTAAAAACTGATATTTTTTTGGAAAATGTTTGCATATAGCCTTAAAAAAAAATTCAATTTTTTTAATTTTTTTTGACCAATTTTTTTCTTCTGAAACAACTTCAATCTTAATCATTATGATTGCTATAAGCCTTAACAATCTTTGATACGAGCGGATGTCTTACTACATCTGAATGATCAAAATCAATGACAGATATTTCATTTAAGTGAGATAGCAATTTTTTAGATCTATCGAGACCAGACATATTTTTATTGGGTAAATCTATCTGAGTAGGATCACCATTTACAACTATTTTGGTATTCTCTCCAATCCTAGTTAAAAACATTTTAATCTGTGTGTCTGTTGCATTTTGAGCTTCGTCTAAAATTGCAAACGAATTTTTTAAAGTTCTACCTCTCATAAATGCCAAAGGAGCAATTTCAATATCTCCAATTTCAATCATTCTTTGAATTTTTTCAAAGTCAAATAAATCATATAAAGAATCGTACAGAGGCCTTAGGTAAGGATCAACTTTCTCTTTCATGTCGCCAGGTAAAAAACCTAATCTCTCACCAGCTTCAACAGCAGGTCTTGATAAAATTATTCTTTCAATTTTTTTTTCTAATAGCATCGTTAAACCCACCGCAACGGCAAGAAATGTTTTTCCTGTACCTGCGGGCCCTGCGGAAATTACAATATCACTCTGCCTTAGGGCTCTAACATATTCTTTTTGTTTTTCTGATCTAGGAATTATAGATTTTTTAGGAGTTTTAATAATATCCGTAACATTTTGATTTTTAACTTTTTCGTTAATCATAAATTTATCAATAGATGATAATATGTCTTTATTTTCTATGTTTCCATTGTTTATAAATTGATTGGCTAAAAATTGTATTGCATCTTTAACGATTTCATTTTTTTCAGGTGTGGATTTAATTAAAATAGAATTTCCTCTTGAATACAAGTTTGATTGTGTAATTTTTTCTAATTCTTTAAGATTTTTATTAAATTCACCAACTACACCCATTAGCAAGTCATTGTCATGAAAAATTACACTAAGTGTATTATTATCGGAATAAACAAACTTTAAATTTTTATCAAAATTTTTCTTATTAGTAATGCTCAAGTTTTAAGCTACCCTTTGATTTGATTGTCCAACAACTTCGCCAAACAAAGTATTTTGATTACTATTTTTAATTTTAACTTTCACAATTTTTCCAATTAAATCATCAGTACCATTAAAAAGAACAGAAGTCATGTATTCAGATCTAGCAAATAGTTTGGATTTATCATCAGTTCGATTTTCAACAAGCACATTAATTGTTGTATCCTCTAATTTTTTATTCATATTTATTTGATTATTAAATAATTTTTGTTGTACTATTTCTAATCTTTCCATAGATTTTTTTTTATCAATTAGTGTTAAATCTGCTGCAACCGTTCCAGGTCTAGGACTAAAAATAAATGAAAAAGAATTAATAAATTTTATTTCATCAATAAGTTTGACGGTTTGTTCAAAATCATTTTTTTCTTCACCTGGATAAGCAATAATAAAATCACTCGAAAATTCTATATTTGAGTTAATTTTTTTCAACTTATTAAAAATTTCCAAATAAATTTTTATTGTATGCTTTCTATTCATTAAATTTAAAATTTTATCTGATCCACTTTGAACGGGCAAATGCACTAAAGGCATCAATTTTTTTGAACTTTTATAAACATCTATTAAATCATCTGTCATATCTTTTGGATGGGAAGTTGTGTAGCGAATACGCTCAATACCCGAAAGTTTTTCAAGCTCTAAAATTAAATTTGATAATCTAAAATTTTCAAAATTATATGCATTAACATTCTGTCCCAACAATATGATCTCTTTTGAACCATTATCGACTAGGTGTTTTGCTTCTTCTAGTATCTGATTAAAAGGTCTAGAATATTCAGGTCCCCTTGTGTAAGGCACCACACAAAAATGACAAAACTTATCACATCCTTCTTGGATAGTTAAAAATGAAGAAATTTTTGATGTTTGATTTTTAATTTTACTTAAATATTCAAACTTTGTTATGGCATCGAATTCGGTCTCTTCATGTTTTTTATTTTTAGTTTGATAATTAAGAATTGTGTCATTAATTTTATGATAAGCTTGAGGGCCCAAAACCAAATCAATATAAGGTTCTCTTTTTAACATTTCCTCATGTTCTGCTTGAGCAACACAACCTGCAACAATGACTAAAGGCTTAGATTTTGATCTAAAAATTTTCTTAACTCTTCCAATTTCATGATAAACTTTTTCTTTAGCCTTATCTCTTATATGGCAAGTATTTAGCAAATAACAATTAGCATCCTCATATTTTTCAGTTTTAACAAATCCAATTTTTTTTACAGTGTCGTATATTCTATTAGAATCATACTCATTCATCTGACAGCCAAAGGTTTTTATAAAAATTTTCTGGCTCATTATTATTTTTTAGACTTCTTTTTAACCCCATAAAGTTCTAGTTTGTGATCAACTAAAGTGTATCCATATTTTTCTGCAACTTTCTTTTGTAATTTTTCTATTTCTTCGTCGACAAACTCTATTATCTCTCCAGATTTAACATCAATTAAGTGATCATGATGGCCTTCATTTAATTCCTCATACCTTGCTTTTCCGCCCTTAAACTCATGTTTAGTTAAAATACCAGACTCTTCAAATAATTTTACAGTTCTGTAAACTGTTGCAATGCTTATTTTGGAGTCAATTTTTGAAACACGGTTATAAAGCTCATCAACATCTGGATGATCCGTAGACTCAGACATTACTTTTGCAATAATTCTTCTTTGGTCAGTTAATTTTACTCCTTTAGATAAACATTTAGATTCTATAGTTTCTGACATAATTAATTTTAACTTATATAAATCGGATTAATCAAATTTTTTTTAATTTTAAATTTTTCGCACAAACTTGGTATATTTTCATATTTATCTTCACTCAAATCACCAAAATCTTCAAAACTGAAACAATAATAATCAATTTTTTTTGCAACAAATATTGCTTTAACTACAGATAAGGAGTTTCTGATGCCAGCAAAACTGCCAGGTCCTCGGTTAACATATAATTTTGAAATTTTATCAATCTTCAAATCATACCTATTGATAAATTCATTTATTAAAATTGTTAATTTTTCATAATTAGTTTTACTATTTTCATGACTAGTACTATAAATATTTTCATCTTTAATGAGCGTTAAACATATTTTTTTACCTGCTGCATCAATTATTAAATTATTCATAGTATTCTTTTTATTAATAACGAATTCTAAAGCAGAAGATAATAATATCAAACAATATTCAAACGATGAGGGAGTTTTGTCAATTATGTATCATCGATTTGATGAAAACAAATATCCCTCAACAAATATTCAAATGAATATTTTTTTAGAACAGATCCAATTAATTAAAGATCTTAATTATGATTTTATTCATCCAGAAAATTTTGAAAAAAATTTCAGTATCCCAAAAAAACAAAAAAAAATCTTAATAACTATTGATGATGCATTTCAATCATTCTATGAAGTTGCGTGGCCTTTTTTAAAAGAAAATAAAATTCCTTTCATATTATTTGTTTCAACAGAACCTGTTGGAAACAAAGGCTATATGACATGGGATCAAATTAAAGAGGTAGAACAAGAAAGTTTTGCAATAATAGGACATCACTCTCACTCGCATGATTACCTTATAGATGTGAGTAACGAAGATTTTATAAAAGATATTGAAACTGCAAATAAAATTTTTACTGAAAAAATTGGATATATCCCTAGCTTATTTTCTTATCCCTTTGGAGAATATTCAGAGTTTATGAGGCAATATATTTCGAAAAATTTTACATATGCATTTGGACAACACTCAGGTGTTATTGATGTAAACAAGGAAAAGTTTCAGCTACCTAGATTTCCAATAAATGAAAACTACGGAGAGTTAAAAAGATTTACATCAATTATAAAAACTTACCCTCTTGAATATAAAAAACTATTACCACTAGAGAAAAAATTAAATAAATCAAATAACCCACCTTTATTTTCTGTAGAGTTTTTTGATAAACAAAAAAATATCAAAAATATAAATTGTTATTCAAATGAAGGAAATAAATGGGAAAAATCAAAAATCCAATTTGATGGTAATACTTTGAATATAAAATTTAGAGAGGCTTTTCTTCCTAGAAGAGGCCGAATAAATTGTTCATTAAATGATAACGGTAAATGGAGATGGTTTGGAACTCAGTTTATTGTTAAAAATAACTAGATAAGGCTCTCTAATTCAAGACTAGAAGGTAAAAGTTTTACATTATCAAAATCTTTTAAATTATTTTGTTCAATAATTTGTCTTAGAATTTTGACATACTGTTGGCCTGTCTCAGCATACTTATCCAAATATTGTGAAAGAATAATACTGTCCAGTTCTTTGCCTTCATCTCTCAATTGTGCTCTTGCCTGTCTAAATTCTTTATATGTTTTATGCGTATTTAAATTTCTTTGATAAGCTCTTACTGAAGCTTGCAATATATTAAATTTCATTACCTTGTGTCCTTCATCTTCATCAGCCTCCTTAGGCTTTAGGCCTTCTCCAGACCAGGTCCATTGTCCAAAAAGTGCATTTCCTTCTTGAGCAAACCTTGATGTTCCCCAGCCTGTTTCTTTTGCTGCTTGTGCAAGTGCTAAAGATACAGGAACCTCATCCATTCTTATCTTCAAAATGGATAAATCTTTTGATGGAATACCATATTGCTTAAATTTTTTATCAAGCCATTTTTTTTCAAGATCTGTGTTATTACTTTTATTAATTATGCTAAAAAGTCTTTTTCGATCTAATTTTATATTATTATTTTCTTGAAGGACCAAAGGCAAAACTATTTGCAAAAATAGTTCTTTTCTTTTTTTGGTATTCTCGATCATTTTTATTTCACGAGGAAAAGAATCTAGCGCTACAGGCTTAACCAATTTGTTCTCTCTTACATCATCTAATTTATAGCCTGTATCTTCAAAAAGTTGTTGGATAGTTGAAGCGTCTAGTCTTACAGCGTCAGTTTCATTTTCATTTAAGTTATAAATATCTACCAGCAAGTCTCTTTCATCAAATATTTCATTCTCATCCAAAGTATTGTTTGTCTTCTTATCTAATGTGTAAGCTAAAACTTGTTTAGAATTGTTTTTAAACTCTTTAGTAATCAAAATATTATCATTAGCGAAATTAATCATTAACGGTAAAACATAAAATAAAGAGACAACAATTATACTTCCTAAGAAAGTTCTTGAGAGAGATCCTAAATTATTATTATCAATAGTCTCTATGATTTTATGTTTTCTTTTTTTTTGAATTTTTTTCATAACTAAACGGCTACAACTTCTTTAACTTCTGGCAAGTAATGACACAAAAGATTTTGTACTCCTTGCTTTAAAGTCATTGTAGAGCTTGGACACCCAGAACAACTTCCCTGTAATTGAACCTTAACTACTCCATCCTTAAACTCTTTGAATTTTATATCACCACCATCTTTTGCAACAGCGGGTCTAATTTTTTGGTCTAAAATTTGAACAATCTTTTTTTCAATTTCTCCAAGATTTTCATCGATCTCGAAAGGACTCTTATCAACTACGAACTCTTTACCAGTCGAGTAAAAATCATTAATTAAAGAAATAACTATATGCTTTATTTCATCCCATGAAGTTTCATCATATTTATTTATTGAAATAAAATCCTTACTTAAAAAAATTCCTTCAACACCATTTACGGACATTAAGTTTCTTATTAATTCATTTTTAACATCATCTTTTTTTGTAATTTCAAATGATCCACCATTAGAAACTGCCTTGCCAGGCAAAAATTTTAATGAATTAGGATTTGGTGTGCTTTCAGTTTGAACGAACATAACTTCTATATAGTCAATAATTATAAAATTGAAACTTGTTTAAGAATTTTTATAAAAAACCTACAATTTCATGTATTTTTTTTAATTTATTTGATGCGTATTCATTAGCTTTTTTTTGTCCGTCTAATAAGATTTTATCCAAATATTCTCTATCAGCATTAAGTTTTTTAATTTCATTTGAAATGGGAATAATTTTTTCAACTAAAACTTGAGAAAGTTTTTCCTTAAATTCTGAAAAGTTTTTTCCACTAAACTCTTTGATCGATTGATCCAATGTTAAATTATTTAAACTTGAGTATATTCCTAAAAGATTTTTTGCTTCGGATCTTGTTTCTAATTCTTTTGGGTCAGATGGCAAAGGCAATGGATCCGTTTTTGCCTTCTTAATTTTATTAATAATTAAATCCTCATTATCTGTTAAATTTATTCTGCTTAGGTCAGACAATTCAGATTTGCTCATTTTTTTTGTTCCATCTTTTAAACTCATTATTCTTGAAAATTCTTTTTGAATTAATGGTTCTGGTACTTTAAAAAAATCTTCTACCTCATAATCATTATTAAATTTTTGAGCTATGTCTCTACAAAGTTCTAGATGTTGCTTTTGATCTTCCCCCACAGGCACATGCGTTGCATCATAAAGGAGAATATCAGCAGCCATTAATACTGGATATGAATAAAGCCCAATACTTGCTTTTTCTTTATCCTTACCAGCTTTTTCTTTAAACTGTGTCATTCGGTTCAACCATCCCATCCGAGCAACACAACTTAATATCCATGCGGCCTCCGAATGTGCTGAAACAGTTGATTGATTAAAAATAACACTTTTTTCTGGATTTATTCCACATGCAACAAAAGTTGCTACTGTCTCTCTAATATTGTCTCTAAGTTCTTTTGGATCTTGTTTGACGGTAATGGCATGTAAATCTACTACACAAAATACACAATCATTTTTATCATCATTGTTTAATTCAACAAAATTTTTAATTGCTCCTAAATAATTTCCCAAATGTAAGTTCCCTGTTGGCTGAACTCCTGAAAATATTTTTTTATTCATTGTTAATACTTTAATTTAATATCTTCTAATTGGAAAGCTTTGATCAAATATGACACAAAAATATAAAAACATGCTGCTATTGCAACGGATAAAATTAAATAAAAAGATTTAAAATTTTGATCAAAAGCTAATTGATCCTGCAGCAAGATCAACAAATAATAAAATAAAAATCCCATCATAATTGAAGACAAAATAATCTTAATAAATCGGCTTATGAAAATATTATTAAAAAAAAATAAATTTCTTTTTTTTAAAATAAAAAATAAGGCAATTGTATTAAACCATGAGGAAATACTGGTTGCTATAGGTATTATAATAAAACCAACAGTTCTAAAAAAATAAACACTAATTAAAATATTTAATACAACAGATATAAAAGAAATATAAAACGGTGTTTTGGTATCTTGATTTGCAAAAAAGAAATTTGAAAAAACTTTAATAAATGCAAAAGCCGGTAGTCCTAAAGCAAAATAATAAAGTGCTTTAGCAGAGTTAGCTACTGATACCTCTGTAAATTGTCCATATCCAAATAAAGCAGAAATAATCTGCTCTGAGCCTATTAATAATGCAATAGTTGCTGGTAGACTTAAAAACAAACTTAGTTCTAAGGCTTTGTTTTGAATTAGATCAATTTTTTTTTTATTTTTTTGAGCAATATGTTTAGAAAGTTGAGGAAGTATTACAACACCTATTGCAATCCCTGCAATTGCTAAGTTTATTTGATAAATTCTATCAGCATAATAAAGGTATGAAACAGCGCTAGCTTGAAATGAAGCTATTATTGTTCCAACTAAAATATTTATTTGCGTTACACCTGAAGAAAAAATACTAGGAAGTAATTTTTTAAAAAAAACTTTTACTTTTTTTGAAATTTCAAAACTTAAATGGAATTTTATTTTGAAAAATTTTCTTACAAAAAAATATAAAAATATAAACTGCAATAAACCTGCAAGAGTTACTGCGTATGATAAATAATAAACTAAATTATCATTTAATAATTTGCTGAACAACAAAACAATTATAAGAATAATATTTAATATGATTGGTGCTGCTGCAGCTTCTGCAAACCTGTTATATGAATTTAATATTCCAGCAAAAAATGATGCCAAAGAAATTAATAATAAAAATGGAAAAGTTATCCTTGTAAGATTTATTGCTAACTGCATTTTTTCATCATCCTCTAAAAAACCAGGAGCAATAAGAGATACAAATGCTGGCATAAATATTTGAACCAATAAAACTAAAATTAATAAAATTAAAAAAAGTAAATTAAATACCTCGCCCGCAAATTTATTTGATTTAGCTTTTCCTTTTAATATTTCTGAAGAATAACTTGGAACAAATGCAGCATTAAAAGTGCCTTCGGAGAATAGTCTTCTAAAAGTATTTGGTATTCTAAATGCCACAAAGAAAGCATCTGCTAAAAAACTTGTTCCTAGAAAGATTGCTATTAAAATATCTCTTAAATAACCAAGTATTCTGCTGATTATTGTAAAAAAACTGAATGTGCCAGTTGACTTAATTAAGTTCATAAATCATATTAGTCTTAATTTTACCCTATTTGTACATCTAATTACCAAAAATGAAAAAAACAAAAGCTGATCGTTATACTGAAAAAGAAGCATTAGATTTTCACTCTGATAAAAAACCTGGAAAGATAGAAATTATATCGTCAAAAAATATGACGACTAAAAGAGATCTTGCGCTTGCTTACTCTCCAGGTGTTGCAGCTCCAGTTAAAGCAATCAGTGAAAACCCTGAAGCAGCTTACGATTATACTGCTAAAGGAAATCTAGTGGCCGTTATTAGTAATGGTTCAGCAATTCTTGGAATGGGAAATTTAGGTGCACTTGCTTCAAAACCAGTTATGGAAGGAAAAGCAGTTTTATTTAAAAGGTTTGCTGATATTGATTCTATAGATCTAGAAATTGATTGTAACGATGCAAATGAAATTATTAATTCGATAAAAAATTTTGCACCTAGTTTTGGCGGAATAAATTTAGAAGATATTGCTGCTCCAGATTGTTTCGTCATTGAAGAAAAATTAAAAGAAATTTTAGACATTCCAGTTTTTCATGATGATCAACATGGTACTGCAATTATAACCACTGCAGCATTAATCAATGCATTACATATAAATGGTAAATCTATAAAAGATATAAAAGTTGTAGTTAATGGAGCTGGAGCATCAGCAATTGCTTGTACTGAATTATTTAAAAATTCAGGTGTTAAGAATGAAAATCTAGTTATGCTTGATCGAAAAGGAGTTATTTATAAAGGCAGAACTGAAGGTATGGACCAGTGGAAATCAAGACATGCTGTTGAAACTAAGCTAAGAACCTTAGAGGATGCAATAGAGGGTGCTGATGTGTTTTTAGGTTTGTCAGCTAAAGGTGCGTTAAAAAAAGAATTCGTAAAAAAAATGGCTAAAAACCCTATAATTTTTGCATGTGCAAATCCTGATCCAGAAATTTTACCTGAAGAAATAGAAGAAGTAAGAAATGATGCAATTATTGCAACTGGAAGATCTGATTATCCAAATCAAGTTAATAACCTTATAGGTTTTCCATACATTTTTAGAGGCGCATTAGACGTTAGATCAAAAACGATTAATGAAGAAATGAAAGTTGCAGCGGCAAAAGCTATTGCAGAACTTGCAAGAGAAGATGTTCCCGATGAAGTGGTTGCTGCGATGGGTGGTCAAAGACCAAAATATGGAAAAGATTACATTATACCATCAACATTTGATCCAAGATTAATCAGTGTTATCCCCGCTGCTGTAGCAAAAGCAGCAATGGATAGTGGAGTTGCAAGAAAGCCTATTGTGGATTTTGAGGTTTATAAAGATGAACTTAAACAAAGGTTGGACCCAACAGTAACTATTATGCAGGGTATCAACAATCATATTAAAAAAAATCAAAAAAGAATTGTCTTTGCTGATGGAGAGGATGAAAATAATCTTAAAGCAGCAATTGCATTTAAAAATTCAAAACTTGGAATTCCAATTTTAGTTGGAAAAGAAGAAAAGATTAAAGAGCAAGTTAAAAAAATTGGTTATAATGAAAATTTTGATATTGAGATTGTAAACTCCAAAGATACTGAAAAAAGAAAAAAATATGTTCAGTATTTATTTCAGAAACTTCAAAGAGAAAAAGGATTACTAGAAAGAGATTGCGATAGGTTGGTTAGAAACGATCGTGTTGTTTGGGCAGCAAGCATGGTTGCTTGTGGAGACGCTGATGGAGCAGTAACAGGAAACACCAGAAGGTTTGGTGCTTCATTTGAAAAAATTACACAAGTAGTTGGAGCTAGAAATAATGAGATAATGTTTGGATTAAATATGATTGTATTTAAAGGTAAAACAATTTTTGTTGCGGATACTAGTGTGCATGAATACCCATCATCAGAAGAAATGTCTGAAATTGCAATTTCAGCCGCAAGAGTAGTTCGCCTTTTTGGTATTGACCCAAAAGTAGCTTTTGTATCTCATTCAACATTTGGACAACCTCTGACAAGTAGAACTAAACATATCAAGAAGGCAGTTGATATTCTTAAAGATAAAAATGTAGATTTTGAATTTGATGGTGATATGCAGCCAGATGTTGCGTTAAATGATGAATATAAAGATCTTTATCCATTTTCTAATATAGTTGGTAACGCAAATATATTAATTATGCCCGGTCAACACAGTGCGGCAATATCCTATAAAATGTTAAAGACACTTGGTGATACCAAGGTGATAGGACCTCTTTTAATTGGTTTGGGTCTTCCTATTGAAATTGCGCCTCTTAGAACCTCAACGTCAGAGTTGATTAATCTTGCATCAATTGCGGCTTACTCAGCGGATAAAATTGACTATAAAAAATAGCTATTCTTTTTGTATTCTTAAGTCATCAACAAGAATTATACTTGCGATCACGTCTTCAACATCTAAAATCTCTTCGGCCTCTTTAATAACCAAATCTTTTTCATCTGAAGTTAGGGCAATACCATAAACATAAATTTTCTTTTTATAAGTATCAATTTGATAATTTGTTGCTTTGATATTTTTGTTAAAAATCATCGCTGATCTTAATTGAGATGTAATTAAAATATCTTTAGCGGATTGTTGAAAATTAAATTCTTCTTTTATTTTAATATCATTTCTAACTGATCTAACACCACTAGTCTCCCATGCTAATTTTGTAAGTTTTAGTTTTTCCTCAGGGTTGTCAACTTTTCCTGTTAAAAATATTCTACCATCTAAAACCTTTGTTTTTACTGATAGCAAAAATTTTTTATCCATTAAAAGTATTCTGCCTGCTAAATTCTTTTGCATGATAGAATCATCAACTTGGGTTCCTACTGTTCTTGGATCTAAAGCAACACTAACCCCTGTTCCAAAAATTCCTTTTGAGGCAACTCCAACACAGCCTGATAAGACTATACCAATAAAAAATAGTAATAAAATTTTATTTCTCATTTTTTAATTTAACACAATATTCATAAATTTCTTTTTTTGAAACATTGCTATATTGACTAATTATATTTGTAATTTCTTTTGTGCTTAATTTGTGAAGCATAATTTTAATACTATTCATATCTGATTCACTAATCTTTTGTGAAGTATTTTTATTAATTTGTTTTTCTGATACCACAATAGTTAATTCACCTTTTGGTTCGTTTTTAAATAATTTTAAGTTTCCTAAGTCAGATCTTAAATATTCCTCATAATATTTTGAAATTTCTCTGCAAATTAATATTTTTCTACCTCTAAAATAAGTGTTTAAATAAGGTATAATTTTATTAATTTTCTTTGGTGAAATAAAAAAAACAATACAAAAATTTAAATCAGAAAACTTTTCTAATTCTTCCATTATCATTTTTTCTTTTTCTGGAAAAAAACCATAAAATAAATATTTCTCATCAAAGCCGCTAGCTGAAACAGCTGTGGTTACCGCAGATGGACCTGGAAGAGGAATTATATTAATATTTTGTTTAACACACTCATTAATTAAAACTGCACCTGGATCGGATATTCCAGGCGTTCCAGCATCTGAAATCAAAGAGACGAGTTTTTCATCTTTTAAAATATTTAATATTTTTATTAAATTTTTTGTCTCGTTAAATTTATGATTAGAAATCAAGGTTGTCTTAATCTCAAATTTATCTAATAATTTTTTTGATACCCTGGTATCTTCACAAAGTATAAAATCTGACTTTTTTAATATTTCTATTGCTCTAATGGTAATATCACCTAAATTTCCTATAGGCGTAGGCACTAAATAAAGACCTTTTTTTAATTCGTTTTGATGAAATATAGGATTTACCATAATTTAAACAGTATTAGATTAACAATAACATTAAATGAATAAAATTCTCATAATTCTTTTTTTATTAATCTATAATTTGTTTTTATTTACCACTCCAAGTTTTTCAGAGGATAATAAAATCAAAATAGGCTTACTTGTGCCACTAACTGGTGAAAACTCTGAAATTGGAAAACAAATTGTTAAAGCTACACGATTAGCTTTAAGTGATATTAATTCAGATAAGATAGAAATTTTTCCAAAAGATACAAATTCTGATCCAAATAAAACTCTAAGATCTGCAATTGAGCTAAATCAACTTGGTATAAATCTAATTATTGGTCCAGTATTTTATGAAAACTTAATTTATCTAGATGAAGTAAAAAATGTTACATTTTTATCTTTTACAAATAAAACCTTAGATCTTCCTAAAAATGTAATTAGTACAGGGATAAACTCAATATCTCAATTTAATACAATTAATAAATTTATCGAACAAAATGCAATAGATAAAAAAATATTATTAACTCCCAATTTAAATTATGATCAGGAAATTGATAATGGAATAAAAAAATCAAAAATTAAAAGTCTTAAACAATATTTTTATAATATTGAGCCCACAGAACTTACAAAACAAATTGAAGAAATCACAAATTATGAAATTCGTAAACAAAATCTATTTGATGAAATCACTAGACTAGAAAATTCTGATGACCCGAATAAGGAAAGTAAAATAAAAAATCTTGAAAAAAGATACACTATTGGCAATGTTAACTTCGACTCGGTTATAATTGCAGACTTTGATGAAAGTTTGAAAAGTGTAATAACTTCATTACTTTATACAGATGTATCTCCTAAAGAAAAATATTTTATAACTTTAAATCAATGGTTTGATGAAAGTTTATTAATAGAAACAGCCTCTCAACCAATTTATTATCCTTCTATAAATAAAAAAAATTTAGAACAATTTGAAAAAAAATTTTCTAAAGAATTTAATGAAAATCCTAATCATTTATCTTTATTAAGTTATGATTTAGTTGGGTTAATTTATTATCTATCACTAAAAAATAGTTTGTCTGACTTGGGTAAGGCTTTTAAAGCAAAAAACTCTTTTAAAGGAAAAATTGGAATTTTTGATATTGAAAATAATAAGATTAATCACAGATTAAATTTTTATAAAGTTGAAGATGGAACACTTAAAGAAATTTTTTAATTTTTTTAAAAGCATTAAATCGATGATCCATCTTGTATTTTGTCTTTGAAGATATTTCTCCAAAGGTAAGTCTTTTTTCTTTTGGAATAAAAATTGGATCATAGCCAAATCCATTGTTGCCTTTAGGTTCAGTTGAAATAGTGCCTTCAACATTACCTCTAACACAGGCAATTAATTTTTCTAAATAACTTATAGATAAACAACAAACGAACCTTGCTTTAATTTTTTTTTTTTTCCAATTTTTATCTTTTTTATCTAGTTCTTTATAAACTCTTTTAATAGCTTTATTAAAATCTGAATTTTTTCCACCCCATCTCGCTGAGTAAATACCCGGCGCTTTGTCTAGAATATCAATTTCTAAACCAGAGTCGTCTGCAAGACATGGTAAATTTGTTTTTTTAGAAAAATATTTTGATTTAATAATTGAATTATTTTCAAATGTTTTTCCATTTTCTACAGGACTTTTGATATCAAAATCAGAAGTAGAATAAATCTTTATACGCTTTGGCAATAATGCCTTTATTTCCTTTAGTTTTCCTTTGTTATTAGAGCCTATCAAAAGCTGAGAAATTTTTTTCATTAAAGCCTAGCAATTTCTAAATTTCTTACCATATATGCGCACATGGATAAAGAAGAACAGCAAAAGCCTTTAGAAGAAGAAACTGTAGTTAACAGCTCTGATGAGAAAGTTGATGATAATAATCAAGCTGATACCCAGCAAGCAGCTGAAGAAAAAAAGGAAGAAGTAGAGCTTACTTCTGAGGACAAAATTAAAGAATTAGAAGACAAGCTTGCTAGAACTTTTGCAGAAATGGAAAATCAAAGAAGACGATTTGAAAAAGAAAAAGAAGATGCTTTCGAATATGGTGGGACTTCATTTGCAAGGGAAGCTTTAAATTTAATTGATAATTTAGAAAGATCTAAGCAAGTTTTAGAAAATGATGAAAAGTTAAAAAATACTGAAGCTTTAAATAAAACACTAGAACATCTTGATATAATTAATAAAGATTTAATCTCAATTTTTACTAAAAATAATATTAAACCAATTGATTGCTTAAATAAAAAACTTGATCCAAATTTTCATCAAGCAATGATGGAAATCGAAGATGATCAAAAAGAACCTGGAACTATAATCCAAGAGATTCAAAAAGGTTTCATGATCAAAGACAGATTACTAAGACCATCGCTAGTCGGTGTATCTAAAAAAACACAAACTGATGATAAAGAATCTTCAGAAAATGAGGAAAATAAAGAGAATAATTAATGTTTAGATCAACTTGTAGAATAAAATTTAACCCCTATATGAAGAAAGAGAGAAAATAATATTATGAGCAAAATAATTGGAATAGATCTTGGAACAACAAATTCATGTGTTGCTATCATGGAAGGTAGCCAACCAAAAGTTTTAGAAAATGCAGAGGGAGCAAGAACTACCCCTTCAGTAGTTGCTTTTACTGATGATAACGAAAAATTAATTGGACAACCTGCTAAAAGACAAGCTGTAACAAATCCTGAAAATACTATTTTTGCAGTTAAGAGATTAATTGGAAGAAACTTTGATGATCCTACAGTAAAAAAAGATGTAGAAGCTGCACCATTTAAAATCATTAATTCTGAAAAAGGTGATGCTTGGATTGAAGCAAAAGGAGAAAAATACTCTCCATCACAAATCTCTGCTTTCATTCTTCAAAAGATGAAAGAGACCGCAGAAAAATATTTAGGTCAAACTGTTTCAAAAGCAGTAATAACTGTACCAGCTTATTTTAATGATGCACAGAGACAAGCTACTAAAGATGCTGGTAAGATTGCTGGTTTAGAAGTTTTAAGAATTATAAATGAACCTACAGCAGCTTCACTAGCTTATGGTTTAGATAAAAAACAAAATAAAAAAATCGCTGTGTACGACCTTGGTGGTGGTACATTTGACGTTTCGATATTAGAACTGGGCGATGGTGTATTTGAAGTTAAATCAACTAATGGTGACACATTCTTAGGTGGTGAAGATTTTGATAATGCGATTGTTGATTATTTAATTTCTGAATTTAAAAAAGATAATGGAATTGATCTTAAATCAGATAAATTAGCTCTTCAAAGACTAAAAGAAGCAGCTGAAAAAGCAAAAATAGAATTATCATCTGCAGAACAAACAGACATTAATTTACCTTTTATCACTGCTGATAAAACAGGTCCAAAACACATAAATATTAAAATGACTAGAGCTAAACTAGAAGCTTTAGTGGAAGATTTAATAGCTAGAACTATGCCTCCATGCAAAACAGCATTAAAGGATGCTGGTATCACTGCAAGTGAAATTGATGAAATTGTGATGGTCGGCGGTATGACTAGAATGCCAAAAGTAGTCCAAGAAGTAAAAAATTTCTTTGGCAAAGAACCTAACAAAAGTGTTAACCCAGATGAAGTTGTGGCCATGGGTGCTGCAATTCAAGCAGGAGTATTACAAGGAGATGTAAAAGATGTTCTTCTTCTAGATGTAACGCCTTTATCATTGGGAATAGAAACACTTGGTGGAGTTTCGACAAAATTAATAGAAAAAAACACAACAATACCTACAAAGAAAAGTCAGGTTTTCTCTACTGCAGAAGATAATCAGCCAGCAGTTTCTATTAGAGTTCTTCAAGGTGAAAGAGAAATGGCAGCTGATAATAAAGCGTTGGGAAATTTTGAATTAGTGGGTATAGCGCCTGCTCCAAGAGGTGTACCTCAAATTGAAGTAACTTTTGATATTGATGCTAATGGTATTGTCAATGTTTCAGCTAAAGATAAAGGCACTGGTAAAGAGCAAAAAATACAAATTCAAGCTTCTGGCGGACTAAGCGATGAAGAAATAGAAAAAATGGTTAAAGATGCTGAAGCTAATAAAGAAGCAGATAAGAAAAAAAGAGAGTCAGTTGATGCAAGAAACCAAGCTGACACTTTAATCCACTCAACTGAAAAAAATCTAAAAGAACATGGTGCAAAAGTATCTGATGCTGAAAAAAAAGCTATCGAAGACGCTTCGAGCGCTCTTAAAGAAAGCTTAAAAGGTGAAGATATTGAAGATATAAAAAAGAAAACCGAAACATTAGTTCAAGCTTCAATGAAACTTGGAGAAGC
>Ga0255743_10001427_pt1 | contig 20458 bp, 31 predicted proteins | sample 101ome_19_FD_179950 | JGI IMG/M metagenome (GOLD analysis project Ga0255743, IMG submission 179950) | Coastal salt marsh microbial communities from the Groves Creek Marsh, Skidaway Island, Georgia - 101405AT metaG (version 2) | ecosystem: Environmental > Aquatic > Marine > Intertidal zone >... | reverse complement strand
AAAATAGCATTGTAGCCTAGTGCTTTTAGTCTACGGTTAGCAATATATTCCACATACTGATGTAGAAGTTGTGCATTGAGTCCAATCATTGAACCATCTTTGAACAAGTATTCTGCCCATGCTTTTTCTTCAGCAACACAATCACGCCATAGATTGTAAACATCTTCTTCGCACTCTTTTGCAATCTTAGCCATTTCTGGATCGTCTTTGCCTTGAGCCCAAAGTTTAAGAACGTGTGTTGACAGCGCCAAATGCTGTGCTTCATCCCTAGCGATAAGTGAAATAATCTTAGCACTACCTTCCATTAGTTTTAGTTCACCAAAACCAAAGGTGCAAGCAAATGACACATAGAAACGCAACCCTTCAAGAATGTTTACAGTCATCATTGCAAGATACAATTTCTTTTTAACTTCTTTCATTGAACCTTCACCGCGATGGATAAACGCATCTGCTGCTTCGTTAAATGCATCGTAATGCTTTGTTACACTAACAGCACGTTCAATAATCTTTTCATCATCAAGAATAGTATCAAAGACTTCACTTGGATCTGGATACACATTTTTCATAATATGTGTATACGAACGTGAGTGGATAGTTTCGAAGAAATCCCAAGTAACAATACAACCTTCAAGTTCTGGCAAAGAGCAATGTGGTAAGAAAGCCAAACAAGGTCCACGACCTTGTACACTATCTAGTAGTGTTTGGTATTTTAGGTTAGCAGTAAAAATATGTTTCTGTTCAGGACGGAAGTTAGCATAGTCTGCTCTATCCTTTTGTAAACTCACTTCTTCTGGACGCCAGAAATATCCTAACATTGTTTGATTGAGTTTATCAAACACAGGAAACTTGAACGTGTCATAACGTTGTGTGTTTTGGTCTGCACCAAAAAACATATTCTGCTTTGTAAAATCGACTTTTTCTCGATTGAATACTGTCTTTGCCATGTTAAATCCTACATTGTTCTTACTGTTAAGTATATATGACTTGTGCTATCTTGTCAAGAATTAAATTGCACAAGCCTCGCACATTTCGTCGTCTTCTGAACTAACAGTTGACACTGGAATAGATGCTTCTATCTTTTCTTCTTCAATTTCACTTGGATCAGTTTTATAATCGTAAGTGTTTTGATAGTAAGAAGTTTTCCATCCGTACTTATATGTATTCAATAAGTCCTGTAGCATCACAGACATTGGAACTTCGTTGTCTTGATACTGTGTAGGGTTATAAGACCAGTTACCGCTAATGGATTGATCAAAGAACTTTTGCATTACTGCGACAATATTGATGTAACCTTCGTTGCTAGGCATGTCCCACAACAAGGTGTAGTGCGACTTAAGGCTTTGATATTGTGGAACAATCTGTTTAAGGGGTCCTTTTTTGCTCTTTTTAACGGACAAGTATCCTCTAGGTGGTTCGATTCCGTTTGTTGCGTTCGACACAACGGAACTGCTCTCCGATGGCATTTGTGCGGACAGAGTTGAGTGCCTGAGTCCGTGTTCCTTAATGCTGTTTCGAAGACTAGTCCAATCATAGTTTAAATTATTTGCTACAATATTATCAACATCTTTCTTATACGTGTCGATAGGCAAAATTCCATCACTGTATTTAGTGCGATCAAATGCGTCACATGCGCCACGTTCTTGTGCAAGTGTGTTTGATGCTTTTAACAAATAATACTGGAATGCTTCTGTTAAATCATGTACTAGTTTCCATGCTTCAGCATCAGCATAGTTAACTCTGTTCTTAGCAAGATAGTGTGCAAGTCCAATGTAGCCAACACCTAATGAACGGCGTGCCTTAGTACTAATCTCTGCTGCCTTAATTGGATAACGTTGATAATCAATAATTTCTTCTAATGCTCTTACTGCTAGATCACATAGTTCTTCTAAATCATCTAGTTGTCGGATAACACCTACGTTAATAGCACTTAAAATACATAGTGCAATTTCACCATCTTCATCATCAATATGCTGTAGTGGCTTAGTTGGTAGTGTAATTTCTTGACACAAGTTGCTCATATAAACAGTATCTTTGAATGAACTGTGTGTATTACAATGGTCAACGTTCATAATGTAAATGCGTCCTGTTTCTGCACGTTCTTTGATTAGTGCTGAGAAAAGTTCCATTGCATCAATTTTCTTTTTCTTAATACTTGTTTTACGCTCGTACATTTCGTATAGTTCTTTGAATGCATCTGAGTCACCAAAGTATGCTTCATAAAGTCCAGGCACATCATGTGGCGAGAAAAGAGTTATTTCTCCACCGGATAACAACCTTTCATACATTGTTTTGTTTAATTGAATGCTGTAGTCTAACTTACGTACACGATTGTCTTCTGTGCCTTTGTTATTTTTTAGCACAAGGATGTCTTCAATCTCTTGGTGCCAAAACGGGAAGTGTGTTGTAGCACTGCCACCACGTACTCCATTCTGTGTACAACAACGAACAGTTGCTTCAAACTTTTTAAGGAACGGAATAATACCTGTGTGTGCTACTTCTCCACCTCTGATTTTTGAATTGACGCCGCGGATTCTTCCTGCGTTAATACCAATGCCTGCTCTTTGCGCTGTGTAACGCCCGATCGACATATCCGAGGCAAAAATGGAATCAAGGGTATCATCGCTATCAACAAGCACACACGAAGCGAACTGTCTAACAGGCGTACGGACACCGGCCATGACTGGCGTTGGGATATTGATTTTAAAAAGGGAGGTCGCATCATAATATCTCCTTACATAGTGCATTCTATCTTCTTTTGGATATTTTGCAAACAATGTAGCCGCAATCATCATGTACATGAACTGAGGAGTTTCAAATATTTCTCCACTGCTTCTGTCTTGACAGAGGTACTTGTCTACAACCTGACGCAGACCTGCGTAGGTAAAGTTTTCATCACGCTTGTGGTGGATATAACTGTCTAAACGTTCAATTTCTTCTTCACTATACAACTCAAGAATTTCAGGATCATAAACGCCACGTTCGATATTCTTAGTAATCATTTCACGCAACGAAATAGGTTCGTATTCGCCAAATACTTGCTTGTTAGTTCCGTATGATAACAAACGTGCCGCTGCAAACTGATAGTTTGGATTGTCTAAAGAAATAAGATCGTTTGCAGAACGGATCATAATTTCTTGTATTTCTGCACTACTCATACCGTCGTAAAACTGTAGATTTGCATTCATTTCAATTTGAGAGCTACTTACTCCCGCTAAACCTTCACAAGCATGCATTACTACTTTGTGAATTTTATCGATGTTGATAGGTTCCCTTGAACCATCACGTTTTACGATCATAGTACCGTTAGACATTATATTCCTTCCTTCTTATAATTGTTGATGTGGTATTTATTGGAGTGCGGGCATTGTATGCTCAAATTGCGAATAAAGGGTAACAGGCAATTTGTTTCTAAATACATAAGTGTCTCCGTGATATCCGATTACTTTGTCGTCAACATATAACAAATAATATGTTGCTGACTTTTCTTTGTCATATGCTGTATGTATCTCATAGGTTGACTGGGATAAGCAGTCTGTTAATTGCAAGGTGTAACAGATTGCTAAAATCTTAACAAACTCGCAGTAAATATTTTCTTGGACAATCTCCCAAGGAGTTGGCCAGGCGCTAGGTGTAAACGGATCGGCCGCTATACTCGTAAGAGGTGCCTTGTTATAGAAGTCAATCGTGTCTTGAATAGGGTCTTCAGAAGTTTCTAATCCTTCACGGAACTGGTGCCAGATTAATAATCTATCTTCATATTTTTTATCAAACATTAATTATGACTTGTATTTTACCGTATATGTTAATGTAGCATCATCACCACTAGTTGAGTTTAACATCATAATGGCTACTGTGTCAACTGATAAATCACTATTTTCGTCATAATTGTCTGCTTGGAACACTAGGCTTTCTTGATAGGCGCCGTCACCTAAAAATTCATATTCATCTGAAAGAACATGAAGATCATTTACAGGATCAACAGCAACTTTTAATGTACCACTGCGCATTGCCAAAACAGTATTACTTTTATAGATATAATCTATTTCGTAACCTTTGCCGTTGTCTGCTGCTGGTAATCTAAACAGTTTAACTGGAGTTCCTGATTCACCAATACTAATAGTATGAGGAGTTGATAATTGTGCAATTATGTCTCCTTTTACTTCAGGATTGTATGGAATATTTACAAGATAAGCAGCGTTATATCCTAGTAGTTCTGCACGTCGGAAATAATCTCCAATAGAAGTACATCCTTGATCATCATACTGTATAATTGGAGCATCATTTAAATCATCTGATCCGCCGTTGTTACCAACATTAAAGAACTTGTTCGATTCGCTCGAGTTGTTCGGACCTGCCAGAACTTGTATTCCTTGTTGTTCAATATCATCAAATATTGAATATGCTATAGTGTTTTTAGTTGGTCCTGATAATTGACCTCCTGTTCCAAGAACAGTGTCATTACCAAATACAAAACCTTTGTTCAAAGTTTCAAATCTACAATGATCCCAACTATTTTCTCTGATGTCCCAATCACTCCAAACAGCATAAGACTTTTGTTTTACAAATACATTTTTAAATGTGTTATTCTGGCAAGTTACCGCTGTGCTTAGACTGTTTAGTCTAATGCCTATTGAGTCTGTTGTTACTGCATTTCCTAATGCCCAACTTCCTTCTATGACAATATCTTCAAAGTGGCTATCTTTGCAACTTTGTAAAACTATTCCGGTATAAGCACCACTAATGGTTATTCCACTAATTGAAATATTTCTTGCTTGATTGAGTGTTGTACTTACAGCATCGCTTCCAGGTGCTTCTGGTAAACTTGTTTCGTTTACAGTTTGGAACGCAACATGACTTCCATGATTAATAATTGTTTTATCAGATCCTGCGCCTCGGATTGTAGCAAAAGGAGGAATATATATTGTACTAGATATTGTGTACTCACCTGGCTCAAATATTAATTCAACTCTTGAACCTGGTGTTCCTTTTGTGGCTGCACTTAGATACAAACTGTCAATAGCACGTTGTATTGCTTGCGTTTGATCTGTTCCATCACCCGGAGCACCGAATGCTCTTATACTTACTCTGTCGTCTAGTCTTGCTTGTAGTGTTCTAAGAACTGGGTCGTTTATACTTTGACCTGTTTGTAGAGAACCATTTTTGTATTCGTAAGTATTTGCAAATTCAAATAAATTATCGTGTTCACTTAATAATTTAGTATTACCAACATATGGCGCACCTTCTGATACTGCACCATTACCTATGAATAATTCTTGTGAATCAACAGCCCAACCAAACTCTCCCGATGCCAATTGTGGTAGGCCGGGAGCAGTGTTCTTCTTGCCTCTTCTGATTTGAATTCGTGAAATCTGTACGACAGCCACTGTAATCTCCTACATTCTTATAATGTATTTATTAAAGATTGAACACTAGCGTTACTCTGTCATTAGATTTATTTGGAATGACTTCGTGGTGTAGCCAAGATTCCCACATAATAAAATCGCCTGCACTAGGATTAAAGTTAAAACTAGATATATTGTTCTCTGTTTCTCTTTTTACAGGCATAACTCTTGTATCTCTCCAAGGACGAGGATCATAAAATTGTATAGGACTTGAGCCTTCTGGCATGTTTAAATAAAAAACACCACTAAGAATAGCACCCGGATGACAGTGTCTACCATGGCTATCGCCATTATTCATTTGGCTTGTAAACACTTGTGGCTCAAATTGTATTACATTAGTGTCGTAACCTAAATCATTTAAAAACTGTTTAGCCACACTTTTAACATAGGTTACAAACTTTTCCATTTGTGGTAATTGTTCTATTCCTTGCCCAGGAGTATACGTATTTTTATAGTCCCATTTATTTGTAACAAATGATTCGTCGTTTAATATATCACGACAAACTGGCAGCATTTCGTCTGCTAAGGGTTTATTGTTTAAATGTATTAGAGGTGTTGCAAAGTGGTAAGATGTTTCATATCTATGCATGTTTATCATAATATTCGTAGACCCTTTTCCACCATTCGCTTTCCCATTCAGCGAACTCGTCTGGCCAAATATCAAACTGCTGATATTCACCTGCTCTACTACACATAAACACATGACCTTCTCTTATATTAGTTCCATGCACTTCATTATGAGCAATAGCATATGCTGTTAATTGTAAGAAATAGTCAACCACCCATTCGGTTTTCTTAGGCTTATTGGTTTGCTTGAAGTCCATAATACAAGGTTCGCCCTTGTAAGTACCAACTAAGTCAGTTGTACCTGCATAAATGTTAGGAACATACAAGGGAACTTCTGACCCCCATATCTCGTCTACATGAACCATAGCGTTTTCTTTGATCTGGGTAGCCATCATATGTGCTTGTTGAGCATATGGATTACCGCCAGGTTGTGGCCATTCGCCTGTATCAATGTAGTCTTCAAGATACTTGTGCATCCGTGTGCCTACACCTGCTGCTTCGGTAGTAATTTCTTGTGCTTTCTTTTCGCCTACACGTTTACGCCATTCAATGAGATGGGTTTTGTCTTTGGTTGCGTCAAGAATAGTAGTAACACTTGCAACAGGAGGACCATCTCCTGGTGTTGCATATCTACGTTTACCGTTTGTTTCTACTCGTTGAAGTTTTTCGTAATTAAATTTGTTTGATATCAGGCTCATAGTTTATATAATACTATCTAAATCATTGATTGTCAAGTATTATTTTAACTTCCTAAGTCTGTAGCGTTCTTTGCCATCTTACCTACAGTGTCTGATGGACGACCTGGCTGTCCAGCACTTTTGACATCGTCAACTTCAGATTGCTTAAACTCAATTTTTTCTTTGTCAAAGTTTGTAATAATTGATTTTAAACGTGGATCTGCATCATATACTGCTTTGAGAACGTCATACGAAAATTCAGTGTTGTGGGTATTTCGCATGTACTTGTCAAGTTGTTTGACGCTGACACTTGCTTTGCCAGCATCTTTCAAATGTTTTAGTACACTAAAAAGAGGATCGTCTGCTTCAGTTAAACTTTTTTTTTGGTACGCTCTACAGATTCACGCTTTTCACGGCCCATTGGCTCTTCGCCTCCGGCTGCTGCATCTGCTGCGCCCATGCCGTCATCTGCAGGTGCTTCTTCTGCGCCTGCTTCTGCATCAACTGTAGGTTCCATAGCAGGCTCTTCGGCTGGTACTTCATCACCCATTGCTTCTGGTGCTTCTGCTTCGCCTGTTAGCATGCCAACGCCTTGTGTTAGAGTTTGACGTGTGCTTTCCATTGCTGCATACATTGCTTCTAGTGCAGGCTTAACTGTTGCTGTAAATGATTCGCTTTGAGCAGAGCCCATCTCATCGCGAATAGCATCAGCAAGCTCTAGCATGCTTTCTGTTTGCATTTCTGCTGTATCTTCCATCCAACCAGTAACACGGTCGACCATATCTTTCGCTGCCATTACAAGTTCAGCAGCATCTTCTGCGCCTTCTGTAACTTGTACTGCTTCGTCGATAGCGTCAACGATGTTGTCATCACGTTCTTCTATTGCTGCGTTTAGCACATCTAAGAACAATTTGTTTTTAGCGTAATCTTCTTTCTGTACGCTGTCAAAACTTTCTGTTGTTTCAACATTAAATACTTTTGTACGTAGTTTGTTACGAACATCCATTAACTGTTCAGTTGTAAACTCGTCGATATTAATTTTAGCACCGAAACGTTTTGCAAGACTCTCATTAAGTGTCTTTGCTGTAACTGGTTTTGTAAATTCTCTAACTTGCATGGCTCTTCCTGTTATGCGTTTGTTTTATAAAGTATTTATCACGATAAGATAAAACGGTCTATTTTCTTTCTGACCTCAGAAGCCCTATGTTGGGCAATATCTAAACGTGTTTTTCTACTTTCTTTTATAAATTCATCTGTTGTTGTATTTATTGTATTTTCATAAAATATTGCATCATGATACCACTTGGATAGGTCATGTTCTAGTTCCATTAAATTATCAACACAACATTTACCTTTGGCTTTTGTTTTAGCAATAGCAAGGGCTGTTGATCTAAACTCTGTATAGGCTACCTGTTTGCCTGCTTTGCAGTCTATTACTAGATATCCGCGCTTGCCTTTGCGTACCATCATATGTTGGATACGCACACTGTTCTTAGTAACCACAGGAAAATAAGAGTCGGCAAGACCCTTATTAACAATATCTTCTAGTTCTTCAAGGAGTTTGTTGTTCATTGGGGACCACTATGATGTTGTTTTTATGGATTATTTTACTTACCAGGCTCTTCCTGATAAGACTGTTAATTATGAATTGATCTCTTTCACTAAATGATTCTAACATTGCCGGCTCAGTTATTCTTTCTAACAACTCAGTCTCTTCGTTTGAAGCATAGATAGTAAATGTAGATATTAGTTCATTAATCTTCATTGCTTAACCATAACTGCATCTCCAGGTTTGATTCCGCGTTCAATCTTACCAGATGTTTTTGTATCTAGTTCGAGTTTGCCCTGAGCGTTTGTTTTAATCATCCCTGGTTTATTTGGGTCCTTTGGCACAACGGTTTTGACATTTGATTTAGGATCAATTAAGACTGTTTCTTTTTCATCGTCTGACTGAATCTGTAACATACCTTGTTCTGCTATAATCTCATTAATCTTCATAGTCTTTTCCCTGCGCCTCTACGTTTCTTTGGCTTAATTACTCTGCGTCCAACATTAAGTTTTCTTAACTTTTGACTTGCTGGATTTGTTCTTTTTGTTCTAGCACTTTTAATACTAGGTGTTTTTCCCTTTTTACGTCTTGTTGACTTCATTTTAACACTTGCTTTTACATTAGCAGGTGCTGTACAAGTACTGGCCTTTGCAACAATACGTCCTTTGCGTGTTCCTGATGTACATCTGTATTTACGCACAACTTTGTTTCCGCTCTTACCAAAAATGGTTGTAACACCTTCTTCTAAACTTTCACATTGGCATGGCTCTGCATAGCAGTCCCCACATACCCATTCTGTGATAAGTTCACGAAGTTGCATTATTTTTTCCTAGAACCTTTGTTCATTGCTTGCACTCTACGTGAAGCGGGATTAATACGTTTCGTTCTTCTTGCTTTCCTAGCAAGACGTTTTCCTAATCTAGCCCTGGTTCTTTTCAAAGCCATTCTTGCTTTGATATTAGGTGCTGCAAAACATTGCTGCATCTTTGCAACAATGCGATTTTTTCTAGGACCAGAAGTGCAACGATACTTGCGAACAACTTTCTTTCCAGAACGTGCCCAAGTTTGTCCTTCTTCTAGTTCGATATTTTCGTCAATAAAAAACTCGCGTACTAACATATAGTTATTTATCGCGAGTAATTACATATTCATTAATATTACGACAATGGTGGATAATAGTCCTGCAATAATTGTGCCTGTTGCGCCAATTAGGACTTTGGTCATTGACTGTTGGCCGTGAACAATATCTTCATGTATATGTTCTACTTTTTTTTCAATTTTGCTTAGGCGACCCTCTAGTACCTCGTAACGCTGAGCGCAAAGGTCTACGTGTGCTTCTAGATTTTCTTTCTCTAACTGTGTTGTTGACACAAAATCTCTCCATTATACCCGTTCTCTGGGCAATTAGTAAACTCTTAGTTGGCCTAATGAATGGATGCCTAATAAAATGCCTTATACAGAAGTATTTATCTCTTGAATAATAATATTAGTCTTATCACCACTTGTTCGCATCACTGCTGGAATTATTTCAACAGTTTCGGTTAGTCCGGTAATAATAGGTATTAGATCAAAATCCCTCTGCATTGTATTTATATCTAAAGCACCTTCAAAGTCAATGTCAAACACATAAGTCCAAACACAATGTTCGCCTTCATAATCACCAAATCCTTTTAGTTTTTGTATTGAAGTTTTTGGCTCATCGACATATGTAGGATTAACACGTAATCCTATTGTGTTCAGTATAGTAAGATAGTTCTGTTGTTGACGCATTGCTGTACTATCATCGCCTTTGCGAGCTCTAGTTTCTGTTATATCAAACAACGTTTTAATACAAAATCGCATGTATTATTTACAGAGATAAAAAAAGGGCCCACGTAAATGTGAGCCCTTTGTGTGACGTTCCCGTCACGGTACCTAAGGTAGTTAGGATTGCTTATGGAGCAAGACCTAACATTGTTGTTTGTAGAGTTACTGTTTCTGATGCACCAGTTACTTCACCAATTCTACGTGCTAGATCTGCTGCTGATGTGCTGTGTCCGTCAACAACCATTGCAATGCCGTCGCCGTCTGCTTCAAACATTAGTGCGCCTGATTCTTGAGCAATCTTCTCTAGAAGACCGCCAACACCTGTTGAAGGTGCGCCGCCTGCTAGTGTGCAGATGTAAATTGCTAGGTTTGCTGTGCTGTACAGTGTTGCGTCTACGTGACCTACACCGTTTGTTCTTGTGAATGCTGCCATTTTTATTCTCCTGTTTCTCTAAATGGACAAAACGCCTTTCTCTTGCGTTTCATTGTATAGTATTTATCATTTTGAAGGAAAAATAGCTCTTAACGACCTTTTTTGGCTCTCTGATGCAGTGCTCTGAGCTGTTGTATATAGGCAGGACCGCCGGATACAATATCATCTATCATCTTAACTGTAGGCAAATAGGCTTGGTTCATTTGTCCACTTGTTGCTTTCCCATCTTTCATATTATTAAGGAATGCTTTTGTAAGTTGTAGATTCTTTGCACCAACTAGGTATCTGTATAGTGCAAAGTCTTGGGTTGCTGTGCTAATGTCTGGTGTGCTAATTGTTGGTTCTGAATCTTTTACAAAGGGTGTTTCTAGATCCTTAACTGCTGCAAACTTTTCAAAGTCTTCGATTATATCACTTGAACGTAGTTTAGCACGAACAGCATATATCAAACGTGTAACTACACGTTCTTTGTCTGCTTTTGTAAGTTTAGGATAATCTTGCAATCCTCTGCGGATCATTTTATAATCTGCATTAGTAATGTTTAAAGAACTTTCAATGCTTATAAACATTTTAGTTACTAGTGTAGGTTCTGCGCCTCGTCCAAGTGATTGGATGTGTCTGTTGATATCCATTATAGGAATCTTACGTTTGACAGCGTTAGCAATTTTTTTAGCAGCGCCAGGATCTTTTAGTTTGTCTTGGCTACCAACTAGGAAGTAAAGGAAGTTATACAAGTCTGTACCCATAATACGATAGTATTTGTAGAGTTCAAACCCGCTTGTTTTTTTACAATATCGTTCTACGTATCCTTTGAAATCAGGATACTGTCTCATTGTTTCGAGCGCCAACAAGGTTAGATACATGCGTTCTGCACAATCATTGTAGGTGAGTAAACGACTAGGACCATTGTCCTTGGTCATTCTTGCTTCACTGAGATCCTTGATGAACGCTAGTTCCATTACTTACCTCTTGCTGCTGCGTCTGCTTTTGCTGCCATTGTTGCATCATCGTCGTCACGATCATCATCATCGTCTTCTGGTTCGTCTGATACATCAGCACCCTTTGCAACATCGCCTGACTTTTTAAGTTCCTGTTCACCATACTTCATTAGTTTCTGTAGCATCTCTTTGCTGATGCCTGTATCTTTTAATAGATCGCCAACACTTCTTGGACCGAATGGTGTATTGTAGCGTGTAAGTGCATCGCCGACCTTTGACATTATATTAGATAATGCATCGTCTTTGGTTGTTACTGCTCTATCCATTAACACACGACCAATTCCTGATAGTTTGCGACTAACTTCGCTGTTTTCGTAATTTCCTTCTTTTACAATTACTTCATTAATTTTCATTTTACTTCCTTAATTAGGTTGCCATCTTGTACGTGGTACAAGTTTAGTTTTACTTCCTAGTGCGACATAACCTTCGCCGCCTTTTTCGCCTTTGGTTGTTGCCTTAACGTCTGCATCAGCACTGTCTAATTGATCTATGATATTGTCTTTTGCAGTCATAATTTGTTTTACAAGTCCAAAGATAGCAGGCAGGGCTTTTGGGTTTTCGTCGTTCATTGCTGCTAGTTTTTCTTGTTGTCCTTGACTTACTTTGCTTGTTTTAAGCCAGTCAAAAAATCCTGTATCAAGGCTATCAAGTTGCTGAGCTTTGCTTTTTTGATTTACATAATTGTAGATTATTCCTGCCGGATTGCTTAATCCTGGTTGACCAGCAAGAAACTTGTCTATTGCCTGTGCATTACTTTGGACTTGTTTTCTTATACTTTCAACTTCTTTTGTGTCTACTTTTGGTTGATGCGTAACATAGGTTTGCCCTAACACTACAGCATCAATTGAGTTTAATTCTTTTACGTCTGAAATAGGTGTGCCTGATTTACTCCCGAACTCATCGTACTTTGTATGGACTACTACACCAACTTTTGACTTCGCTATGCGGCCACCGAGTTGGCTTTTGTCACTGACTGTATAAGTAACATGGTTCGGGGTAAACACCACAGACCCATCCGAGCTTGTAAATGGTTTACCCGGATGGTATAGTAGATCTCCATAGACATAACCACGGAAGTCTGGAGGTGTCGCTGCTTTCATAATGTTGAATATTTGACCCATATCATTGCCAAACTTTTCACGCCACGGTTCTTCTTCTGTGCCTTTGCCTGAGTTTTGAACAAAACGTGTTAAGTCATCTGAACTCGTACTTTTATTACGGCCCCAGCCATTCTTTCCTACAAGAACAAATGTACCGTCTGGTTCTCTACCCCAATAGATAGTAGGATTGCCGTCCCACTTAATAGCAACATCGCCTGAGTCGCTACCTAATTTGTTTAAAATATCTGCTGCTTCTAGCGCACCCTTAGATCCTTTTACAAACACAAGATCCTCAAGATGTTGATATTCTCTACCCACCTTGGCTGCTTCTGTTAATACTGTGCGGAACTCTGTAAATCTCATAACATTCTCACACTGTTGAGCATATTTCCGCTTAATTCTTTTATGCGGGCTAGTTGTTTATCTTCTAGTGTTGTGTACCCTGTTGATTCAGGCACTGTTTTACCTTCTTTTTCCATTGCTTCTTTCCAACCAGCAATGAGTTCTTCATAAGCAGGATCACCTTTTATCTTTGCAAGCATACTTTCTACAGTGTGCGTGTCTGCTTCTTTGGCTCCTGGACCTAGTAGGATAACTGCAATATCGTTCCAGTTGTCTGCAACTACTTCGTCGCCTTTGTTTGGATCAACTACACCAAACTTAGGACTAAACTTGTAGCCTCTGCCTCTTGCAATACTCGACAATAGGATAGCTCTGTCTTTGCCGCTCCACTGCTCTGTTCCGCCACGCTTGGCTCCACGTTGCAAGTCTGGATTGGTTGTCATCATAAAGTCTGTTTGCACAAATCCTTTGCCGCCTTGGATAGGCATACGGAAGTGTACTTGGTCACCAGCATTGTGTATCCAGCCGCCCGTAAACTTACGACCTTGATTCATTATTTCATTGTCCGGAATACCTTGCTTCTTGCACCATGCAGTAAGTTTTGCAATTAACTCGTCTTTGCTTATCTTGTTTAGGTCAGTGTTTAGATCTAAGTCGCCTGATGAGTTCTTTTCAAATGTTCCGTCCGGATCTACCTTCTTGCCTGTAGTACCTAGCAGGTCATCATCTACAAACTCTAAACCTGTAATCTTTTCAATCGCAGCAACAGTAGGTCTTACTGCTGGTGTAGGAATACGCTGTGTTAACGGCCCTTCTGCTGTTTTAAAAACATTGCCGCCTTCATTCAATATCATTTCGTTTACTCTCAACTATTTTGTGCATACTTCTACGGAATTTGCGAGGATCGCCACTTTTAATGCTATTAATGAATCTTCGTTCAAGTTCACCTGCGGTATCGCTGTCATAATGACTATGAATTCTTGTTAATAAATTGATAGCACTTTCAATAATATTGTTGGCTGTTGTATCTATTAACAAATCGTTATCTCTGTTACCATGTACAGAATTTAACTCTTCTAATATAGATCTTGTACGCTTTTTCATTATTCCTACTCCGTAATGTATTTAGCGTAACGATAAATATGAGTAGTATACATGACGGAGGGCAAAAATGTCAATATCAGAAATGAATTTCAAAGAAAGATCCTTGTTATTTGCAAAACTTGCTAGTATTGCATATAATAACGAAAAAGATGTTAAAAGTCAAGTAAAAAAACTTGGCTTCACTACTGTAGAGTTTTATAATAAAGATGGGGCACAAGCATATCGTTTTATGAACAAGAATGATATTGTTATTGCTTGTAGAGGAACACAGCCAAGCGAATTTAATGATATCAAAGCAGACCTTAAAGCAATGCCAGTCATGGCTGAAACTATTTCAAGGGTGCATCAGGGTTTCAAAGCAGAAGTAGATGAACTTTGGCCAATGGTTGAAGAAGATATTCTGCGTAAACAAAATGTAGATAAAACACTTTGGTTTTGTGGACACTCGTTAGGAGCCGCGATGGCAACTATTATGGCAAGTCGTTGTAAACACAATATCGATCTAAACGATCCAATCGAACTGTACACTTTTGGTTCGCCAAGGGTGGGATGGCGTGGATACTGTAACAGCCTAAACATTATACATCATCGTTGGGTTAACAACAATGATATTGTTACACGAGTTCCATTAAGAGTAATGGGTTATGTACACCATGGAACAGAACATTATATGAATGCATATGGTAATGTTCGTGCTATGACAACTTGGCAACGTATCAAAGACCGCTGGCGTGGCATGTGGATGGGCATCCAAAAAGGTTCTATCGACAATTTTTCAGATCACAGCATGGTCAACTATGTTGCTAATCTTGAGAAATACCTTTCCGAATAGATTCGTTATAGTCTAGTGCAGATTCAAGTAAACTCATTCTTGTGTCTGCACTAATCATTGCACTACGAACAGTTGCAAGAGTATCCTTAGGTAAGCAATGCCCTCCAAATCCTCGTTCTTCAGTTACATAACTGTGACTTTCACCTATACGTTCGTCTGCTGTAATTAACTTGCGAACACTTTCAAAGTCTAAGCCTTCGCCTTTGCAGTAATCATAAACTTGATTGAAAAAAGTTACCTTAGTTGCTAGGTAACTATTTCTTAATTGTTTCATAAGAATTAATTCTTCGGGTTCAGCAATATTAATATTAATTTTGCCTAGTGCTTTTAAAAATAGATCACTCCAGAAGTTGCAACTTTCACCTCCAAAGTAAAAATCTTTTTTAGTAACTGCATCTTCTTCCCAATGTGCTGCACGAAGGAACTCCGGTGAAAACGTAATATCATTATTTGCACAAGTATCAGTAATAAGTCTCCAGCCTTCTGGAGAGATAGTGCTTTTGATTAGTATAGGTACATTTGGTGCTTCATCAATTACATCACACACATTTCTAACGTTACAGTAGCCTTGTCTGTTGCTAGGAGTACTCACACAAATAATAACAGCATCAGCAAATTTAAAATTACCGTAGTGACCTTTGATAGGATCACTAATAATAATGTCGTGATAATCTTTTAATATAAGTTCGTGTGCTTTCCCTACAAAGCCGTATCCTGCTATTCCTATTTTCATATTACTATTATATCCAGTTAATAACACCTCTTACTGCTAGTAAGAAGTAAAAAAGTTCCATTAATGCTCTTGGAGTGTCTTTGTCTTTGTAACCCATGTAAATCCATATAAAGCAACTAAAACAAGATATAGTCCATCCTAACCATAAAATTGAAGCATTGTCACCACTTAAAATAAATGTGCCAATCATTGCTAGTACAAAGCCTATCCAACGCCATCCATCTATTTTTTTGTAGTATCTAATCTTCATTTTTTTCCTAATGCTCTCAGTATCATTTCTTGGTCGTGTTTCTTAAGATAATCTTCTTCAGTGTCTCCATAAGAACTGCATTTGTCTAGTTCTCGTTGTATAAAGAACAATAATTCGTAAAGTTCTCTTTTGCATCCCCAAGTGTTAAATCCATCTAGATAAGGATCTGTTGCCTTCAGAGATATCTTTCCTATTGCTCTACAAATATCTTGTACGTTCCAGTCTTTTATGTATCCCATGATTCCTTATTATTACATAACAATTATAATTTGTCAAGAGAAAAAAGCAGTGCCGTCGAACACTGCTTTTTATATTACAATCCCATAGGAATAATCACATAATGAATTAACAGCACTATTGCTAATGAAGCACTCAAACCTATCATCATCTTGCCGAAGTCTCTGCCCACGATTGGGAATACACTTTTGGTTTTCTGCTTGCCCATGTAAGAAGCAATAGCAAACTCACGTCCTGCGAGCAAGCCTACGAACACCCAAGTAGTTGACATTGGAATGTCATTTAGTTCTTTGAAGAACCAAAGTGTTAACCAATAGAATATATCAATAATCGTTGCTGAACGTACATAACGAGTGTTATGTTTTTCAAGAACAATCTTTTGGATCTTACCTCCGCCTTCACGGAACATAAATCCTAGTCCACCTACAAAGACTACACTGATCAACAGCATTAAGTCAATACTGAGTTCTCTTGGTAGGAACACTGCAATGTTTGCCATGTCATGTGATAACCAAGTCCACCATAGGAAGCCGGTTGCTATCCATTGTGCTACACGCCAATAGCCCTTGTGTTCTTCTTTGACAGGAACATTTTCATCTAGCCAACGACTGACAAAGAACCATACAGCGTAGGCAAAGGTTGCCGCAACTGCATAGCCCATCATTGACTTCATCAACATCTTTTCTAGCACAAAGGTACTTGCGAAAGCACTTAGTACTAGGAAACTAGTTGATACAGGTACGCCGAACCGTGTTAATAATAATAGTACAAGTGGTGCCATAGCATGATACCATTGTACTTCTTGGAATGGAATTTTGTTTAAGCGACCATATGATATGTCGCCGCCATAAGCGTACCATCCATACCAAATCGCCCATAATAAAACCGCACTAGCGGCGGTCCACATAATTTTCCAATTGAATCTCTCATTGTTTGATGCAATCCAAGTACCCAGAGTTTGTACTGAATCGTTTGCGATAACCGCATATGCGGCAAACAGGAACCCGGCAAGGCTCCATAAGGTGAGTGCGTCCATTTTGTTCTCCTCTGCTTGACAACTACAACATTGTCGCTCACTTTGGTAACAAGCTCGACGTGTGCTTGTCAAGGTATTTAGTGAATGGAAGATTACAAAATGATTACAACGAAAAAGTTGGCGGACCCATGCAAAAATAGCAACACAGTCTTGCTAAAATAATGGTTGATTTTTTTGCTGCGGTGCAGTATACTATGATAAATAGTTAGGAATAGAACAGTGATCCTGTACTATTTTGCACATACAGACACAGTGGATAGACACTGCGCATAATCCATGCGTTACAAGCGATTGCACCGCCGGGGAAGTTCCGGGGTATTGCTTTCCTCAAGCATCCATAACATTCAAGGAGAACTAAGATGGCCAAAAGCCTAATACATCGCCTTGTGAGTATGTTTGGACGCAATGGTCCTTATGGGACCTATGAACGTGATATGCTCACTTGGGCTAAGACCGAATACGGTACAGATTGGCAATACGCCTATCAATACATGATTGCCAATAATGGCAAAGCACCTAAGGAAGTCAAAGGAGTATATCAATAATGACACACGCGATCTTAACAGCCGCAACATGGCTTAATTTCGATGGAGTAGTTGACCTAATCAACGACATTAAACGCAAAAGAGCAGCAAAGGCTCTAGAGCGTCAAACTATCAAAGAACTATCTGCACTATCAGATAAAGAACTACACGATATTGGTATCGGACGTTCACAAATACTAGGAGTAGCAAGAGGAGACGTTGTAAAATGAATGCAATAGCACAAACATCTTGGAACGTCACTTGCAAGTTTTGCTCTGTAATTAGAGACGTTTTAGCAAAAACATTTGTTTACATTATTGAACTAGGCGAGTCGGCTGGTAGAGCAAGAGCTGCCCGTGAACTTTGCCGTCAAGGAATGTACAAAGAAGCAAAAACATTAATGTTACAAGGAGCAAAGAAAAATGTATAATTGGAAAGACCTAGCAAAAGGTGCATTAACATTTACTATACTAATGTCAATCTTAACAGGATTTATGGTCCTTAACGGATTACATTATGCAGGGTGGTTTTAATGTGGCCTTATACTGAAGAAGAAATGGAAATTGTTAATGGCAAAGCCAAATGAAAATTTCAAATTGAGCGTGAGAGATATAGAGCTTATTGAACAAGCTCTATTTCTTGCACAATCAAATGCTGATGATAAACTTCAACACGAAATACAAAATTTACGGGCTAAACTGCATCATCAAAAAATGTGGTATCGTCCTTCAAAAGAAGTTTATGTTAGTGGTTGACAAATATAAATAAGACTGTTATTATTAATAACACTTACACACATTCACACACAGGAGAAAAAAATGAATGAAGCAGTAACAAAGCAAATGGAACAATTTGCAGATATGTTTAAGGCAGCAATGCCACAAGTAAAAACCAACAAAAATGGTTACGAAATCCGTACTAAAGTGCTAGAAATGGCACAATCAAATGTTTGGCAAGACTATCATGCTAAATGGGGTGCTTGGGAAACTTCTGTAAAGAAGGAAGGCGACGAAGTTGTAACTGAAGTTACAATGCCACAAGTACCAGGTGTTGATCAAGTTCTAGAAGCGGCTGAAAAGTTTTATGCTTTTGTAAACGATCAAAGAGCGGGTAAATAAGTTTATAACAACAATATGAACATTCGGGCATAGCCCTTAGTATAATATATTTTACAAAGCAGCCCCGGGTTAGGAAACTAGCTCGGGGTAAATCTTTTAGCGTTGTTCAATCCAAGTGAATGATGCAAGTGCATCTTTGCCTGTGCCGTTGGATGCACACAGGATGGTGAATGTATCACTGACTGTTCCTAAACTGCTTCTACCAATTTGGTATGCTGTTTTTGCCTCTAACTGGACTCCCGTGCCGCCACCACCCGAGATGACAAATCCACTGTCAAGCACACGGCCGTGATTGGCTTCAGTGATAGGGGATGGGTTGATATAGGTTTGATACTGTGTGAATCCGTTTGGGTCTGGATGATCCAGCCAAGGTTGCGGACCATCTGCACCTGCTGTGACTTCTGCTGGTATTGTAGGATTACGCACCAGTTTGTAAAACACGTTGGTGTTGTCAATGGTGGCGACTTGGAACATCTGTGGTAACACGATTCCGTTCAGTGCTGTGGATTTTAGTCTAATGCTCAAGACGGGATACCAGTTGTCCTTGGTCACTGCGGAGGACAAGGCCGCCGCCATTCGTGTGCCGTAGAAAGGAGCACTGATGTTTTGTGCGATACCAAGTTTGCCCACCGTGCCTTCAGAGATCACGCTGTTGGATCCTTGGAGCATGGTGTATGGACCACCCGCCACCGTGGCCAGTGCTTCCATTTCCACCCTGATGGGAAGGAAGGGACTCTGTGCCCAGGGTCGATCATATCTATTGGCATTACGATGGGTATGAACCACGTGAGTCGCACCATCAATCACCCAGCCAAACTTGACCTGTCCCGCACCATACCATTCGTATTCAATATTGACCAACTGTATCTTGGTTGGGTCTGCTACAATACCACTGCTTGATGTGCCGTCAAGTTTGTCGCCATTCCATTCACTTCTAGGAACCGCAATGTCAGTGCCGCCGTTTGATACTGTACAGTTATAGACTGGAGCACCATCCACCCATACCCCACTATCTTCAAACCAAAAGCCATCGCCTGCCTCGTTGAACATTCCTAATCTTTTGCGGATGCCTTCCACAGGAGTTCCAAGCGTGATAGCAAAACTCACCGTGCTAGATCTTCCTGGAATGTATCGTTGTGCGAGAAGAGTTTGCCTAACGACCTTGTCGCCACTGTCTCCATTGATGCTCATCAGCACTTGACTGCTGGCTGGTGCGTGGGTAGCACTGCCAGTGCCTGTTACATCAGTTTCCCATACATCTGTTTCAGTTCCGAACTGGAATGTGTTGAAGAACACAGTCTCATAGGGACTGATTTTTTGCCTACCCTTTGAGGTTAGGTTGCCGTCATCACCTGGACCAGCGGCAGTTTTAATACGCAGGACAGGTTGTCCTGATGCATTGTAATCCATTGCCATTTCTAAACTGTTCGTGTTAGGCTCCGAACTGTGAACGTAGTTTGTTGAGTTTGGATTTAGATTAGGCATCTATTACAAGTCCCACTTGTTGATTAGATAGTTTTCTACATTAGCATATTCTGTTGCTGTAAGTGTTCTTGAGAACATGATAACTTCTGCAATGTTGCCTGGCCATACATCACTTGCACTACCACCTATGTACATCACATTGTTGCTGGCGTTTAGTGTAGCATCTTGGTTAGGAGCACTCACAGGAGTAAGTGTGCTACCGTTCTTTCTAAACACCGCAGGTTGCGATGCTTCATAAACCAATGTCCAAGCATTCCAGTTCTTG
>Ga0255743_10001398_pt1 | contig 20683 bp, 18 predicted proteins | sample 101ome_19_FD_179950 | JGI IMG/M metagenome (GOLD analysis project Ga0255743, IMG submission 179950) | Coastal salt marsh microbial communities from the Groves Creek Marsh, Skidaway Island, Georgia - 101405AT metaG (version 2) | ecosystem: Environmental > Aquatic > Marine > Intertidal zone >... | reverse complement strand
GTGCTGAGCGAAAGCACGACAGCGGCGCGCCCCCCGCTCGGCCGCGGTGCGGGGACGGATAGGGCCTCGTCTCCTCGCGCCGGAGAGGGCACACTAGAGGCACATCGGGCGTTCTTGGGAGGGATCAACCGTGACTGCACTTGCCAACAATATCGGAGATCTATTAACCCGCCGGGCGGCACTGAACCCGGAGCGGGAAGCGGTCTACGACGTCGCTCGGGGGCTTCGTTTAAGTTTCTCTGAGCTCGCGGAACGCGCCCATCGTTTGGCTAATGCGCTCATCGAAGACGGCGTCAAACCCGGAGATCGGGTGGGACTCCTCCTCATGAACAGCGCCGAGTTTATCGAAAGCTTCTTCGCCATCGCGCGCTTGGGCGCCGTGGTGGTGCCCCTGAACTGGCGCCTGACCGCGGAAGAACTCCGATTCATCCTCCAAGATAGCGGCACGGCCACGCTGATTTTTGATGATGAGTTTGCCGATACGGTGGATGCCCTCGTGGGCTTTGAGGACCGCACGGGCCTGACCCGGCTCCTGGGCGTCGGAGCCCCAGCCGTGCCTGGCACCCGGGATTACACGGCCTTCCGGGATCAAGGCGCGGCGATGGCGCCACCCCTGGGGGCCCGGGACCAGGACGCGCTGTACATCATGTATACCTCCGGGACCACGGGGCTCCCCAAGGGCGTGGTGCATACGCACGAAAGCGCGCTCTGGGGCGTGCTCACCATTTCCGCTACGGCGGATCTGCGCCCCGGGGATCGCTACCTGCAGGCCCTTCCTCTTTTCCACGTGGGCGCGCTCACCCCGGGAACGCTCTGCGTTTATCTCGGGGTCACCAGCATCGTCATGCGCAGCTTCGACCCCACCGCGGCCTGGAAGCTCATTGAGGAGGAGCGGGTGACCACGGGGCTTCTGGTCCCGGCCATGCTCAACTTCATGCTCCAGGTGCCGAACTTCGAGGGCTTCGATCGCAGTGCCCTGCGCTGGATGATGTCCGGGGCGGCGCCCGTACCCGTCTCTCTTATCGAGCGCTACGCTGAACTCTCCATCGACATCCTGCAGGTGTATGGCTTGACGGAAACCTGCGGTCCGGCGTGCCTCATCGATTCGGAAAATGCGCTCACCCGCGTCGGCTCCACGGGGCGCGGCTTCTTCCACAGCGACGTGAAAATCGTGGGCGACGACGGCACCCCTTGCGCCGCCGGGGCGCCCGGGGAAGTGTGGGTGCGCGGTCGGCATATCATGCGGGAATACTGGAACCGCCCCGATGCGACGGCGGAAACCTTGGTCGACGGCTGGCTGCGTACCGGAGACGTGGCCATCATGGACGACGATGGCTTCGTTTATATTCAGGACCGGATTAAGGACATGATCATTTCCGGGGGGGAGAACATCTATCCCGCGGAGGTGGAAAACGTCCTGCTTGGCGCTCCCGGGGTGGCCGATGCGGCGGTGATCGGCATGGCCTCCGCGCGCTGGGGCGAGTCGCCCCTGGCCATTCTCGTGCGCGACGACCCCGAGCTCACGGAAGCCGCAGTGCTAGCCCATTGCCAGAGCCGCCTGGCGCGCTTTAAGCAGCCCCGGGCCGTGCGCTTTGTCGATAGCATCCCGAGAAACCCCTCGGGGAAAATTTTGAAACGCGTGCTGAGGGACCAGTTCCCCGAGCCCGCGCCGGAATAGAACAGTAAGGGGGGAGCATGGAACTCGACGAGCTGGAGCAGCGGCTGCAGCCCTTTGTGCAGCATTGCTACAACGATCCGACCGCTAGGGCCTTTGCGGTGAAAAAGATGCCCGGGCATGCGGGCTTCGCCTACGGCTATCGCGTGGCCCTGGGAGAGGGCGCGGAGGCCCGGGAAGAGGCCTGGTTCCTGCGCTTGCCCCCGCCAAACGTCAATTGGCGGGGCACGGCGGACGTGCTTCGCCAGGTGACGGTGCTTAAGGCCCTCGATCAGACCTCCGTGCCCCACTGCAGCGTCCGCTGGAGCGGCGGGGAAGGGGAGGATCTCCGCTTCTTTGACCGGCCCTTTTTCGTGGTGCCCCAGCTCGAGGGGGACGTGCTGCGCCTGGGCGCCGGGGAGTGGGGCGCGGGACTTTCCCGAGCTCAACTCGAAAGCCTAGGCCAGGAAGTCATGACCGCCCTCGCGGGCATTCACCGCGTGCCCTGGGAGCCCCTGACCTATCTGGGCGCACCGGTCCCCTTCGAGGAGGATGTGGCGCGCTGGGACCCGCTGTTTGAGCGTGCCGCCGATCCGGAGGCGCTTAAGCGGGCCCCGGAGGTGCGCAAGGCCCTGCTCGATCGCATTCCCGAGGCGGCGCCCATCGGCGTGTTTCACGGCGATTTCCAAACGGCCAATTTGTTTTGTGGCTTCGATGGCCATCTGAAGGCGGTTATTGATTTCGAGCTCACGGGCATCGGCGCCACCCTGAACGATCTCGGCTGGATCTGCACCTTCAGCGACCGGGCCGCCTGGGCCGACGGCAGCGAGCGCACCTTCTTCCTCGAGCCGGAAACCTTGATTGGCTATTACGAGGCCGCCTGGGGCGAGCCCGTGGCCGACCTTGCCTGGTACCGGGCGCTTGCCGCCTACAAGTTCGCCCTCATTACCGGCTTCAATCTGATGCTGCACCGTCGGGGGAAGCGCGACGATCCCCTCTGGGAAGTGACGCGCCATTCCATGACCCCGCTTATCGATCGAGCCCTCGCCCTTCTCGCGGGCGAGGCCTAAACCCTGGAGTTTTGCCTCATGTCTCAATTCACCATGACCATCAATGGCGCTGCCGTGGGCAGCGATCAACACCTGTCCGTGCTCGATCCCGCCACGGGCCGGCCCTTTGCCGAATGCCCCGATTGCAGCGAGGCTCAGCTGGACCAGGCCGTGCGCGCCGCGAAGGCGGCGCTCCCGGCCTGGCAGGGGGATGGGGACGCCCGCCGGGCGGCGCTGCTGAAGTGCGCCGATGCCATCGAGGCCCAGGCCCAAGCCATCGCCCCCGTGCTCACCCAGGAGCAGGGCAAGCCCCTGGGCAAGGCCCTGGAAGAGCTCTACGGCGCGGCCCTTTGGTTTCGCTCTACGGCGGCTCTGCCTCTAGAGGATCAGCTGCTTCGGGAGGATGAGCATTTCCGCGTAGAGCTGCGCCGCCGGCCCCTAGGGGTGGTCGCAGGAATTACGCCCTGGAATTTCCCCGTGCTTCTGGCGGTGTGGAAAATTGCTCCGGCGCTTCTTGCCGGGAACACCTTTATTCTGAAGCCCTCACCCTATACTCCCCTGTCGAGCCTCGCCCTGGGGGAGGCGCTCCGGGAAGCGCTGCCGCCGGGGGTCTTTAACGTTGTGTCCGGGGGCGACCAGCTAGGGCGTTGGCTGACGGCCCATCCCGAGGTGCGGAAGATCTCCTTCACCGGCTCCGTGGCCACCGGCAAGCACATCGCCGCGGCCGCGGCGCCGGATTTAAAGCGCGTCACCCTCGAGCTTGGGGGCAACGATCCTGCCATCGTGCTGGCCGATAACAACCCCGAGAAGATCGCGGAAAAGCTGTTCTGGAGCGCCTTCGCTAACAGCGGCCAGGTGTGCGTGGCGGTGAAGCGCCTTTACGTCGAGGAGCCGATCTTCCCCGCGGTGGTGGAAGCCCTGGGGGCAATCGCCGAGCGGGTGAAGGTGGGGCCGGGCTCCGCCGCCGACAGCGAGCTGGGGCCCCTGAATAACCGTGCCCAGTTTGATCGGGTAAGCGAGCTCGTGGAGGACGCTCGGAGCCACGGCGCCAAGATTGTCGCCGGCGGTAAGCCCCTGGCTAATGAAGGCTACTTCTACGCCCCGACCATTCTCACGGACGTCGCGGAAGGGGTGCGCCTCGTGGACGAGGAGCAGTTCGGCCCAGCCCTGCCGGTCATGTCCTTTAAGAGCGTGGATGAAGTGCTGGGGCGGGCTAACGGTACGCACTTTGGCCTTGGGGGCTCCATCTGGACGGAAGATCTTGACCGGGGTGCGGCCCTCGCTCGGGATCTCGATTGCGGGACGGCCTGGGTGAACCAGCATATGAACCTGGCCCCCGATGTGCCCTTTGGCGGGGTCAAGTGGTCGGGTATCGGCTACGAAAACGGCCCCTGGGGCCTGGCAGCCTTCACCGAGTACCAGGTCATCAACGTCGCCAAGCAGTAAGGCTACGTCGTGCTCACCATCGCCGCCGTGGCTGCCCTGGCCTTTGCGGCGGCGACGGTCCTTCCGCTCCCCTCGGAGGCCGCCTTGCTGGCGGCCTGGCATGGGGGCGGTCCCTTATTTCCGCTTTGGGCGGCTGCCACGGTGGGCAATACGGCGGGCGCCCTGCTCATGATGGCGCTGGGGGCCGGCGCGCTTCGCTGGCCCTGGCTGTCCGCGCGCATGGCCGCGCCTCGGATGCGATTCCGGCCTTGGGTGCAGCGCTTTGGGGCGCCGAGCTTGGTGCTCGCCTGGGTGCCGGCGGTGGGCGATGCGCTGCCCGTGCTGGCAGGGCTGTTAGGGGTACCTTGGCGCCGCGCTGTCCTCTGGCTAGCCCTTGGCAAGGGGGGGCGCTATGCCATCGTGCTCGCCACCGCGGAGCGGTTGGCGGGGCCCTAGAAGGGGCCCCCGAGGGGCAGGCCGAGCCGCCCCCGGCCCGCCAGCTCAAAGGTGGGCTCCCCCACCATGATGTGCTGGGTGGTGACGTTCACATCCCGAAAGCAGCGCTGGAGCCGGCTTTGGGCGTAGATTGCTGAGCCGCCGCCGCCGTGATAGGCCGCTCCCGTGGCCTCCGCTGCGGCCCAGGTACCGTGGCTCGCCGCTAGGCGCAGGCGTCGCCGGTGCTCCGCGCTCAGCTTCTCCCCGGAGGACGCGCAGGCCCAGGCCTCGTCGGCGGCCTGCTCCATGAAGGCCCGGGCGGATCCCAGCTGGGCCTCCGCCTTGGCCAGGGCCAGCTGCACCGGGGCCCGCTCCGCGAGGCGGCGCCGGCTGCCGGCGGGCGCCTTTTTCTGCGCCAGCTCAGCCCATTCATCGAGGGCGCGCTCCCCGAGGCCGATGGCCACGCTGGCCACCCCCAGGGCCAGAAGTCCGAAGGTGGGGAAGCGATAGAGCGGGGTACGCACCCGGGGCGCCGCGCCCAGGGGCACGCTAAAGGCCGCGTCAAGCTCAAGCCCCTCCACGGACATATCCCCGGAGCCCGTGCCGCAGAGGCCGCTCACGTGCCAGGTGTCGTGGCGGGTCACCTGATCCTGGCGAAAGAAAAACAGCCGTTGCTCCGGCGCGCCGCGCTCATCAAGGATAGCCTCCCCGGCCTCGTCGAGGAGGCGGCAGCCCCCGGCCAGCCAGTGGGCGTTGGGGCTCGCGCTCGCGAAGCTCCAGCGTCCGGACACGATCCAGCGGTCCCCTTTGCGCTGCGCCGTGCCCATGGGGGCGGTGACCCCGCAGGGAATGACGCCGGGATCGGCAAAGATGGTGTTAGCGGTCTCCTCCGGCAGGGACGCGGCCAGGAGCCCCGTGGTGGCGCCAATCATGGCGCACCAGCCCGCGGCGCCATCGCCGTAGGCCAGGCGCCGCAGCGCATCCATCATCATTTTCGGGGATACCTCGAGGCCGCCATGGACTTCGGGCACCAGCATGCGATAAGCCCCGGCGTCCGCCATGGCGGCCGCAAGGGCCGGGCTTAGGCTTCGCGCCGCCTCGCTTTGATCGCTCTCCCGATCGGCCTGCGCGGCCACCGCATCGATGCGGGCGAGGAACGGGGCCGGGTCGGGGGTGGCTAGAGCGTTTAGGGTCATGAAGACCTCCGGGTGAGGGGACGAAGGAAAAGGATGGGATCGGGCCCCGCGGCTTCGGGAAAGCGTGGTTGAAAGCCGCGGCGAGAAAAATAGCCACTCCGTTCGAGGGGGCAGGAGACCGTGCTGTGGGCCAGGCCAAGGAGCTCCGCGGGGGCTTCTAGCCAGGTCAAAAGCCCTTGGCCCAAGCCGCGGCGCTGCCACAGGGGCGCGACCGCGAGCAGCATCAGCTCAGCATGCCGCTGCCCGTAGCGCATGGCGGCGATCCCCACGAGGGTGTGTCCGGCCCGAGCCACGCAGAGATTCTGCTCCGGGTCCGCGAGGGTGCTCTGCAGCGCGCTGGGGGTCCAGGGCCGGAGGAGGGGATCGTCCAGGAAATGGGTCAGCAAGCGCGCCATGGCCAATAGGTCGACGCGGGTTGCAAGGCTATAGGTCAGTGCGGCCGTTCCCCCCATGGCCTAGCTATAGCGCACCCGCTGGTCTGGCTCAAGGGTTCGGCTTTGGAGTGAGGGACCGTCTAGGAGGCGTATGATGCGCCCTTCGAAACGGAGCGCCCATGATTACGGACCCCTTCTTCTACGCGCTGGCCATCCCGGCGCTCCTTATCGTGGGCATCGCCAAGGGCGGCCTCGGGGGCGGCATTGGCATTCTCGGGGTCCCCCTCATGGCCCTGGCCATCGGGCCCGTGCAGGCGGCGGCGATCATGCTGCCGATCCTCATGCTGATGGACGCCTTTGCGGTGCGTCAGTGGTGGGGGCGCTGGGACCTCGCCAATCTCCGGGTCATCGTGCCTGGGGCCCTCGCAGGCATCGTGCTGGGCACCTTCACCTTTCGCTATCTGTCCGAGGATGCGATTCGAGTGCTCATTGGCGTCATCGCCGTGGGCTTTGTGGCCAATCATTTCCAAGGCGTTTTGCGTCGTACGCCGCTGCCAGAAAGGCGTGCGCCCCGGCCTCTGGCGGGCACCTTTTGGGGCGCCCTGGCGGGCTTCACGAGCTTTGGGGTTCATGCCGGAGGGCCGCCGATCAACGTTTACCTGCTTCGCCAGGGCCTGGATAAGGGCACCTTTCAGGCCACGGCGGTGCTGTTTTTCATGATTGTGAACTGGGTGAAGGTGCCGCCCTATGCCCTGCTTGGGCAATTCGACTTTGGCAACCTTGCCACGTCCCTAGCGCTCGCCCCCCTGGCGCCTCTCGGTATCCGGCTCGGCCATTGGCTGCATCATCAGGTCGACGAGACCTGGTTCTTCCGCTTCATCTACGCCTCGCTCTTGGTCGTTGGGGTGCGCCTGATCTGGCTGGGCCTGGCCTAGGCCCCTTCTTCCGCCAGGAAGGCCGGAAGCTCAGCTCTATGATCCTCGAAGGCCAGCCCGTCCTCCTGCAGCAGATACCCCGCACCCTGGGCGAGGCCAGGCTGGGCGGGAAGAGGGTGGAGGGAGAGGCGCCGGGTGAGGCCCCAGAGTATGCCCTCGGGCCCAAGAACCATGGATTCTCCATCCTTCGCGAGGGCCGGGCCCGTGAAGCGGTGCTGCGGGTAAGGGAGGGTCCTTTCTCCCCCCTCCGGGGTGAGGGCGTAGCCCCCAGCAAAGCGCTTGGGCGCCAGCGGCGCCGGGGCCGGCGCCGAGCGGGGGGCTAGGGAGGCAGGGCCGAGGCGGCAATGGGCCTCGGCCTCTTCCCAAAGCTCTGCAGGGCTGAGCTTTCCTGCGTTCAGGAAAAGGCGGGGGTGCTGCGCATCGGCAAAGGCGTGGCTCACCGCCGGCTCCCCTTCCCCAGGCCCGGCGTTGAGCCAAAGAAAATCCACGGTCCCTTCGCGAGCCGCGCCGTCGAGCAGGGCCAGGAGTAGGGCGCCGAGGCGCGCCGGGGACGCCGCAGGGTCTAGACGACGCGCCAGCGCTGCCACGGCGCCGAGCCCTTCCGCGACCACGAGGGTTCGGTCCTCCGCGGTGGCTCGCAGGGCTTCATTGCTCCATTGCCGGAGGAGGGCGGCCTCGAGGCTTTCGAGATCCGCGAAGGGCGTGTTCGGCGCGGGGAGGAGAGGATGGCCCCGGCAGGGGGCGGGCCAGTAATCCCCCGCAGGGGCCTTCCCGTCTCCTAGGGACAGGCATCGGGCGAGGAGGGCGCTTCCCGGCCCTTCGAGGCATAACAGCACATTCGTCTCCTTTTGACTCGCGGTGCCCCGGAGGGGTTCGCTAGCATAGGGTTTTTGCCGGGATAGCGGGCCCATGGAACAGGCTGCAGCACGCGGGGCTGAGGCCCTCGCGAATTTTCTGAGGCAGTGGCCGGAGTATAGGGAAGTGCTGGCCCCTGCGGGCAGGCCCGATGGGCAGGCAGCGGTGCACCGCACCTATGTGCTTGGCACGATCAAGTCGGGAAAGTCGACCCTGATCAACGCGCTCCTGGGCCGCGAGGTCATGACCCGGGGCGCCGGGGTGAAAACCTTTAATCAGATTCACAGCACCCATGGCGATGCCCTGACTGCGGAGGTGCAGCTGTGGCCGTCTTCCGTGCTGGAAGCGCGCCTGGCCTTCGACTTTCGGATTCTCGGAGCGCCCCTGGAGATTCCGGAGAACGTCTATGAGGCCGACGCGCTTGCCGCCCTTGAGGGGGCTCGGGAGGCCTTTGAAGCGGAAAGCGAGGCCGATGGACGCCTGGCGAATCTGGAGGCCGGTAGCGCCTACGGCCTTTTGAACCACGCGCTGACGCGGCTGCGCCTCACCCTCGCGGGCCTTTCGGCGCTGCAGCGCCGCGACTTTCGCCCGGCCCCGGGAGCGGCGCCGCGCCTGGCCTTCGAGGAGACGGGATTCTCCGAGTTCCTCCGCTGGACCGATGAGGCGTCCCTGGCACCCCTCATCGCCCATCTGTCCCTGCGCGTGCCCTTTCCTGAGGGGCTGCCGCGTAGCCTTAGCCTGATCGACTGCCAGGGTAGCGACAGTCTGAATCCCCTAGACGCTGCCGATGTGCAGGCCATCGGCCAGCGGGCCGATACGGTGCTTTACGTCGTGCAAAGCCGCCTCGGCCTTCGGGAAGGGGATCGGGTGCTGTTGCGCCAGCTGGCAGCCCAGGGCCTGGCCGATCGACTGCTTGCGGTACTCAACGTGGAAGCCTTTGAGCCCCTTGAGGCGGAGGCCTTTAGGACCCTTCGCACCCAGGTGGAAGCGGACCTGGAAGGCTGCCTTCGGCAGCCCATTCCCCTGTTTGCAGTGGATGCGCTCCGGGGGCTGGAAGGCGCGGAGACGGCGGCTTTGGTGGAGGCGCACTGGGCGCGCCGGGGCGCCGAGGCCGTGGCTCAGGAGGTGGGGGAGGGACTTAGGCAGCTCCAGGCCACCCTGGCCCAGCGCTGCGAGGCGACCCAACCTCCCGCTTTGGCGCGCAGCTTTGAGGTTGAGCGCGCGGCCCTGCGGGCGCTCCTCGCCCGGGATGAGGCGGTGCTGGGGCTTTCCGCCGAAGGCCTTGGAGCCGAGCAGCAGGGCCGGGGGCTTAAGCGGGCGTTGGACGGTGCGCGGCGCGAGCTGCGTGCGATCCTCGCCCAACGTATCGAAAACACCTTCTCCCCCCAGGGGCCCATGGCGCAGGAGCTCGATGCCTTCCTGCACGGGGGGCTTGAGCGCTATCTGGCAGAGCGCCCCATGCCCGAGGCTTTGGCGGACGCGGCGGCGGGGGCAGCGCTCATCGACCATGCCCTTGAGCGTTTCAATCAAGACTGGCTTCAGGAGCGCGCAATGGTGCGGGAGCAGGAACTGGGGCGGCTGCGGACCGACCTCGGGGAGACCCTCGCGACGGCCACCGCGGCCCTCGGACAGGAGCTGCAATCCTTGCTGCCCCGGGCCCTCCGCGCGACGCTCGATCAGCTGTTCGATGCCGCCGCGCTTCGGGAGCGGCTCGGGGAAGCCCGGGCCCTAACGCCGGCTCCGGTGGTGCTGGAGCCCCTCACCTTAAGTCGGGCCCGACGCTTTACGCTCATGGCCACGGATCAGGGGCGGGGCGTCTGGCATCGCCTTCGGCGCCAGCCCCTAAGTCCCGAGGAGCGGCAACGCGCCCTCTGGCGCCTGACCCTAAAGGCGGCTCTAACCGATGGGCAGGAGGCGCGGCGCCATGGGCTCCTAAACGCTCGGGAAAACTACAAGCATCGCTATGCCTTCGTGCTCCTTGGGCAGCTTTACGACGGTCTTGAGCGGGCCCTTATGGACGCCCTCGCGGGCCATCAAGCTCAGCTACAAGCCCTGGAAGACGCTCAGCGCCTGCTGCTGAGCAGTCGCGCGCGGCAGGCGGCGGAGGCGCTGCTGGAGGCCCTCGAGGCCCCCTAATCACATTGCATTATTGAGCCGTCCTCGGGCCCTGAGGTATGGTCCAAGGCAGTGATTCAACAGGGGGAGTACGCAGCATGGATTTCGAAATCCCGGCAGACCTTAAGGCCTATTTGAAGACCCTCGATGAGTTCATCGAGGCGGAAATCAAGCCGCTGCAGGCGCAGGACGACAACGAGCGTTTCTTTGACCACCGGCGCGAATGGGCCCGGACCGATTTCGAAAACGGGGGCTTGCCCCGGCACGAGTGGGAGCAGCTGCTCGGGGAAATGCGCCGCCGTGCCGATGCGGCAGGCCACTATCGCTATGCCCTACCGAAGGAGTTCGGCGGCCAGGATGGCACCAACCTCGGCATGGCGGTGATTCGCGAACACCTCGCCGCGAAGGGTCTCGGGCTCCACAACGACCTCCAGAATGAAGCGTCCATCGTGGCCAACAACCCCTTCGTGCTGATGATGCGCGACTTCGGCACGGAAGCGCAGAAAGCCGAATTTATCGAGAACTCCATCACCGGCAAGCGCCGCGTGGCCTTCGGCCTGACGGAGCCGCGGCATGGCTCCGACGCCACCTGGATGGATACGCACGCCGTGCCGGAAATCCGCGATGGCGTGCCCGGCTACCTCATCAACGGCGAAAAAATGTGGAACACGGGCATGCACGTGGCCACCCACGACATGGTTTTTGCCCGCACCGGGGGCAAGGACGGTGACGCCCGGGGCATCACTTGCTTCATCGTTCCCACGGACGACCCCGGGGTGAAGATCGAGGAATACCTCTGGACCTTCAATATGCCCACGGATCACCCCCGGGTGTCCTTTACGAACGTCTGGGTGCCGGAAACGGCGATCTTCGGCGAGCCCGGTAGCGGCCTCTCCGTGGCGCAGCACTTTGTGCATGAAAACCGCATTCGTCAGGCCGCCTCCGGCGTCGGCGCGGCCCAGTTCTGCATTAATGAGTCCGTGAAATACGCCCAGGAGCGCGCGCCCTTCGGCAAGCCCCTCGCTTCTAACCAGGCGATCCAGTTCCCCCTCGTGGAGCTGCATACGGAATGCGAAATGATCCGGAACCTGGTCTACAAGACCGCTTGGCAGATGGATCAAATGTCGAAGAAGGAAGTGGCCATCTACCTGTCGGATAAGGTGTCCATGTGTAACTACCGGGCTAACCGGCTGGTGTGCGATGCCGCGGACCGGGCCATGCAGGTGCACGGTGGCATCGGCTACAGCCGGCACAAGCCCTTCGAGCATATCTATCGCCATCACCGTCGCTACCGGATCACGGAAGGCTCGGAGGAAATTCAAATTCGGAAGGTCGCCGGGGTGCTCTTCGGCTTCATCAATCCTAACAAAGCGGGCTAAGCGCCGCGGGCGCTCGGCGAAAGGAGAGCAGTGTGAGCTACGAACGCATTAAGCTGGATTACGAAGGCAACATCGCGGTGCTGAAGTTTAATCACCCTGAGGTGATGAACGCCGTGGGCGCCCGAATGCTGACCGAACTGCAGGAGGCGGTGCGGGAAGTGCGCGATCGGGGCCCGGAGGTGCGGTGCCTGCTGATCACCGGGGAAGGGCGGGGCTTTTGCGCTGGAGCCAATTTGGCCGACGAAGAGCGCAACGCCCAGCGGGAGAAGCAGGGCGCTGGGGATGGGCTCCGCACCGGCTATCACCCGCTGCTGCTTGGCATGCGGGATCTTGAGCTTCCCATCGTGACCGCCGTGAATGGTGCCGCGGCGGGGGTGGGCATGAGCTTTGCTCTCATGGGCGACATGATCTGCGCAGGACGCAGCGCCTTCTTCCTCCAGGCCTTCGCCCGCATTGGCCTCATTCCCGACGGCGGGGCCACCTACCTCTTGCCCCGTCTCGTGGGCTGGGCCCGGGCCAAGGAATTGTCCCTCATGGCCGATCGCCTCCCGGCGGAGCAGGCGCTCGAGTGGGGGCTCATCAACCGGGTCTTTGACGATGAGGCCCTCCTGCCCGAGGCCATGAAGATTGCCGAGCGGTTAGCGAAGGGGCCCCGGTCCCTGGCCCTGATCCGCAAGGCCTACTGGCAGAGTGCTGTAAACAGCTACGAAGCGCAGCTCGACCTAGAAGCTCAGCTTCAGAACGAGGCGGGGCGCAGCCATGACTTCAAGGAAGGGGTCTCGGCCTTCCTCGGTAAGCGCGACGCCGCGTTCACGGGGCAATAGCCATGGCGAAAAGCCTAAGCGGGCGGGTGGCCCTGGTGACCGGCGGGAGCCGGGGGGTAGGGCGTTCCATTGCCCTGGCCCTCGCGGAAGCTGGCGCCGATGTGGCCATCAACTATCGGCGCGATGAGGCTTCCGCTCAGGAAGCGCTCGAGGCGCTTCGGGCCACGGGCGTGCGGGCCATGGCCGTGGTCGGCTCCGTCGCTGACCCGGACGCCTGCGACGCCATGGTCGATCAGGTGGAGGCGGAGCTGGGCCCCGTGTCCATCCTGGTGAACAACGCTGGCATCGCCAGCCGAGGCCTTGCCGTCGCCGATACCACGGCGGAGGAAGTGGCCCGGGTGATGGGGACCCACGCCTTTGCGGCGCACGCCCTTTCGAAGCGCGTGGTGCCGGCCATGCGCAGCCAGGCGCGGGGGGACATCATCATGATTTCCTCCGTGGCCACCCGAGGCCTGGGGGCCAACGGCGCCCCCTACAACATGGCGAAGGCCGCCCTTGAGGCTCTGGCCATGACCCTGGCAAAGGAAGAGCGGGCCCACGGTATTCGGGTGAACGTGGTGGCGCCGGGGCTTGTGGACACGGATATGGGACGGCGCCTCGTGGCCGCGACGCAGGGGGTGGAGGACGTCCGCACCCTTGATGCGACCATGCCCTTTGGCCGCGTGTGCCAACCCGAGGATGTGGCGAACGTCGTTCGCTTTCTGGTCTCTCCTGACAACAGCTACCTCACGGGGGAGCGGATCTACTGCGATGGCGGGGGCCCCCTCGCCGGGCGCCGCGTCGCCGAGTAGGCCCTTTCCTAGCGTCGCCGATGCACCCGCGCTTGGATCTCTTCCCGGGGGCGGGTGGTTAGGCGCGCCATCGGTCGGACCGTCTCCGGCGCGAGCATTTCGAAGTCAAAGCTGCGCAACAGCTCCGCCATGATGAGACTCGCCTCAATGGTGGCGAAGTCCGCCCCCACGCAGACCCGGGGGCCGAGCCCAAAGGGCAGGTAGGTGCCCGGGCGATGGCTTTTTTCTCCATCTCCAGTAAAGCGCCCCGGTTCGAAGACGTGGGGCTTCGGCCAGTGCGCTTCATGCCGATGAATCACCCAGGGGGAAATCATGAGCATGGCGCCGCGCTTGATCTGGTAGCCACCGAGGCGCGTGGGTTCCGTGGCCACCCGGGGAATGAAGGTGATCGGGGGATAGAGGCGCATGGCCTCGCGGAAAACGGCGCGGGTGTAGCTTAGGCTGCGAAGCTTCTCGAAGGTGATGGGGCCGGCGCCGTAGGTGCGGGTGACCTCTTCCCGAAGGGGCCGCAGGAATTCGGGACGCTGGCTCAAAATGAAAAACACCCAGATCAGCGCGCTGGCGGTGGTCTCGTGGCCGGCAAGGAAAAAGACCCCAAGCTGATCAATCAGTTCCTTTCGCGTAAAGCGCGCGCCGCTTTCCCGGTCCTCGCCACGCATGACCGCGCTGGCGATGTCGTCGGGCCACTGGTCTTCCGGGAGCGCGAGGCGCGCATCCACTAGGATTCCCAGCGCGTCCCGGATCTCGTCGCAGGCCTCAAGGACGGCGTCGTGCTGGGGAATCGCGCTGAAGGCCTTGGAGAAGATCAGCCGGGGCAGCTCGATATGGGCCGCTGAGCGCTCGAAAATGGCGAAGGCGGAAAACACTTTCTGCGCCGTTTCAGACGCCAGGGAGGTGGAAAAGATCGTGCGGCAGATGACGTCGGCGGTGAGCTCGCTCATGGCGAAATCGAGGGAGAAGGGGCTTCCTGTCTCGGCCTGCTGGGCGAGCTTCTCAACATAAGCGGCCACCGCTGCCTGCATGCCGCCAAAGGCCTGGGTGACCCGGAGTTGGGAGAAAGCCGGGTCGATCATGGCGCGCTGCCGGCGCCAGAGGGGCCCAGAGGAGACAAAGAGCGAGTCCCCCACCAGGGGCTCCAGGGCACCGGTCATGAGGTCGTTTTTCGGGTAGACATCCAGGGGGTCGGTGAGCACGGAGCGAAACAGGGCCGGATCGTTCAGGATCAGAATCGAGCGCCGGGAGTAGCCCAGGGGCCCGATGGGGACGCGGTAGGCCGTGGCTGGCATTAGGCTCAGGAGGTCGCCGTCGCCGCGCCAGAGCGTGCGAAGGAGCCCGCCGAGGGGGCTCAGAGGCGGGGTGCGGGGCGGCTCGTAGCAGTTTTCAAGCATGGGCGCTGGGCGTTCTCCCGGTGCGGTGCGCCTTGAGGTCCATCAAGGGGCCGCGGGTCAGTCCTTGCCCGAGCATAAGCGCCAAGGCACACTGACGTCATCTTTAGTTGACAGGCCATGGGCATGGATGCGTTTCACGGATTTCTTGCCGGGCACATCACCACCGGGGCCGTGGGGCTCGTGGCCTTCTGGGTGCCCGTGCTCAGCAAGAAGGGCGGGGCGCTGCATCTGCGCTGGGGCCGCATCTTCAACGTCGCCATGATCGCCACCGGCGCCTTCGCCACGGGCATGGCCCTGTGCACTATCGCCGATCCCCTGGGAACCCACCCCTTCATGACCGACGGCCCTTTGGTGGCGGGCATCTTTGGCTGGATGATGCTTTATTTGGCCTTCCTCACGGTGAACTTGGCGGTCTATGGCTGGCTGTGCATTCGCTATCGCCGGCGCCATGAGGCCCACCGCCAGCCCCTGTGGATCGCCAGCCAAGCCCTCTTGTTTGTGGCCGCAGCGAACTGCGCTTGGCAGGGCTGGCTGCTGGGGCAGGTGCTCATGATGGGCATCTCCGGGGTCGGTATCGCTGCCGCGGCCACCAACTTGTACTTCATGTTTCAAAGGGACCCGGTGCCCTGGGGCTGGCAGCTGGAGCACATCAAGGCCCTCGTGGGCGCAGGCATATCCGTTTACACGGCCTTCCTAGCCTTCGGCGCCGTGCGACTTATGCCTGAGCTCGCCCTGTCCCCGGTGCTCTGGTCCTTTCCCCTTGGCACCGGCCTCGGCCTGATTCTTTACCATCAGGCGCAGGTTCGCCGGCGCTTTCGGCGTACGCCCGCCCATGGATGACGGCTTTTTGCCTCTCGCCTGGCCCCGGGTCAGCCTTCGGGCTCGGGGCCTCGAAGCAGTGCTTCGCTGGTGCCCGGCGGAGGAGAGCACCGCGCCGCCTTGGCTCCTCGTGCACTCCATTAACGCGGCGGCCTCCAGCGCTGAGCTCGCGCCTCTGGCCCAGCGGCTCAGCGCTCAGGCGTCCGTTGCCCTTTTAGATCTGCCTGGCTTTGGGGACGCTCCTCGGCCTTGCCATCGCTACGCCATCGAGGACTACGTCGAGGCCATTGCGGAAGCGCAGCGCTGGGTGGCTGCTAGGGCAGGGCAGGCACCGGTGCTCTGTGCCCTCTCCCTAAGCGCGGAATTTGCGGCCCGGGCTGTGCTTTGGGGCGCGCCGACGCCACCGGCGGTGCTTTGGATTTCCCCCACGGGGCTTGATGGCCGGGCCCTGCAGCGGGGCGAGGCCCTGGCGCCGCCGGAGCAACCGGTACCCCACCGGGGCAGTGAGCGGGTCTATGGCTGGCTCCACGGGCGTGCCCTCGGGCGCTGGGCCTTCCGTCTGCTGCGCCGCCCCTCGGTCATTCGCTACTTCCTCCGCCGGACCTTTGGACGCCGCGAGATTGACGAAGGGCTTTGGCGCGCCGCCTGCGAGGTGGCTCAGGCGCGAGGGGCGGAGCATGCCCCCCTGGCCTTCCTGAGCGGCCGGCTGTTTTCCCGGGACGCCGCGGCGCTCTATCGGGCCCTCACCGTTCCCCAGACGATCATCCACGGATGCCGGGGGGATTTTCAGGATTATCGCGGGGCCTCGGCTTTGATTACCGAGGGCCAGGGGCCGGTGCAGGTGCACGCGCTTGATACCGGGGCCTTGCCACACATCGAAGCGCCGGAGGCCTTCGCCTCGGTGCTGCTTTCCAGTCTTGGGGCGATCGTGGCGCCCGTCGCCCGCGCCTCCTAAGGAGACCTTCATGGCCGTTCCCTATCCCTTTTCCGCCATCGTTGCCCAGGACGGGATGAAGCAGGCCCTCCTGCTGGCGGTGGTGGATCCCAGCCTGGGTGGCGTCATGGTTTTCGGGGATCGCGGCACGGGGAAGTCCACGGCGGTGCGTGGCCTCGCAGCGCTGTTGCCGCGCATGGCCGTGGTGAAGGGCTGTCCCTACGGCTGCGATCCCGAGGGGCAGGGTGGGGCCTGCGAGGCCTGCCGGATCGGGGGCGAGAAAAAGCGCGCTTGGGCGCCGGTGCCCGTGGTCGATCTTCCTCTGGGGGCGACGGAGGATCGGGTCGTGGGTGCTTTGGATTTGGAAAAGGCTCTGACCCAAGGGGAACGGGCCTTCGACCCGGGACTTTTGGCCCGGGCGCACCGGGGCTTTCTTTACATCGACGAGATCAACCTCCTCGATGATCACCTAGTGGATCTCCTCCTCGATGTGGCGGCTTCCGGGGAGAACGTGCTGGAGCGCGAGGGGCTCAGCGTTCGCCATCCTGCGCGCTTCGTGCTGATCGGCTCCGGTAACCCGGAGGAAGGGGAGCTTCGCCCCCAGCTGCTGGATCGCTTTGGGCTGGCGGTGGATGTCTCCACCCCCCAGGATCTCGATGATCGGGTGGAGGTAGTGCTGCGGCGGGACGCCTTTGAGCGGGACCCGGAGGCGTTCACCGAGGCCTGGGCCAAGGACACGGAAGCGCTCAGTCGGCGCCTCGCCCGGGCGCGGCGCTTGCTGCCAAAAGTGACCGTGCCCCCAGCGCATCTTCGCAAGGTCGCCCAGCTATGCCTTAGCCTCGGGACCGACGGCCTCCGCGGCGAGCTCACCGTGCTCCGGGCCGCGCGGGCACGCGCGGCCCTCCGCGGTGGGAAGGTGGTCTCCGAGGCCGATATCATCGCCATCGCACCGATGGCGCTGCGTCATCGCCTTCGCCGTAACGTTTTAGACGATACGGGTTCGGAGGGGCGCATTCGCCGGGCCTTGGAGGAGACCTTCGGCGCCGGTGAGGCGAGCTAGGGTCCATGCATCCCTTCGTTGCGGCCCTGGCCTGCCTTCGCCTGGCCCCGAAGCTCGGAGGGCTCGTTCTTCGGGCTCGCCCCTCACCCCAGCGCCAGCGTTGGCTGGCCTTTGCCGCGGCGGCCCTTGGCGTGCAGCCTCTGCCCCGGGTGCCCCTGGGGATTACCGATGATCGCCTCTACGGCGGGCTCGACCTCAGCGCCACGGTGCGCCTTGGCCGGCCCCAGCTTCAGCAGGGCCTGCTGGCCCAGGCCCATGGGCGTGCCTTGCTCTTGCCCATGGCCGAGCGCCAACCCGAGGTGGTCCTCGCGGCGCTTCAGGACGCGCTCGATCGAGGGGTCGTCACTGTGGCTCGGGAAGGGCTCCAGGGGACCTATCCCGCCCGCTTTGTTGTCCTAGCAGTCGATGAAGGGGACGCGGGGGAAGCGGCCCCGGAGCGTTTTCTGGAGCGACTCGCCTTTCCTTTTTTTGAGCCCGCGGTGTTGGCGCCGCCGCCGCCCTTGCCCATGGAAGAGGATCTTTGGCCCGAGGCCTCCCTGATCTTTGAACTCCTGGAAGGTGACGAACCCTTGGCGCCGGGGGCTTTGGTGGCGCTCGAGGAAGGTTTAGGGGCGCCCCGGGCGCGTCTCGCAGCCCAGGGGCCCTTACCGCGAAGCGTAGTTCGGGCCCTGGGGGAGCTGACCGACGCCCTCGCCGTGCCCTCAAGCCGAGCCCTAGGGCAGGCGGCCCTGACCCTTCGTTGCCTGTGCGCCTGGGCCGATTGCGCTCTAGATTCGCCCGAGGCCCTGGCCTCCGCCGCGGCGCTGGTGCTGGCCCCCCGGGCTCGCCAGGCCTTGGTCAACGAGCCGCCTGCGGCTGATGCTTCGTCTCCCGCACCGGCGCCCCCGGAATCTTCTGAGGCGCCTGAGCCTCCGGCCGCCCCTGAGGGCAGCGAGCAGGCCGAGGAGCCCGCTCCCGCAGGGCTTTCCGCTTCCACGGAAGTCCTTCTCGAGGCCATTGCTACCTCGGTGCCGGAGGCTTGGCTCGCCGCCGCGAGTGCTTGTGCGAAGGCCCAGAGGGCCCGCGCCGGACGCGTTGGCGCTCGCACGAGGCTGGCCCTTCGGGGTCGGCCCCGGGGGGTGCGGGCCGGGACCCTGGCCCCGGGGGATCGCTTAAACGTCCCCGCGACCCTCCGCGCTGCGGCCCCCTTTGCGAAGCTGCGGCCGCCCCCGGCGCCGGGTCTTCGCTTTGCCCTTGCCCCGGAAGATTTTCGCATTCAGTGCTACGAAACGCGGGCTGCCACCACCACCCTATTTGTCGTGGATGCTTCCGGTTCCGCGGCCCTTCAGCGCCTCGGGGAGGCGAAGGGCGCGGTGGAGGCCATGCTGGCGGATAGCTACGCGCGTCGGGACGAGGTCGCCATGCTGATCTTCCGCGGAGAGCACAGCGAGCTTGTGCTCCCGCCAACCCGGGCTCTCGTGCGGGCGCGGCGCGCCTTGGCGGGGGTGCCGGGAGGGGGCGCAACGCCCCTGGCGAAGGCGGTGCAGCATGCCACGACCCTCGCTCAGGACATCGCACGCCAGGGGCGCCAGCCCCTGGTGGTGTTCCTCACCGATGGGCGGGGCAATATCGCTCTGGACGGGCGCGCCGATCGCGCGCAGGCGCAGAGGGACACGGAGCGCGCCGCCCGAGCCTTTGCCTTCGCCGGGCTGGCGGGGCTCGTACTCGACACCGGGCGGCGCCCCGAGCCTAGGGCTCGGGCCCTCGCGGAGCACCTCGGGGCGGCCTATGCGCCCTTGCCGCGCCAGGGCGCTGCAGCCATCGCCCAGCTGGTCACTGCTTCTCGTCCACGCAGCGCAGCGGCGCCATGACTGAAAGGGTTAGGGTCTCGGGGCTGGGCCAGCCTTGGGTCTTCACCCAGCTTTCCGAAGGCCCCCGCGCGATCCTCGCGCTTCACGGTACGGGCGCGTCTTCCCACTCCTTTCGCCCCCTGGCTGAACAGCTCCAGGGCCGCTGGGCACTTTGGGCCCCCGATCTCCCAGGCCATGGGGCAAGCCCCCTAGCGCCGGGCTTTCGCCCCACGCGGCAGGCCCTGGCGGCGAGCCTGGGAGATGCGCTTTCCACCCTCGCTGTTCCCTGGGCCCTGGCCCTTGGTCATTCCGCCGGCGCAGCTATTCTTCTTCAACATCGCCTTGAGGCGTCGGCGGGGGGCCGAGTGCCCCTGCCCCTGGGGCTTCTGGCGCCCGCCCTGCTGCCCTTGGCGGGCCTGCAGCGGTGGCTCTTTCCCGCGGCGGCGGAGCTGCTCGCGCGCAATCCCTCTTGGCTTTCCCGCCTCGTGGCCCGCTCTACTCCGGAGCGCCTGGCGCGACGCCTGATTGCCGATACCGGGTCTACCCTTCCGCAAGCGCAGCTTCAGGGCTACGCCGACCTCCTGGCCCAGCCCTCCCATGGGGAGGGGGCCCTGGCTCTGATGCGGCACTGGGATTTGCGGAGCCTGACCCCGGCCCTTCCGCAGGTTCGGGACCCTGTGCTGATCCTGACGGGAACCGCGGATCGCACCTATCCCCGGCCGCCCCGAGCCGCCCTTGAGCCCCACCTTCCCCGGGCCGCCTGGCGATCCTTTCCCGGCCTTGGGCATTTGCTCCACGAGGAGGCTCCGGTGGAAGTTGGGGCCGCGATCACGGGGTGGTTCCTGGGGGATGCGTTAATGAGAGTGACGGGGTAAGGTGTCAGCCTAAAGTGACGGTCGCCGAGGGCGCCATGGAACAGCAGCAGCAAGCGATCGTAATCGGGAGCGGTTTCGGAGGTCTCGCTGCGGCGATTCGCCTTGGGGCGAAGGGCTATCAGGTCACGGTCCTGGAAGCCCTCGACGCCCCCGGGGGGCGCGCCTACGTGTTCAAGCAGGATGGCTTCATCTTCGATGCCGGCCCCACCATCATCACCGCGCCCTTTCTTTTCGAGGAGCTCTGGGCCCTGTGCGGGCGACGCTTGGCGGATGACGTCAAGCTCGTGGAGCTTGATCCGGCCTACCAGATCCGCTTCGCCGACGGCACGGTTTTTAACTACAGCGCCGACCCGGCGAAGATGCGTGCGGAGGTAGAGCGCCTGTGTCCTGCGGATCTTCCCGCTTACGACCGTTTCATGGTGAAGAGTCGGGAAATCTATGGGCTCTTTGAGCGCCTTGGGGATCGGCCCTTCAGCCGCTTCTCCGACATGCTCTCCGTGGCCCCGGATCTGGTCCGAAATTCTGGCTATCAAACGGTTTACGGTCTCGTTCGTCGTTACTTTTCCGATGAGCGGCTGCGCGTGGTCTTTAGCTTTCATCCCCTTCTCGTCGGAGGCAATCCCTTCGACACCACAGCGATCTATACCCTCATTGCCCACCTGGAGCGCAGCTTTGGGGTGCACTTCGCCATGGGCGGCACCGGGGCGCTCATCGACGGCATGGTGCGCCTCATCGAGGGGCAGGGC
>Ga0255743_10001396_pt1 | contig 20705 bp, 16 predicted proteins | sample 101ome_19_FD_179950 | JGI IMG/M metagenome (GOLD analysis project Ga0255743, IMG submission 179950) | Coastal salt marsh microbial communities from the Groves Creek Marsh, Skidaway Island, Georgia - 101405AT metaG (version 2) | ecosystem: Environmental > Aquatic > Marine > Intertidal zone >... | reverse complement strand
TAACCCGTGTTACCCGAACAGCAACGGATTCCCCCTTGAACAACGACAACAGCTACCAGCTGCGCTTTCTGACCAGTATAGACGGTATTGATGCCGATACCTGGGATGCCCTTGCCGGGGATGATTACCCCTTTATGCAGCATGCATTCTTTCTGGCCCTGGAGCTAAGCAAGAGCACAACTGCCTCCACAGGCTGGCAGCCCTATCATGCGATAGTGGAACAAGGCGAAGGTAGCAAGGCAAAGGCTGTCGCCATCATGCCGCTTTTCCTGAAAGACAACTCCATGGGGGAGTACGTATTTGACTGGTCCTGGGCGGATGCCTACCAGCGCCACGGCATGGATTATTATCCAAAGTTTGTCACCGCCATCCCTTTTACTCCCTGTCCGGGACCAAGAATCTGTGTTTCCCCGGAGCAAGACGAGGCAGAAATACTCAGGTTGTTGAGCGTCTACATTCCAAAGCAGGCGGCAGAGCTCAAGGTGTCAAGCTGGCATGTCCTGTTCCCGGATACGGCTCTGTGTGAAATGCTCAACGACCTTGGAATACAGTCACGGGTTGGCTGCCAGTACCAGTGGTTTAATGACGGTTTTTCAGATTTCGATCAATTCCTGGAAAAATTCAGTTCCCGTAAACGCAAGAATATTCGCAAGGAACGCCAGAAAATTCGGGATGCCGGTATCTCCTTTGAAAAAATTCATGGCGGGGATATTACTGCCGAGCATTGGCATACCTTTTACCTTTTTTACCAGAGCACCTATTTTGTGCGCGGACGATCCCCTTACCTGACCGAGGAATTCTTCATCCGGATTGGCAAGGACCTGCCTGAGAACCTGTTGCTGGTCATGGCGAAAAAAGACGATATGTATATTGCCGGAGCATTGAGCTTCGTCGGTTCAGATACCCTTTATGGTCGTTACTGGGGCTGCACCGAGGCCTACCAGTTTCTGCACTTTGAAACCTGTTACTACCAGGGTATCGACTACTGCATTGAAAGGGGAATTGACCGCTTTGACTCAGGCGCCCAGGGAGAACACAAGATCCAGCGAGGCTTTGAACCTGTCCTGACCTGGTCAAACCACTGGATTGCCCATCCTGATTTCAACAGGGCCATCGGTAATTTCCTGGCCGATGAGGAAAAATATGTACGCCGCTACAAGGAAGAAGCGACCGGTGCCCTGCCATTCAAACAGGAAAACCCATAGCGCCTTTCTGCCAGACCAGTAACTGATTATTGGCAGGCATGGCATGATCATCGACCAGCATCAGGCCAGATTCCTCTGCCAGGGATTTCACCTTTTCGAAATCACGAACACCGCTATCCGGGTCATTGGATTTGAGCCACTCCTCAAAACGGGCGTTGCTCTCACTGGTGAATTCGCCCTTGTATCTGAAAGGACCATACACACACAGGAAACCACGTGGCTTGAGAATACGCCCGACACCGGCAAAAAAGCAAGGGAGCGAATCAGCTGACATGATATGCAGCGTATTGGCACTGAACACACCATCTACCGATCCGATAGGCCATTTGTCCTGGCAGACATCCAGTGTCATGGGTGGCAAAATATTGTCATGCCTGCTGCCCGCCAGCCCGGCTTCAACCACTGTCATGCTGTCCGGGGTATCGCTTGGCTGCCAGATAACACCGGTCAGTCGTTCGGCAAAATACTCGATGTGTTGTGCCGTGTAGGTGCCTATTTCGAGAATGGTCTGACCAGGACGAAAATAAGCCGTGATAGCCTCCAGGATCGGGTCCTTGTTATTTTCACATGCCTGGGAAAAGGGTTTTGACATAGCACAAGAGTCGCTTTGGAAATTAGGTTAAACTGTTTTCAAACAGCGGAAGGAATTGAATTTATGGCCAAACAACATATCGAAGGTCTGCTCTCAGATCTCCATGAAAAATTCGCGGACAGCGATACCAGTCCCCAGCAGGAGGCGATGCTGGAACAGATGAAAAGCCAGCTTTCCGAATGGGAAGGGCCGAAACCTTCGGATGACTTCACCGAAACCGCCGAAATGCTGCTACAGGAAGTGGAAGAAGAACATCCGACTGCCGCCGGCATCTTACGCCAGATCATCAACGCTCTGGACAGCATAGGCGTCTGACCCATCGCTGGCTGCCCCTTACTTCTGCTTCCGCAGGAATACCGGTTTCGATGGTGTTGATTCTGTCTTGCTGTACCTGTAGCCGTCTGACTTAAAATCTGCCAGAGCATTTGTATCCTTGACGCGGTTCTGGATGACCCAGGCCGCCATACGACCACGGGCTTTCTTGGCAAAGAAACTTATCACCTTGTATTTGCCATTGCTGTAATCCTTGAAGACCGGTGTAACTACACTGGCATCCAGTAACTTTTTATCAAGCACCTTGAAATACTCGTTGGATGCCAGGTTGACCAGAACGTCATCCTTCTGGGCAGCAAGATCCTCGTTTATTTGCCTGGTCACCTTGTCTCCCCAGAATGCATACAGGTTTTTACCACGCTCGTTATCCAGGTCTGTGCCCATTTCAAGGCGATAGGCCTGCATCAGGTCCAGGGGCTTAAGTGCACCATAAAGCCCTGACAGTATGCGCAGGTGTTTCTGGGCATAATTAAGATCTGCTGTGGAAAATTTTTCTACTTCCAATCCGGTATAAACATCTCCCTTGAAAGTAAACAGGGCTGGACGGGCATTATTTTCTGTAAAAGGTGTTTTCCATTGCCGGAAGCGTTCCACATTCAATGTGCTGATGGCCTCACTGGTTTTCATGAGCTCACTCAATCCGTCTGCGTCATAGTTCCGCATGATTTTTACCAGCTTGCGAGAGTCTATCAGCAATTCAGGCTGGGTCGTTGCCGGGGCTTTATAATCACTTTCAAGATCCAGCGTTTTCGCCGGGGAAATCACTATAAGCATTGTAGTAACCTGGTCAGTAGTCCGGGGTTAATAGGGGGTTGTTAAACCTGGTTGATAAAATCATGCCACCAGTTCAGAGGAGTAACGCCATCTTGCCGACTGTAGATATTACCGTAGTACCAGACACAATCAGGATAGCTAGCCATGATTCCGTCAAAAAGCTTCTCTATGGCACCAAAGCCGATGTTCACATGCAATGTATATACAAGCGCGCGGTCAGTGGTAAGTTCCAGGCGCCCATCGAGCTTCTCCACTTCTGGTGTCAGCATCTCTTCCACTTCGCTGATGTTGTCTCTACGGAACAGACGAATAGCCAGATTGCCACTGCGTTGAATAACCTCGTAATCCGCCGGATTTTCAGGATTGCAGGTAAAGACATCGCCAGCAGCGAGATCCCGGACAAACAAGGGTGAGCGTACCAGCACATAGTAATCGCTCTCACCAGGACTGCCATGCTCTTTATCCTGATTGCCAGCCTGGCGTGTAACTTCCAGTTTCTCAAGAACCGGCATGCCCTGGCTGTCTGTTCCAGCGACGAGCTGTATCCAGAGAGTATTGTCTTGTGTGTTTTCTGACATAGTGATGCTGACTTAAAACAGGGCGTCATGGTAGCAGGCAAGCCGTCTCCTTTCATCCCCATGGATAATGAATAGGGCTAAATTGTCGCAGATCAATATACCCCTTGTTACGATCGTTTCTAATCACTACACTGATTCCAAATTCACTACTCAGGAGGGTCAGGCTTATGGCTCTGTATAACAATATTCTCGTCGCTGTTGATCTGTCCCAGGACTCAGCCAAAATCCTGGAGAAAGCCCGGAAACTGGCCAAGGATAATGATGCACAACTGAGCATGGTTCATGTCATTGAACCTATCGCTGTTGGTTACGCTGTTGAAGTTACCAGTGTGGATATCGAAGGTCTTCATGAAGAGGTGACCAACCAGGCCAAATCCAGTTTGACAGAAATGGGTACCGGTATCGGCATTCCCGAGGATCGACTTCATACTGTCCTTGGCCAGCCAGCCCGGGAAATCCATGCACTGGCAGAAAAACTTTCCGCTGACCTGATTGTCATGGGTGGACATGGTCGACATGGCTGGGAACTGCTCTTTGGTTCCACGTCCTCCAGCGTGACCCATGGCGCAGGTTGTGATCTGCTGATCGTCCACATTGACGACTGATCACAGACTTGCCTGACACTGAAAAAACCTGCAGTCTTTCTGCAGGTTTTTTTATGGAAAGGATTCATGCTGCTGGTCCTGCACAAATTGGCGCGTCATATGCGCTGGTGTTCCCCGATTGCCCTTCTGCTCACAGGTGGCGGTCTGACTGGCGTATTTGCCAGCCTCTTTACCGGCAATGGCAGCCTTGGCCACCTCCTTGAACCCTCACTTGTACTGACCCTGTGGGGAATGATGCTGTTTTCATTCATCCGGTTGTTCCAGCATATTCCACCGCCAGTCCTCCCACACGACGATTTCATGACACGTCTGGGCACCCGAATTATCCTCGCTCTCTACACCCTGCTGGCATTCCTTGTAGTGCTTGTTGCCGTTGTCCTTATATGGATGAGTATCAGGCTCATCACCTTGAGCTGATCGTTTGGTCAACATAAAAAACCGGCACATGGCCGGCTTTTTAAAACAGCATACTGTCAGAAAACATATTCAACGCCCAGACTGGCATTACGCCCCTCGAATAGGCTGTTCACGTCCAGGCCGCCCTGGGTGGTTTCACGCATCTGATTGAGCAGATTTTTGGCTTTCAGACTAACTGTCCAATTATCATTCAGATAACGGGTATAGGTGAAGTCCAGCTCTCCATAGGCTTCATCGTATACATCCGGCTGCCCCAGAATACCTACTTCACGGATCTTGTCACCGGTGATGTGGTAGACCAGGCTACCCTTGTTACGGTAGTTATCATCGAATCCCAGCTGCACATTGAAGATATAGTCAGCCTGACCCTGCAATGCGCGGGTCGGGTTGGTAACCAGTCCGGCATCTTGTGGACGTATAGTGACTTCCGAATCAATCAGGGTCAGGTTGGCAGCGACAAACCAGTTGACCCAGTCATCATGGATGAAATCGAGCCAACGGAAACCATCAAATTCAATACCCTGAATGGTCGCGTTTTGGGCATTGATAAACGTACGCTGGTTAGCTGCGCCCGGCTCAATGATGGCTTCAATCGGCGTTTCAAACTCCTTGTAGAAAAGGCCGATTGATACGCTTTCATTTCCAGAAAAATACCATTCCCAGCGCAAGTCATAGTTATCAATATACCCTACCGTCAGCTCCGGGTTACCCACAACAATAAAGCCGGTGACCGGATCCACAAAAGGTGCCGGAGACAGTTCACGGAAATCCGGGCGGGAAATGGTTTCAGAGTAACCGGCTCGTACCTGCATGTTGTACTGGTCAAGAATCCAGGTGGCCGTGAACAGCGGGAAAACATCATCACTTTTCAACTCACTGACAATGGCTTCATCCGGGAAAAACAGGTTGAATGTGGAAACGCTCTGGGTGGACTCTTCCATGCGGGCACCGGCCAGCAGGCGCAGCCAGTAATTTACTTCAACATCTGCTTCCACATACCAGGCATCCAGTTCCTGATCCGCCGTATAGTTATCAGTGGCACGGGTACCTTCACGCAGCTCGAACCCGTTCTGGCTGATTGTTTCAGATTTCACAATGTCATTGAGTGACGGTTGTGTGCGCAGGTCAAAATCAAAGGCATCTGCACCATTGGCCAGTAACAGAAAGCGACGTATTTCAGATTCACGGTCTTTTCTTACCCGTGATGTTCCGAACGACAGCTCCGTACTGGTTTCAAAAGGGGTTTGCAAATACATTTGGGCATTGAAACCAATATCCTCATTGTTATCTTCCAGGGTCGACCACCAGCGCTGGTTGGCATCGGCCCTGACCGAAAAGAAATACTGGTCTGTATTTACATCATATTCAAAACGGTTCTGGCGGAAATCCGGGGAATCCCGCTTGGCACGGGACTCATTGTAGTGCCAGTTCAGGGTCAACTCGTTCCAGTCATAGAACACATGCTCACCTTCCAGCTGGGTAGATAACAGGTCACGTTCAACCCATTCCAGGCGGGTGGAGCGGATATCTTGGCTTTCGGTAGCCAAAAACCCGTTGGCAACACCAGCCAGATCATCCATCTTTCGAATCTGCAGCAGGGTAGCTTTCAGCGAGTGAGCATCATCATATTCAATGCCACCAGTGAGGAACATGGAGGTGTCTACACTCTGTTCGGTCGAGGTAAAATCAATATCGTTTCGCTGGCTGAGTTCACCCTGGGCATTGGCAACATAGGTATTACGGGAAACAGTGATCGTATCCCACGAATTGCTGTAGCTGAAATTGGCCATACCACCGATACGGTAGTTGTCGCCATACCAGGCTGAACCGAGGCTGGCAGAGGTACTTACGTCTGGTTTGATTTTTTCTTTGGTAGCTGTGTAATTACTGTCCAGACTTTCCCCGATGGCTTCCAGTTCTTCAGGCTCAAATCCATTCTGGAAAAATATATTGTTGCGCCGGAGTTCACGGTTTCCGGCTATGGCCTCTTTCAGCGGACCGGGGAGATCACGGGTGCCGTCATCCATACCCATCCAGTCTGATCCACCACCGGGGTAGGTATAACCATCATTAAAGGTAGTATTACCCGAATAACCGACACTGCTTGAAATTTCAAAGAATGGCTCATCAGGGACAACTTTCGTCCGCATCTGGATAGCGCCGCCAGCAAATTCAGCCGGATAGGCGGCACTGAAAGTTTTCTGGACTAGGACACTGTCAATGATGTTTGCCGGGAAGAGATCAAGGGGGACCACACGACGGATAGGCTCAGGACTCGGTAGGGTAGATCCATTCAGGATCGTGCTGGAATAACGCTCACCCAGGCCACGTATGTAGACAAATTTTCCTCCGGCCAGGTTAAGCCCTGAAACACGTTTGAGACCTTCCGCCACATTGCCGTCACCGGCTCGGGTAAAAGCTTCTCCATCAAGCACATTGGAAATAGCTGCTGTTGCTCGTTTTTCATCAGGAATAAATTCACCAAGGGTCACAATTTCGGTGATATCGCCGGACGCTGGCGGAGCACTTGTGGCGCTTTGCAGGTCGTCGTCCTGGCCTAACAGGGATGTACTGTTAAACAGTGTACTGGCAATAGCCAGTGTCAATATTTTACGTTTCATAAGCTGGTGGTCACTGTATTCATGATTAAATAAACGCTTAATAATGCCCTAATCCGATCTTGATATTTGTTTAAATTCAATAAGTTACAGGCATTTTGCCGAAGACGCGGCAATTCTTGCTCAAGTTTTTTCTAAATATGGAAAATATGTAGGGGAATTCCTGCAGATGCGTGGAATCCCCCTGAATTTTGCCTGGATATCCCAACAGGCTTTATATTCATCATTCCCGAATAACGCCGGTTTGGCCTGGGATGATTAGAGTGGACGGAAAGTCCAGCCTTCGGTCCAGTCAGTGTCTGCACCAGGTACCGCACCGACGTATTCGGCATCATCAAAGAAGTTACCCAGGCTTTCCGAATCGAAGGCATCCAGAGCATTGACAGCATCTGAGTTCAGATAGTCTGTCATGCCTGTATCAAGCTCAATGTTGCCATCCTGGGCGCTGAACCATGCCTCTGCAGCCCATGCTTCATTGTTTTCGACAGTGTCATCCTCAAAGTTCAGATTGCAATCAACCACCGAGTTATTCATGGTCAAAGTACCTGTCAGGTCATCGGGGGTTCCTGCTGCCGTAAACGTTTCAGCAGTATCGATATCAATACAGGCATCACCAAAGCCGGTAATGACAAAATTGTAGAAATTACCTCCCGTACCTTCCCGGATCAGCATGCCAATATCGGTGTTGTCATTTCCGACGATGGTGACATTGGAAATCGTTGGAATGGAACGTGGCTCAGAGTCAGGTGCATCACCATTGTTATCCATTTCAAAACCCTGGTCCCCGGTGTCTTGACCCTGGACAATCACTACATGCTGTACATTTCCAACCCAGCCTTTTGTCCAGTCGAGGGAATCGTCACCATTACCTGTCAGGTAAATATGTTTGGCATTGACAGTACCGCCGAAGAATTCAACGCCGTCATCCTGGTTATTGTGAACCTGGATATAATCGACATTGGTTCCTGAGCCTACACCCTGAAAAGCAATACCGTTGAGCTCATCAAGATCATTAATGATCTGGCCGGCATATTTAACGCGCACGTAGGTCAGGTTTCCGCTGTTGTCTTCAGGATCATCACCACCAAATTTACCCGAGTTACCTTCACCCTCCGCTTCACAAATGGTGGCACTTTCAGAGCAGCCATTGATTGGCGCATTACCGTTGATGACCAGGCCACCCCACTCACCTCGTGTAGATGCTGTGGCGATCGGATCACTACCGCTGGTCATGGTAATGGGGGCACTTGACGTGCCGTTTGCCCAGATTTGTGCGCCACGATCTATCCAGAGGAACGAGTTGGCGGTGGCACCATAAAGTGTGACGCCCGGATCAATCACCAGGGAATTGTTGACGCTGTTGTCATCACCAATTTTCACAACACCCTTTAACTGATAATCAAAAGCGCTTGTCAGATGGACATCTTCTGTATATGTGCCTTCAAGGACACACAACTGTTTGTCGCCAATAACAACGGAATCATCCAGAGTTGTGCCATCAGGGCAGGCGGCATCTGAAGGTGCGTCAGCAACGTTAAACTTAACAGGCTTGGAGTACGACTGTATCTGGCCGCCAATTGCATAGGCTGTGGCAATTTTGATCTTTTGTGTGCCAGCGAGGTCAATCCCCAATTCACCACCCAGGTCACTGATTTCAATTTCAGCATTTTGTCCCAGGGTTCCAGTAAAGTAAGGGGTGATGCTCAGGGATAAAAAATCCTGGGCAGGCAAGGTCTCAAGACCATCCGGGGTCAGTTGAAAAAAGCCTCCACCAGGCTGCCCCGGAACCTGCTCAACAACCATCAGGTCACCAGTCTCACCGACATCTCCCGGGGCAATGGTCACCTGTGAGACCAGGTCGATTGGTTGACCTGCCGGTAAAGTACTCAGGAAACTGGCACCATTATTAATGGTAGCACCGCCAGCATAAACAGCGCTGGAAGAGCCGAATGCCGGGACCGTTTTAGTAACACCTGGATCCGCGGCCTGTACACTACTAGCGATGACTGCGGCAGCCAGTGCACTGTATCTAAAAACTTTATTCAATTTCATTGCTTGTCTAGCTCCATTAACCCAATTCAGACTGTAGTGAATTCAGAAGTTGGCAGTCTATTGAGCAGGTATAAATGCGGAATAAATTTTTTGTTAAAGAAAGACAGTGCTTGGGTAAATTTTGGGTAAAACAATTATTAAGAAACGGTAAAAGCTGTCACCGTTATTGTGAAATTTTCTCAATGTTTACATACCCTTAATTTATCTTGCTGCATCATTAGCTTCACACTGAAGACATGATTTGTGCTATTCTGCGCCCTCATTTTACGGCCTGAATTCGCCCTGGAGCGCCGAAAGGAAACATGACAAAGTTGCTACGTTTTTCGCGGTTTTTAATACTTATCCCACTGATTTTTCTGGCTTTTTCATCGCCTACACGGGCGCAGACCATTGTTTGCCTGCAAACCACTCTCAGTGAAATCTGCATGGAGCTGCTGGAAACCGAGGCACCCGTCACCAGCCAGAATTTCCTGGCCTACGTAAACCAGGGCAGCTACCGAAATTCTTTCTTCCATTTCAGCCAGACTGAGCAACCTGTTTATGCCCAGACGGGGCGTTACGCCGATACAGGCAGCGGCACCCTGGACGGCATTGTGGAGATTTTCCGTCGCCCGGCCATCAGTCGCGAAAACAGTATTTCCAACACCCGTGGTACCGTGGCAGCCATTGCCGATGATCCGGAAAACCCGGATACCATTACCAGTCAGTTCCTGATCAACCTGACAGACAACCCGGAACTGGATGGCGAAGCCGTGGTATTTGCCCGTATTCTCGAATCGGACCAGGAGGCCATCGATGCCATTGCCTTTCTGCCGGTCATCACGCTGGATAACGATGGCTTGAGCCAGGTTCCCGTAGCCGGCCAGGAAGTCCCCATATTCAATTCCCCCAGAATCATGATCTTTGAAGCGGAAGTTTTTGATGGCGACCCGGATGATCTGGAGCCAGGTGACGGTGATGCGGGAGACGGTTCTGGCGATGGCGACTCCGGCGATGGATCAGGAGATGGTGCAGGAGATGGTGCAGGAGATGGAGACGGCGATACTGACAACGGGGAAACCCCGACTCCGGGAGAAGGAGAAACCCTTTACGAAGATGCGGTCTGTGTAGACACCAATGTGGGCGAGTTCTGCATGGAACTGTTTCCTGAAATTGCTCCAATTACCGTGGAAAACTTCCTGAATTACGTCAACAACGGTCAATATGACAACACGATTATTCACCGTTCCGTGCCAAATTTTGTGATCCAGGGCGGGGGCTATACGGCCAGCTCCCTCGGTGCATCCATTGACAAGGGCGATGCTATTGAAAATGAATTCTCTCTATCCAACCTGAGGGGTACTGTTGCCATGGCGCGTATTGGCGGACTGGTAAACAGCGCTACAAGCGAATGGTTCGTCAACCTGGTCAACAATACGCAGCTTGATACCGTTGATGGCGGATTCACCGTTTTTGCCCAGATCATCACAGGCCTTGATGTAGTGGACTCTATTGCGGGCCTACCTCGCTCAAACCAGCAATCCAACCTGGGCAATGCCTTTGGAGAACTGCCACTTACTGATCTGGATGACGATGGCGTTGATGCTGACGACCTGGTCGTCGTAAACCGGGTTTACGTCAGTGATGTAATTGCCAGTGATTCAGATAATGGCGACGGGGGAGCAGACAACCCTGCTGAGGAAACTACTGCCACCTACTCCACACTGACCAGTTCCATGTTCGTACCTGTATGGATTAATGGTGAACTTTACCGGGTGATTATGTTCCGTGACTTTGACGCATCGAGTCTCTCATTTACCGTGGATACCACTCGAATAGTCTCCCTGACTGATATCGGCCAGGACACGGCAACTATGGATCTGGATTCAGGCATTCTGACCATCCCGTCAATTGCTGTCGGTAGCCTGGTTGTCAACAATGTCGAAATGGAGCTGACCGATTTCGCTACTCTCACCTTCAGGGTGACGGGTTACCAGCGAGCAGACTGACGTGCGAGGACCACTGAAAACCATTGTCCGGGTAATTGATTCCATCACGGACGTTTTTGGTAAAGTGGCCGCCTGGTGCTCCGTCCTCATGGTCGTGGTGACCTTTTATATCGTAGTAAGCCGCTATGTCTTCAATACCGGTTCCATCGCTATCCAGGAGTCGATCATTTACCTCAATGCCTTGCTGTTTTTGCTGACAGCAGCTTTCACACTTAAACATGACGGACATGTGCGCGTGGATATCTTCTATGGTCCAGCGTCTCATCGCTACAAGGCCTGGGCAAACCTGCTTGGTGGGCTACTCCTGCTCCTTCCCGTATCCGGCTTCATTCTCTGGGTAAGCTGGGATTATGTTGCTGCCGCATGGCGTATCCATGAAACATCACCTGAAGCCGGTGGTATTCCCTATGTCTACCTGCTCAAATCCCTGATTGTAGCCATGGCTGTCCTCTTGATTGTCCAGGGGATAGCAGAAATACTCAGAAATATTCTTTTCCTGTTTTTCAGGGAAGAAGACCCCGAAAAACAGCATGAATCTGTGGAGAGTGTAATTTGACGGAATTCATACCTCTGCTGCTGTTTATTGCCGTCTGCCTGGTTTTAATGTGCGGCTATCCCGTTGCTCTCTCGCTGGCAGGAACATCACTGCTGTTTGCTGGGGTCGGTATGCTTACCGATACATTTGACCCGGCCTTTCTTGGTGCCGTACCAAACCGTTTTTACGGCATCATGACTAATACCAACCTGTTTGCTGTTCCCATGTTTGTCTTCATGGGCGTGATGCTTGAAAAGTCGAAAATCGCTGAATCCCTGCTTGAAGGTATGGCATTACTGTTTGGAAAAATGCGGGGAGGACTTGGGCTATCCGTTATTCTGGTTGGGATGCTGCTGGCAGCCAGTACCGGCATTGTTGGCGCTACTGTGGTAACCATGGGCGTACTGTCATTACCTTCCATGCTCAGGGCGGGTTACAGTCCCTCACTGGCAACCGGTACTATCTGTGCCACAGGTACCCTTGGCCAGATTATTCCCCCTTCCATCGCGCTGGTCCTGCTGGGTGATGTCATCTCCAATGCCTACCAGCAAGCCCAGTTAAGCATGGGCATTTTCAGGACCCAGAATATATCGGTCGGAGACCTGTTCTCCGGAGCCATGATCCCCGGGCTGATACTGGTCGCTTTATATATTTTCTACATGCTGGGCAATGCCATACTCCGACCGGAAAGTGCGCCACCGGCAAAAGCCGAAGACATCAATAATGCCGCTGGTGAATCAAGCCTGTTTATCATGATCAGCAAAAGCTTGTTGCCCCCTCTGCTGCTGATTATCGCCGTACTGGGATCCATCCTTTCCGGTGCTGCCACGCCCACTGAAGCCGCTGGCGTGGGCGGTTTGGGGGCCATGTTACTGGCTCTGGCCAAAGGCCGGCTGAATTTTTCAATCCTGAAAGATGTCTCGGAATCCACAGCCAAAGTAACAGCCATGGTTTACCTTATTCTTGTGGGCGCCGCTATTTTCTCACTGGTCTTTCGCGGATTTGGTGGGGACGTTATTGTTGAGGAGTTTTTTGTTGATCTGCCTGGTGGCGTCGTACTCGCTACCATTATCGTCATGCTGGTCGTATTCCTGCTGGGCTTCATCCTCGACTTTATCGAGATCACCTATATGGTAGTTCCGATTGTCGGACCAGTCTTGCTGGCCATGGGCCTGGATCCGGTATGGCTGGGCGTCATGCTTGCCGTTAATCTGCAGACTTCATTCCTGACTCCTCCCTTCGGGTTTTCATTGTTCTACCTGAGAGGTGTGGCACCAGACTCCATTAAAACGACGCAGATCTACCGCGGTGTGATTCCCTTCATTATCATCCAGCTGTTCATGCTTGGCTTGTTGACACTCTGGCCTGAACTGGCGACCTGGCTACCACAGGTAGTCAGGGGGACATAAACGGCTCCGGTTAAGAGGGTAGCTACTATAGCTTTCTGGCACGGACATAAGCTTCTTCAGATACATCCTGGTATGCACGGATGCTTTTCTCAAAGGCTCTGTAGGACTCATGAATTCTCGCTGCCATGGGGCTGAGATTCGCCAGGTTGTCTATTTCTTCCTGGGCAATGGTGTTCAGTTCCCTGAGCAAGTCATCGGGAAATTGTCTTGGCACCACGCCCTCACTTTCCGCCAGGTCTGACAGCGATATGGCATTGCGCGCCGTAAACTCATTGGTCATTTCTACGCCGGCAGCCGCAGCGGCGGTACGCAGAATTTCCTGAAGGTCTTCAGGCAGTGCTTCGAACTTTTCCTTGTTGAAAAGAAACTCCATCACGGCCCCCGGCTCATGCCACCCCGGGTAATAGTAATAATCGGCTATTTCATAAAGGCCAAAAGCCTGATCATTGTAGGGACCTACCCACTCTGTGGCATCCAGGACGCCTGTTTGCAGAGCGGTAAACAGCTCACTGCCCGGCATATTTACCGGTACACCACCAAGACGGGAAAGGATATCCTGGGCCAGACCAGGGATGCGCATTTTCAGGCCCTGAAAATCTTCCTTGGAATTGATTTCCTTGTTGAACCAGCCTCCCATCTGAACACCGGTTGTACCCGCTGGCAGTGGTATCAGGTTAAAGGGGACATAAAGCTCTTCCCACAGCTCAAGTCCACCACCATAGTACATCCAACTCTGCATTTCATAACCGTTCATGCCAAAAGGCAGTACGGTGAAAAACTGCGCTTCAGGGACCTTGCCTTTCCAGTAATAAGCCGCACCATGGCCAATCTCTGCAGTGCCAGCACTTACCGCATTGAATACTTCCAACGCCGGTACCAATTCACCATCACCATAAACCCGGACTTTCATCCTGCCATTGGACATGGCCTCCACTTTTTCAGCAAAAACCTCTGGCGCTCTTCCCAGGGCAGGAAAATTTTTAGGCCAAGTAGTTACCAGCTTCCACTCATAGGTTTGTTCCGGCTCAGCAGCAGTCACTCCACTCGATGACACGGTGTCATCACTACCACAAGCCTGCAATAAAAATGCCGTGATAAAGAAAAACACACCGGTAAAAATTTTACGCATTAACATCCCCGTTTATCCCCTTGTCACATTATTTCCATCTATTTCTAGATCACGTCCAGTTTGGCATATGACATGACTAGCCATTTGCTACCCACGTCATCAAAATTGATCTGGACCCTGGCGTTGGCACCACTGCCCTCATAATTAAGCACAACCCCTTCCCCGAACTTTGCGTGCCTGACTCGCTGTCCAAGAGAAATTCCAGTGCCGGACACTTTTTCATTTCGGTGAAGACCGCCGATCATATCACGGTTTTGTTCGTGATGACCCGGGTAGTAACTGCCCCGGCGCACCTCTCCTTTCATACGAATTTCTTCAAGCAGATCTTCCGGCACTTCCCGCAGAAAACGTGACGGGCGCGTGATCTGCTCCTCACCATGAAGACGACGGGACTCCGCATGGGTGAGATACAGTTTCTGCCTGGCCCGGGTAATACCCACGTAACACAGCCGGCGCTCTTCTTCTAGACCAGACAAGTCCTCCATGGACATTTTATGCGGAAATAGTCCCTCTTCCATCCCGGCTATAAATACCAGAGGAAATTCCAGCCCCTTCGCGGAATGCAGAGTCATCATCTGCACGGCATCCTCGAAATCTTCAGCCTGATTGTCACCCGCATCCAGGGCAGCCTTGTCCAGGAAAGCTGTCAGAATATCGACTTCAGTCAGCGGCGTATCAGCGGGAGGCTCATCCTGCAGAAAATCATCTTCCAGTATCGGCAGATCTTCCACCTCAAACGCCTTGGCAGCATTAACCAGTTCTTCCAGGTTTTCGATACGGGTACGAGCTTTCTCACCACCTTCTTTTTCATGGTGCTGGATCAATCCGCTTTGCTTGACCACATATTCTGTAAACTCATACAGCTCCTTGCCATGGAGCTGGTCTTCCATGGCGCTGATCAGTTCCATAAAGCCGGATACATTCATCACCGCCCGTGCCGGTAGCAGCGATTCCTGTACAGCTTTCACGCCAGCCTGCCACATGGAGCATCCTTCTGTTCTCGCTATCTGCCGGATACTGTCAAGTGACTTGGCGCCGATGCCCCTGACCGGGGTATTAATAATTCTCTCAAAAGCTGCATCATCATCCCGACTGGCCACCAGGCGCATATAGGCCAGGGCATTACGAATTTCAAGGCGCTCATAAAAACGGAATCCGCCGTAGATACGATAGGGCATGTTGATGCGCAGCATGGCTTCTTCCAGTTCACGGGACTGGGCATTGGAGCGATATAAAATGGCCGCTTCTGTGTGACGATTGCCATTGTTGACCCATTTTTCAATCTGGCTGCTGATAAAGCGGGCTTCATCCTGCTCATTGAATGCGCTATAGCTGGAAATCTTTTCGCCTTCCTTGTCTTCCGTCCATAACTCTTTACCAAGCCTACCCGTATTCTTACTGATCAACTGGTTGGCAGCATTTAGGATATTGGCTGTTGAACGGTAATTCTGTTCCAGTCGGACCATGTCGGCATCCGAAAAGTCCTTGTCAAAATTCTGGATATTCTCAATCCGGGCACCACGCCAGCCATAAATAGACTGGTCATCATCCCCCACCACTGTAATAAATCCGCTTTTACCCACCAGCATTCTCAACCAGGCATATTGAATGGCATTGGTATCCTGAAATTCGTCCACAAGGATATGGCGGAAACGGTGCTGGTAATGCTCCAGAAGTGAAGGATGCTTAAGCCACAATTCATGCGATCGCAGCAAGAGCTCACCGAAATCCACCATGCCACCCCTTTCACAGGCCTCTTCATAGGCGGTATAAACACGAATCATGACCTGCATGAATTCTTCACCAAAATCCTCAAGATTCGCAGCTCTCAAGCCTTCATCTTTCTGGTTGTTAATGAACCACTGACATTGCCGGGCCGGCCATTTGCTTTCATCCAGATCCAGTGATTTGTTGATTCGCTTGATCAGGCGTAACTGGTCATCCGAATCAAGAATCTGGAACTTGTCAGGCAGGCCCGCTTCCTGGTAGTGGGTCCGGAGCAGGCGGTGGGCCAGGCCATGAAATGTCCCTACCCACATTCCGCCAGCGGGACGTTCCATCAGCTCCTCGATTCGGGAGCGCATTTCATTGGCAGCCTTGTTGGTAAAAGTAACAGCCAGTATACCGTGGGGCGATACACCCTCCATCTGGATCAACCAGGCAATCCGGTGCACCAAGACACGGGTTTTGCCGCTGCCGGCACCGGCCAGAACGAGCAAATTACCAGGGTCTGCAGTGACAGCCTGTCTCTGGTGATCATTGAGGGGGTTTAGAATGTGGGAAATATCCATGGCACGGCATTCTAGCAAATGCCCGGGTTCCCATGGAGCAAAAATATAAAAGATTGGTTAATAATCTGTTAGTGCAGTTTCCAAGCCCAAATCATCTTGGTAGTATCGAAAACAGTGGTTCTCCTGCCACTGTTTTCACAAAACGGTTTTATACAGGAACCGATGAAATTACGAGAGAGATATGTCTGAGCAAGTTGAAGGAACCGTCAAGTGGTTCAATGATGAGAAGGGATTCGGGTTTATTGAGCAGGATGGCGGTCGGGACGTTTTCGTCCACTATAGTGCAATTATCGGTGATGGACGCCGCTCGCTGGTAGAAGGGCAGAAGGTAATAATGGAAATTACCCAGACTGAGAAAGGCCCTCAGGCTGAAAATGTAAGCCCAGCCAACGCAGACTGATTCACTAGAACACGATTTTGCAGGGCTTGCTCAACTCTGTCGGGCCTGCTTACCATTGACGTTATCGACCATCGATCAACTGCTGGTTCCCCTTGTGCCGGATTCCGGACTTCCCGTCACCGTTTTTGGACCTTCACTCTTAACTTCATAACCTGATTGGGTTTGGCACTTGGACTCAATTAACCTATATACTGGCACCAGCAAGTGACACAGCCTGAGAAAGAACACTGGAAAATACCAATCTGATCAAAGCTATATCCGAATCACTGGGTGAGCTTCGCAAATCCGAGCGCAAGGTCGCTGACTTTGTTCTGGCAGACCCGTCTTCCATCCTGGATATGCGCATCATCGACCTAGCCAACAGGGCTGGGGTGAGCGAGCCCACGGTGATTCGCTTTTGCCGTGCCCTTGGATATGACGGTTTTCAGGTATTCAAATTGCAGCTTGCCCGGTATCTGGGTAGCAGCGGAATCTACAGCCAGTTTGATGTCAGTGATGCGGACTCCATGGCCGATGTCAGTCGCAAAGTATTCGATTCCACCATCGGCTCGCTACTCGCTGTTCGTGAGGATCTGGATATTACCGCTCTGGAAACAGCTATTTCAGCACTGGCTGCGGCCAAACGGGTCGAATTCTATGGTTTTGGCGCATCGGGATCCGTGGCTATCGACGCCCAACATAAATTTTTCCGACTTCAGGTCACCTCTGCCGCCTATACCGACCCCCATATCCAGCATATGTCGGCCATTTCATTAAAACCCAGGGATGTGGTGGTTGCTATCTCCCAGTCAGGGCGTTCCACGGCGCTTATCCAAAGTCTGAAACTGGCCCAGGAAGCCGGGGCAACGGTAATCGGCCTTGTTCCTGACCACACCCCGGTCGCCGACCTTTGTTCCATCCCTATTCACATTAATGTGGAAGACAGCCAGCACATGTTTACGCCGGTGTCTTCACGAATAGCACACCTGGTCGTCATTGATGTACTGGCCATGGGGGTCGCCCAGCAACATAGTAGTGCACTGCAGGATCACCTGAAACGGTTGAACAAGAGCCTGAAGTCGCTGCGGTCCAATCAGAAATGAAAAGATAACCAGTATTGAAACTTACAGTCTTGGTTTATGCCAAGTTTGTATTAAAAGACCTTATCGGAAAAAAGCACAGACTGTGTCAGGTGTCAGGAGGGAAATATATACCGAATGACGATTGGTAAATATGGTGAGCCTGCTCAAGGCTTGGGCTGCTAACCGTTCATTATTCTACCGTAAAAGTTGTAGCGATATTTCTTGGGTGGTGCTGTGTAAAAATATACCTAGTCTACAGGTGTGTACTCTATTCCGGTTTCTTTTAATTCTGCCCAATTAATTTTTCTAATATTTTTAGGGTGATTGGCACCAGCCAGTATTAATTTTCCTACAGTGTACTGACCTGATTCTAAGAAAGATGCAAAATAATCAATCTCACTGTTTATAGGTTGTCTATCAAAGATATTAAAGAGAACGGTTTCTACTATTTCTTCATAGGAAGCATTTTCACCTAGTTTTTCGTCAACTATTTTTTGTACAACTTCTGTTTGCTCTAAACCATCATCAAAGTACTTAATTGCTTTACCAAGTAATTCTTTATCATTGATATATTCAACGCCAAAAGTAGCAGCAATAATTTTTATAGAGCGTCCAGCAGCCTCAGTTTTGTATCCTGTGTCGTAAGCGACCCAAATATCTTTATCTAAAATCCTTTCGATTTGGCTAAATCTAATTTTTGTATTTGGTGGTAAAGCTCCCTGTACTTTTAGGATATCTAGCCCTTTGCCTCCAATAACAGTAATCTCAGCATCATCATTTATTTCTGAAATATCATATTTGGCATTTTCAACAATATAATTTTCAAGCGCCCATTCGGGCAACTCTGGTCTATCTGATGTCGATGTTCTAAGTGCTAAAACTTTGGCGCCTTTTCCAAGTAATATTTTTTTTACATCTATAAAAGCGCCATCCACTTCAATATACAAATTTTCTTGATTGCGGTTTAAAGTAAAATAAATTTCTTCTGAAAATGTTGCCCAGCATGGATAATTATCATTAGGACATGAAAAATTATTGTTGGCATATTCTTTTTGTAAAATGAGCTTGTCATCAATGTAAATATTTAAGGTTAATGTTTCATTTTTGCCATCCGCCCATGAATCGTAATTTAATTTTAAAAATGAAGAAAATGTATTAGTAATACTAATCGTGTCATTACCATCACCTGTTCTAATGGTGTCTGCGCCACCACCAGAAGTGATTTCCCAATCGTATTTAAAACCACTAGGAACCGTGATAATTTCTGAGTCACTTGATGCATCAACTCGATTAGTTAAAAGAAAAACATTGTCTTCGAATAAATCCTGAAAAATATCTTTAGTTTCTGATGGAAACTGGCTTAAATCATAATGAAACCAATTGTTCCAACCAGTAAATCCCCATGCCTCCCAATTTCCGAAACTCCAACTTGTTAAATAGTCAGATAAATGATTATTAAAATGATGGATTATTGATTTGTATGCTTTATTGAATATTTCATAATTTATAGAATTCGGATAATCTGCCAGCTGCTCTTCTGTTGGATCCCAACCTCCGTCTAATCCATTATCTAGTGTAAATGCATTTGAAATCAGCATTATAGGCTTTTCATAAGTTTCTGCCGCTTTTAAATATTCTTGGACAAATCCTTTTAAATTCTTTGCAGGTCTCCATAAATTCTTTTGAATTTCACCATAATCATAAATAGGTTGTTCACTGATATATAGCTTTCCCCAAACGCTTATAGCGTCAGTGAGATCCCATATTTTTATATCACTGACCTCATGGTCATTATAAAGATCAAATTTATGGAAATTTATAGTTACAGCTCCAGAAAACTTTTTTCTTACCGCGGAAAATAATTTCTCCCATTTGTCGCGATAAATATCTTTAAAAAATTCGATCTCATCAAAGTTCCCTATGTACAATAAGTCCACATCAAGCTCTTCATAAATTTGACTATATTCGCTCCAGTATTCAACCATGGAGTCAAAATAATTATCGATCGAGAATCTCTCTTGTGCGCCAATTTTCTCTATACCACTATTATTTACATAAACGGCATTTTCACCATTAAATGTCCAATTTGGTAGTATTGATACTCCCATTGAGTTTTCTTTCGTTAATATAATCCATTTTTTTAATTTTTCGTATTCGAATAAACCTAATAAAGTTCCATCATCCTCTAAGCTAACGGATAGCTCGAACATAATTCCAGAGAATCCAATTTCTTTAATCTCAATTAGATGCTTTTCAAATTCTTCATCCGACATAGATGAAGCTGTACCATCATGATAAAAGCCAACTTTTAGATAATTGAAGTAGATTCCTTCTTTCAAACCTTCAAATTTATCTAAATAACCATAAGTAGATGGAATGACAAGTAATGTTAAGATTAATAAGAATAGCTTTTTCATAAATTATGTTGCTTTGTTTAATTTGTACTTGTTCTTAAGATGCTGTGAGTAATTTCTTTAATCTTATTTAATTATATTTTGAGTATTAGGCGGATCTTATATTTTTGTACATAGTAATATTATTTCTATTCAATATTCACGTTTATACAATCCAATATTTTCGTATTTGACTTCTACGTGTTTCTGACGTTCTAATCTAAGTCTATACTTCCTCAGTATACCCCGCACCAGTTTAGTGGTGTATTTCTCTGTTCTTTTTGGTTGTATTTTGTGTTCGTTCAGATAATCAGAAAGTCTTTAT
>Ga0255743_10001391_pt1 | contig 20745 bp, 19 predicted proteins | sample 101ome_19_FD_179950 | JGI IMG/M metagenome (GOLD analysis project Ga0255743, IMG submission 179950) | Coastal salt marsh microbial communities from the Groves Creek Marsh, Skidaway Island, Georgia - 101405AT metaG (version 2) | ecosystem: Environmental > Aquatic > Marine > Intertidal zone >... | reverse complement strand
TCGGCGGTTGTTTCTACGACGTGAGGAAGAGCCCGACGCTCCCGCTCGTCGCCAACGGTATCGCCATCTTGGCGTCCATTCCTCCGGTGATGTACGCCATGCGTGGTCTCGATGACGTGAGAGATGGGAGCAGTCCCAATTCAACGGAAGATGACGACGCGAAACCGAGTTATGTGCGCATTCTGCGTCATCCGACGTTTCTCGCCACGGCGCTCGCCGAGCTCGTCATCTCGAGCTCGTTCGGTGGAATACCGACGACGCTCCCGCTGTATCTCCATAAAAGTTTCAATTTCATGCCTTCGATGATCGGAGTAGTGTATTCTCTACTGGCTGGTCTGTACGCGCTCACGACGCCTCTGGTCGGCGTCATTTCGCACCGCGACTCAAAGTTGACTGACATCGTCTTGTGCCTCTTCGGCATGGGTTCGATGGTGGTCGCCCACCTGCTCTTTGGACCGTCCTCATTTCTGCGGTTGGCAAATCTGAGCGAGTCGTCGCGTCGTCGCGTGTGCGTGTGGGGCGCGAGTGTCATATACGGCGTCGGTTCTAGCTTTGCTTTCGTTCCGCTTCTCCCGCTCATGGCGAGGTCGGTTCGGAACGAAGGCGCCCGTTACGTCGATCTCGCAAACGGCATGTTCGTGAGCTGTTACTTTTTTGGTGAAATGTTGGGTCAGCTGTTCGGCTCGTCTCTTGTTCACGCTCTTGGGTATCCGCAGGCTTCGACGGCGTGGGCTCTCGCCATCATCGCGAGCGCGAGCGGTCTCGTCTCCGTGCAGTTTGGAGCCGCGATGGCGCGTCGAGTCAAGCGAGTGCGAAACGCGCTGTCTCCAACGGGCGCGGAACAGACGTTAGATTCTACGATGTTGTAATTGTAATGCTTAGGTGTAAACGCGTGTGACGCGGGCGTGACTTTCGTGTGTTGGTTGCGTCTCTTCTCTCATTGCACAAACCTATTTGACTTCGTCCATCTAATACTACCATGTCGAGCGGCGACCATCTCCAGCTCCTCACCAATAAATTTCCACAACAAAATGAGAAATTTAACGGTAAGACTTTTGGAAGCGCGCGCGCGCACCACGACCGCCCGCCTTCTTCGGCTCCATGCGACGCGGGTCCGCGACGAGCAAGGTTCTGTCGTACGCCAACAAAAGATCCTTAATCTCCTTCTTGGAAGCTTCGTCGACGAACTTTTGGTAGTACGCGACGAGGCTCTTGGCCACCGCCTGTCTCACGGCATACATTTGGGACACGTGTCCACCACCCTTCACGCGAATGCGGATGTCCACGTTCGCGAATCGCTCCTTGCCGAGCACGAGAATGGGTTCAACCGCCTTGAGTCGGAGAGTGTCCGGCTGGACGAGGTCGATCGGGACACCATTGAGGCGAACCAAGCCCTTACCGCGCTTCGTGTGCGCCACGGCGACGGCGGTTTTCTGTCGAGGAAGGGAAAAGAGACAAACTCACAGTCAGTATTTCGCTCCACGCACGCGTCAAAAAGTCATCGCTCGTCGCTCCCGGTGACCCACGATGTCTCAGCCCCGTGAGGCGTCTAGCCCTAGCGACGGAGGTTCCCGATGTGGAGAACGTCCGGCGCTGCGCCGTCGAACCCGCGCGACCGCTCGCTCGAGGACACGAACGCGCGGAGAAAATACTCTTCCGCGGATTCGATCGATGTTACGTACCTTGCGCCCGAAGGTTTGCACGCTCTGCACGCGGAAAGAAAGGATGAAGACGCGCGGTTAGGGTCATGTCACACCTCGCGAAGATCGAACGCGAACGCGAACGCGTGCGAGGCGCCGCGCGGCGACAGAGCGCGGACGAGCGCGCAAAACGCGCGAATAAAAGGGCGCGGCGCACGCACCATTTGCTCAGACATGATTGCGTCTCGGTGAGCGTCGAGTAAAGGCGGATTCCTGACGCGATGGACCGCAGGAGACGAAGCCGATGCGAACCCATCGAGGGTTTATGTCAATCTCTCGCTTGGAAACTTGTTAGGATACAGATGAATTTAGTACTACATTACAAGGCGGTCTACGATAATACACGTGACGTCGTAATCAAGCGTGGAAAGAACCATCTGAGTTTCCACGCGAGGGCGACCTCTTCGCCGAGCGTCGGGAGCGCGGCGACGGCGACGGAGGCTTCGTCGAGACGCGCGCGCTTCAGACGTGCGATCTCGGCGGATCCAACGGCGCTAAAGTATACGTCGAAGAATTTCTCTGCAATGCGAGATATGAGCTCGACGAACTCGTCTGCGTCTATCTCACCCGCATCTTCGCCGACGACTTGAAGCTGCGCCAAAGCGAAGGCGTGCTGCACCGCGAGAGGCGTCAGGAGGTGACGATCGGCGTCGTTGAAACTCACGATTTGCATGCGACGGCAAAGCTTCATGAGCTCCCTGAGATCCATACTTTCTAAACCGCCACCGACGGCAGTTTTCGCTTCGGCGGCGGCGTATTTAGTGAAGACAGCGCGTATCTCTTCCTGAAAGTCGACAATCGCGGCTCTCACCGAGCGAAGTCGCATTCTCGTACGGAAATCTTCGACATCTACGGAATGAGCGCGCTTGCAGATGATATCGTTGATGAAGTGATTCACTGTGAGCGCGAGATTTCCCATCTGAACGCCGCATTGTTTGGCCAAACGCAACACGCCGCATATGAACTCCGGCATGATGAGCGTGCGGTCGCTGTTAGACACATCTTGATTCTTTACTTTTCGCCCACGCTCGTCCGTCACCCAATTCAATCGAATAAACAATAGTTCGACGCTAGATTTGACCATTTGATGCTTCGGATGAGGTCCAATAAGCTTACAATCTTTGACAAAAGTCATCCAGTCTCCCAGCGCCATGCTTCCAAGCTCGGCGGCGGTGATGTTTTCATCAAATGGCTTCGTCATGCTGGAATAGAATTTGAAAATGTTTCGAATTGTGGGATAATGATTGAGCAGTTGTTTCTCAAGATCTTTCGCGGTCGTCTCTCCTTTTTCGCGCCTGAGCAAGTCTCTAGACTCGTGCGCCACGGCGCCAAATACCGAACCAAACTCTTCAACAATTTGCTCTGCGGGATCATAATCCTCTAAGGCATCGATTTCCGACGTCTGACTCTCCGATTCGCTCACAGACGAGCATACGTCAACTTCATCGATGTATCGACGGAGTAACTCATCCTCGATCAGAGTGCGTTGAGCTTGAATCATTTCAAGAGCCGCTCGAAACTTTTGCACGGATCTCGGGCTGAGTGGTCTTCGACACAAAACCTTTAAGGCATCTCGAGCGTCTCGAACGCACTTCTTGCGGATCTTTATCCGAACAGGGAGGTGTTCTTCGTCAGTCTCGTCGATGTCATCGATCACATCAAGTTGCCGGGCCAGCGTTTCTTGTGATGACTGCTTCGCTTTGGGCGAAACATCTCGTCTTGGTCCGCTCAGCCTCACCTCGACCGGTGAGGCCGCCCTCGATGTGCAAGCTGAGTCATCGGGAAGAGAATTCACTCGTCGCCGCCGAAGTCCCGTGTCTACTTTAGGCTCTATGCGTCGTAATCTCTCCCTCGTCGAGGCCATGCGCTTCTTGGAAGAAGCTGAACTCGCGCTTCGTTGCGACGCGGTCGAGCTGAGCTCTCGAAGCAAATCATTCGTACGATTTCTTCTGTTACCCAATATTAGTAATTGTTTCGTTCGCGCGCTTTGCATCCATGCGAAGCGTCCACGATGACGGCGAGTCTGCAACTGAGCTGCAAGCTATTTCTGTCTTCATTGTGAACTCCAAGACTTTAGTCGACTACGCAAGGGTCATCACATCACCCACGAGGGTCACCACATTACCCACGACCAAGACGCACGGCGACAGGGATTCCCCCGAAGTCTTCTCGACGATATCGTCCAGCGTCCCGAACCACGATCTCTCGTCGGCTTGCATACCGTTTCGAATGACGCAGCACGTCATCGTCGACGGTTTACGCGCGTCGCGTCTGAGTCTTTCGACGACGACGGGGAGCGATTTCCCCACCATCAAAAACACGCACGTGTCGATTCCAGCGAAAGCACTAAAATCAATCCCATCCGGATCGTGCGCACTCGTCACGCTGAAGTGTCGCCCCAAGTCTCTATCCGTGAGCGGTACGCCGACGCTCAGCGGCGCCGACAACGCCGACGATATTCCCGGAATCATCTTATACGACACACCGGCCGCGCGAAGCGCCGAGATCTCGTCGCTCACTCGAGCAAACACCGACGGACACCCGCCTTTCAACCGCGCCACCTTTTTCCCGCGCTGCGCGAGCTGAACGATCAAATTGCAAATATCGTCCTGTTGCCACGACGCGCTCGCGCCGCCTCGCTTCCCCACGGCGATCACCTCCACCCCCTCCTTCGTCGCAAGCCCGAGGACGTCCGATGACGACGCCCCCAGATCATCGTGCACCACCGCGTCGCACCTCGCGAGCGCGCGCGCGGCGCCCATCGTCATCTGGTCGACACCTCCCGGTCCGGCGCCGATGAGAAACACCGACACGTCCTCGTCGCCCTCGCCCCGTCGCGCGCGCGCGATCGAGCGAGCCGTCGACGGACGACGCGCGCGCGCGCGATCGTTTCCGACGCGCGCCGGCGCCGTCGTCGGAAGTCCTCTCGCGCGCATGGCGTCGCGCGCGGTGGACTCGCGCATCACTGTGCCGCGCGAAACGGATGCATTCATCGCTCTCTCGCGCGCGGTCGGCGTGTCGCGCGCGGGGCGAGCGCGGACGCGGGCGCGGGCGCGGACGTGGGAATCATGGACGCGGACGCGGACGCGGACGCGGATCGTCGTCGTACGTGGAGAGACGACCGAGAGACGGGGACGGGCCTCGACAGTTGACGGAGGCGCAGCGAGAGAAACTCGAGGCGCGCGCGCGCGATGAGCGCGAGCACTTTGCGCGCGAGCTTGAGGCGGCGCGCACGGGTGTTGGGGGATCGCGGTCGCACGGGCGGTGTCTGGTGGACGACGAGGCGACATTGTTCGGAGAGGTGAGCGAGACGCCGGGTTCAAACGCGAGAGCGTACGAAGACGTCGGCGCGAGGATCGTCGGTGTGGAGCGAGATCCCATCGATGCGGACGCGCGTGAGTTGGAACGGAGCGTGGGGATGCCGAGCAAGGTGGTGGATAATTTACGGAGGGCTGGGATATCGACGTTGACCATGGTGCAGCGGTACGCGGTTCCAGTCGCCGCCGACGGTTTGGACGTGTTGTGTAACTCACCGACTGGTAGCGGAAAGACGGCGGCGTACATGCTTCCTTTGATCGGTAGATTGGTGAGAGAGAGTGAAGATGGAGGTTCTCGCGAGGAAAAATACGACGGCGATGGCACACCAGTGAAACCAAGAGTGATCGTTCTCGCGCCGACTCGCGAATTGGCGCTACAAATTCACATGGAGACGAGAAAGTTTATCTTTGGAACGCCCCTCTGGTGTGCGTGCGCCTACGGTGGGAATTCAATCAAACCTCAGTTAGAAGAGCTGTCGTTTTTGCCTGAAATTTTAATCGCCACTCCGGGAAGATTGCTTTCCATGGTGCGCGAAGGCACGTACGTCGATTTAAGTCGTGTCGACACTCTCGTGATGGACGAAGCAGACCGTATGCTTGATATGGGATTTGAACCGCAACTGAACGAGCTCTTGGGAGATCATGGGATGCCTGGTAAAAATGAGAGACAAACTCTCATGTTTTCTGCCACGTTCCCTCGACAGATCCTGCGACTCGCTTCATACTATATGCGTGCTCCCCCGGATGCCGCCCGCGTCATTTGTGGGCGCGTCGGCTCCACGGTTGCGGGCATTCAGCAAGTTCTCATCGAAACACCTCATCTGCGGGAACAAAAGTTTCCGTACTTGATGAAAATATTAGAAGCTGTGGAAAAGAAGCGCGAGCACGACGGTGAAGAGGTTGGCCTCACGTTGATATTTTGCAAACAAAAGCAAACGGCGGAGTGGTTGCGAGGAAGGCTTGTCGAAGAGACAGAAAATAAGCTTGCGGTTGAAGAGTTACATGGGTCATTGACTCAAGGCGCGAGACTACGGGCGCTTGACGCGTTCGCATCCGGTGCCGCCAAAATTTTAGTCGCCACAGATGTGGCGGCTCGCGGTTTGGATTTACCAGAGGTGAATCACGTTATAAATTTCGATTTACCGACGAAAAAGAGTGAGTTTGATGACTACATCCATAGAATTGGTAGGACAGGACGTGCTGGTAGGAAGGGCATCGCGAGCTCTCTCTACGTTCCGGGGTTCGCTCGCGATATAGGTAATGGTCCGATATACGAGGATTTGAAACTCGTTTTGGAGGAGACGAACACGACGTTGCCCTCTTGGTTTGCTCATTCTCCTGACGCCCGGGGTTCGCTGGAGGTATCGAGCCCGTCGTTTGAGAGGGGATACAGAGGAGGAAGGGCGCGGAAGTTTTGATTTAGTCGATCCATCGGCTACTTGCAAGAATTGTAAACTATCGCTACATCGCACGCGTGGTGCGCCCGTCTAAAACTTTCCATTATACTTCCCATCCGTCACCTTCCCGACCACGGGATACTTGTCTTCGAATTTAGCGACCCATCCGTTCAGTGCGTCTCGCTGGCTCGCGGCGAAATCGCTCACATCCGCGCATAAATCCTTCTCCTCCAGACTCACTTTACCGAGGGCTCTCGAACAGTCGATGCCGGTGAACGCGTTGTACGGTCCCCCTTTGCCGTAAAAATCTCTCCCGCGCGTCACGTCGAAGATGATGCCTTTCGCGGCGAGCAGAATCGGTTTCATCTCGTCTCGACCGTCGTACTCGCGCAGCTGCGCCAACGTCAAATCGCCCTTGGCCATCGGTTCTGGGAAAGTCTCTTCCTCTTCATCATCGTTCGCGCTCCTCTTCTCGCCCGGATTGATGAAGAGGACGCGCGCGAGGTAGATGATCGCCAACGCGATGACGACACGCGTCCACGACAGCTCCGCGATCGCGCTCGAGAGGTTCATCGCGAGAAGACTTCGAGACGGCGCGTCCGTCGCGTTGTGAAGGAGAGTACTGAAGAGCAATTTTGATGTCTATGACAAAATTTACTTTAAGACTAAGGTCTGAGAGCCATCGCGAAGCTTTTTCATGGTGAGCATGCTGCTAATCGCCTTTCTAAGCTCCTCGGTGCCCGCAGTGCTATTGAGTAGACCCTTTTTACGACATGTCTTGGTGATGAGCTTGACGGTGGTGCTGTCGGGATTCTTACGAATGACATCGATGATGGTCGCCTCGATCGGCGTGTGCTGCGGCGCTGGGGTCGCAATGCGCGCCACTTTCGCCGCGCTCGCACCCGCGGCACCTTCACCGACTCCGGCTTCACTGGCGCTTCGCTTCACTCCAGTCGCAGACGCCGGCATCGACTTGCTCGCCGCGGCGGCGGCTTCAGCTTTTTCTTCCGCCTCCAATTTTTTACTTCGTTCGACGAAAGAACCGACGACGTTCTTACCGATGACATCTTTATCCGGATTGAAACCATCTTCCAACTCGGAGTCCGAATCTGAGTCACTAAATTGTCCCGCTTGCATTTTTTCTTGCTTGCCTAGTAACTTTTTCACAGCTAATCCCTCCTTGTCCAATCCCTCCTCTTCGCCGTCGCTGTCTCCATGAGTTTTCGTCGGATCCTTAGGAGCCTCCTCGCCCTCGGGAATGGCGACCTCGTCCTCGTCGTCGTCCCACTCCGCGTCGTGCTCCCAGTCTTCTCTCCCGTCGTCCTCCTTTGACTTGCCAGCTTTCTTACCAACCTTGGCATCCTCGTCGTCGCTATCGACTTCCATGCCCGGAATGGCCTTTTTCTTACCCTTCTTAGCCTTGAACGCATCTTCCTCGTCGCTCGAGTAGTCTCGTTGGTCACCTTTGTCCCCGCCGCTGTCGTCGTCGGAATACCCCAACTCCTCCGCCGATCGGTCCATGCGGCCCCAGGCCTCACCGACGGCGCGCTTTCCAGCCTCCATCTTGGCTTCCGCTTCTTCTAACGTGAAGACTCTGCGTTGCACGTTGTGTGAGAACGTATACCACTCCTCGCACGGTTCGCCGAGGAGTCCGTCGTCTTTCGCCGTCAACATGAAATACGCCGCGCCCTGCCCGTCCTTCGTCCCCGTGTACGTCCCTTTATTCGTCTTCTTCCCACCAGAGAGCGAGATGACGTTGCCGTGCACGGCACTCTTACTCGGTCGCATCTGCCAGTCCACCGGCGCGTTTTCACCCCCGGTAAACGTCGGCGTTCGCTCTCCTTTGAAGCGTCCGACGATGTACTTTCGAGCCGGGTGCTTCGACACCCGCAGCGGGTACTCTCTCACGAGATGCGCGGTGTACGCACCCCCGGAAACCAACGCCTCCGAGTCCGCCAAAGCCTCGATCGTCCCGTCGCCCCCCGCGCGCTTCGCATCGTCGGTCAGAACGAGCTCAAAGTCGCGGTACCGTTCATCCTTCTCCAATCCTTGCACCTCTTTGCGCGCCTTTTTAAGCGCCGCGATCGCCTCTTTGACCGTCTTCGCCGTCACTTTCGTTCCGGGCGCCTCTTCGCTCGCGAATTTCACGTGCGCCACCGTCATGATCGGTCAGCGCGACGGATAGTGAAGACGCATCCTCGCACGCGATCGCGGGCACCGGGGCGCCTCCTCGCCGGCCAGGGCGAGGGCGCGGGAGGCGAAAGAGTCTCGGCGAGTTGATCGTCGTCGTTCCGTGCGTCGAGAGGACGCGAGGGATGGTGTGGATGCGCGCGCGAGAAGTTCCGAAGGATCGAACGCGAGGCGAAGCGCAGACTCGGCGCGAGCTCGGCGCGTCTCAGACTTGTGTTTGTTAATTAATGACAAACGCTCTCTATCGAATACTAGATTTCTGGTTGGTACACTGGCGCGAGCATAAAAATTACGCCAAGTTGACCGGCAAGTTCATGATGTTGGTCGCCATGTTGCAGCCGAACGGGTTGGCGACGTGATCCTTGAGCGCCGCGACCGGGCCTTCACGGTAGACGATCGCTTGCACGACGATGCCGACGAACGCAATCATGGCGGCGCGGCCGTTCTTGATCTCCTTGAGCTTCATTTTTTCATCCTTGGAGCCCATGCCCATCGGATCGAACGGGAAGGTTTCGTTCACACCCGAGGAGCCGGTGGCCAACCAACCTTGAATGCGCTTGTTCTCCAAGTAACCCATGACCGGGAGCTGGATCGCGAGCAAGGCGGGCGCCGGGAAACCGTAGTCCTCCGTGCCGGCTTCCCACCAGCGCGGCTCGATGCCCGCCACTTCGGTACCGACGATACCCGCGACAGCCATCATCGCCCATCGGGAGTTCATGAGTTCCGCCTCTTGGTAGTACTTGAGGCGTTCCGGGTTGGAGCCCAAGCCGAGCGGGTCGAAACCGTAGTCGCCGGCGATGGTACCGTCGAGGTGCGCCGGCGCCTCGTACGGAGTCGGCAACCTACGCGCGGGGGACGCGTCGCGCCGTCGTCAGTCGTCTCATTCACATCACCATCGATCGATCCGTCGTCGCGCGCATTCTTTTCACATCGTTCGTTCTCATTCATCACCGTCGTCATCACCGCGCTCTCCCCCCCCGCGCGCGTCCCGCGCGCGCGAGAGCGTCCGATCCGCCCCCGACTCGCAGAGTGGATATCGCTCGAGAGATACGGAGATACGGATGTGCGCCATCGAGCGCGACGCGACCGACGAGTGGTCGCGACCGATATCGCGAACCGTGGACGACGCGAAACGAACGAAAAAAATTCCCCCCCACCGACGCGTCGTCCACGGTTCCTCGCGCGCGTCGCCTCGCCACGCACCACATCTTACGGTCAGCCCCGGCGCGCGCCTGGACCGCGCGACCGCCTCGGGAGGCGGTCGCGCGCATCGCGCTCGGCGCGACCTTCGCGGTGGTTCGTTGCGCGAACATCTTCTGCGTGCGTCTCGAGAGGTCGAGTGTGGTGTATCGCGTCGTACGCGCGGACGGACCGGTACGTCGGTGCGTCGGGGTGTGTCGCGCGCGCACGAGCGCCTCCGATCGATCGATCGATCGATCGAATGCGATCCATCATCATCATCCGTCACCGACCGCGAAGGTCCGATCGTCCGATCGTCCGATCGTCCGATCGTCGATCGTCGAGTCTCGCGGACGAGAGAGGGAATGCGTGTGTGTGATGTGATGTGATGTCGGTCTTGATTTGGGTTTTATATGGGTTTTCTTCCGTCGATGATGAACGACCGGTGCGTGCGTGCGTGCGCGAAACATTAAAAGTAAAAACCAACGGAGACCCCTGGACGTGGACGATGGGGAGTGTTGACTCGAGAAAGAGTCCCACACACACGCCGTCGTCCCTCGATGAGGGTCATCGACGAGTCGATGCTCTCGATGGGTCGGGGTGACGTGACGACGGGCGCGGTGGGCGGGGATGGGGGCGCGGGGAACGCTCGCGCGGGCGTGACGTCGTGCGGCACACGCGGACGCGTACGGTGGTCGAGTCGAACCGAAATCATGTCTGCGTTTTCCATGTCCGCCGTCGCCGCCGCGCTTCCGACGTCCACGAAACTGTCCGCGGCGAAGTCTTTCGCCGCGCGCGGGGCCGTGCGTGGGGTGGCTGTCGCGCCGACCGCGTCCGTGTCCCTTCGAGGCACGGGACAGCGCCGTCAGCGCGGGGCGTTGGTCGTCGTGGCCGGTGGAAAATCGATCGGTTGCACGCTTCACGGGACGAGACGTAAGCGCGCGCGCAAGAGCGGCTTCCGCGCGCGCATCGCCACCGCGAATGGACGCAAGGTCTTGAAGTCCAGACGCGCCAAGGGGCGCAAGGTGCTCGCGCCCGCGTGCGCCGTTCGCGGGTGGAACAAGGAGAAGAAGTAGAGAGATGGATTAGTGTAATGTTCTCCCCTCGCGCGTTAGAGAGCGGCGCGGAAGCGTCGCATTTGTTATAGAATTCAACCCATTTGTTCGCACCCTCGAGGACGTCATCGCCTTCAGGTTTAGGTCTTTTCCGTCGTCGTCGAAGCTAGGCGAGAGGCGGACGGAGCGATAATCTGCGCGCATCGCGCGCGACGCTGTGCGAATACAATCCTCTAAACTAGAAATCTACATCGTCTGAATCGCCCGCGTACGCGCGAGCGGTCGAGATGAGCGTCTCGATCGTCTCGGCGCGCTCGACGGCGTCCACGGACCACGCCGCGAGCGTGGCTTTGCCGACGGCGGAGGCGGACGCGCGAGCGAAATCGCGCTCGATGGCGTCTAACACTCTCGACGTCGCCGAGCTCGCGGTGAGCCTGATGAGTGAAGAGACTGAGGACGGATCGTCGGGTGAGAAGATCTTGGGGAAAGGGAGCGGTATCGGTATCGCGTCGCCGACGACGCATCGACGACGCGGACATCGATAGAGCTCTTTGGAGAGGACGCCGTCGAGGACGGAATTGACGACGGTGAAATCGTCGGAGACCCCGCGAGCGATGAAATATTCTGCGAACGGTGTACAATCGTCGTCGTCGTCGTCCCGACGCGTCGGCATCGCCGGCGTGACCGAGCGCATGGATCTCGCCAACGCCTCGGCGTCTTCGGCGCCGCGGACGGCGGGCGAAGGCGCAGACATTCGCGCCGAGGTGTGCGGTCCGGGCGCGCGATTCGTCATGAATCTGGCCATCTCGTGCATGCTCATCGCTTCGTTTGAACCCTTACTTTTCAGTCGCCAGGGCGTCGTGATCCCCTCTATCGCGAGCGCCGCGACGGACGAGGCGTGGAACCAACCGTTTTGCCGCAAGCCCGCCATGGTCGGGTAGTCGTCGCACGCGGCGAGCGGACAATACAAATCGGACAATCCAGCGAGCGTCGTCGACGCGAATGCGGCGTTGAGCATGTCCACGCGCTTTTTCTCTCGCACCTCGGGAGGACGCACGGAGAAGACGCTCACGGTTCGTCCGTCGTAGTCGTCTCGAATGTCCTCGAGCGCTCGAGCGCACACGCCGCCGAAAGCCGTCGAGTCGTCGCACAAGATTCGAAACCCTCCGAGCGTGTCGCAATCCTCGGCCCAGTATCGTACGGCATCTCGCACGTCCTCTCGTCTGTCTTCACTGTCGATCCACTCCAATCCCTCGCCGAATCCCTCGAACGCGTCGACGCCTTCCCACCTCGCCGCGAGCGCGAACGCGTTCTTCGCGTGCAACTCCACCTTTAAGTAATCGCTCCAATGATCCGCCTCGACGTCTAATTTACTCGCCGCCTCTATCAATTCTCGTTTCACATCCTCTGGATCCTCCAGCGTCGCCCGCTCGCGTCCCTTCGACCCTCGCTCCAACGCGCGTCCGACCCCTCCGAGCTTTCTCCGTCCCAACTCTCGCTCCTCCTCCTCCTCCGCCTCCGAGTCCTCGCCGCGCACAATCTTCCGCACCGCCGCCTCCGCCTCCCTCGCCTTGGCCTCACGCTCGAGCGCCAACACAAACGCGCTCCTCTTCGCAAGAGGCGCTCGAAACACCGAACACCGTCCGCCCCACGTCCCCTCCGCCGCGCTCGCCGACGCCGCCGCCGACGCCCGCGAGCCCGTCGTTCGCGCAATCATCCCTCGCGCGTCGAACATCACCACTCTCGGGACGTACGACGACGACGACGCGCCGCGCTCCGCGTACTCCACTCGCCAATCGATCGACGAGGACGAATCACCGTCGTCGTCGTCGTCGTCTCCGCCGTGCGCGTCATCCTGAATGTTCCAGTAATGCGCCCCGACCGCGTTGGCGTGCGCGCCGAACTGTAGCGTCACGACGCTCGCGACGCCGAGCGACATGTCGTCTCGGTGACGCCCGCGCGATCGCTCGATGCGCGACGACTCGACGACCGACGAACGACGACGACGACGACGACGACGACGACGACGATGTCTGGGGAACGGTGCTCGCTTTGTCGTCGTCACAGCGGGGACGCGTTGACCGAGGAGACGACGACGACGAGGACGACGACGCGCGCCATGTCCGCGGCGGTGAGAGCGTGGCGATGGATGTTGTCGAGACTGTTCGCGAACGCGCCGAACGCGCCGACGCGCGTTCGCGCGGTGGGGGCGCCGGGAACGGTTGAAATCTCTTGGACGCCGGGACCGAGGGCGGGGACGTATAACGTGGAGGATGAGGAACACGTCGTGAGCGTGCGATTCGTGGACGGGGCGTGCGGTGAGGCGCTCAGAGGGTGCGGTGAGGATGGGTGGATGGACGTGTACGTCGGCACGGAGAGGACGTTCGCGCTGAGGGTGCCGGGAGGGGCGGACGCGGGGGCGCTCGAGGCGAGAGTGCGCGCGGAAAACGCGAGCGGGACGAGCGCGTGGGTCGCGGCGGAGGAACGCGTGCGCGCGTTGGATGGACGCGCGGTGGTGGAGGAGGAGGACGCGAACGGGGAGTGGGGGGCGCACTGGGGGGCGTCGACGAGAGCGTCGACGCAGAGGATAGTTGAATAGCGAATCAAATGTAGTGGTTGACAACGTACGTTAGTTTTATGATAATGTACACGCGCGGAACGTCGTCGCGCTCAGTTCTTCTTTCCAGAAGTCCAGATCCCCGTGAAGCATTCGTCAAACATGGCCTCTCTCGCGGATTTGTAATCCAGAGCTCGCTTGCGGAATCCGATGAGCCGTTGTTTCTCTTCGATGGTGATGTTGAAATCCTTTTGTTCCAACACGGTGTCGGCGAGATAATGAAGCCACAAAGCGTTCGTCTTCGGATTATACTTGTTCCATTTACCCTTTGTGACTCGCTTCATGCGACGATACGTCTCCGACTGGCAGTGTCCTTTCGGGCCGGTGAAGAGCTCTGGATCTGCGTTCAAGTCGCAGAACGCGTCGCCGTTCTCCGTCGAGAGTCGAGAGAGCGTAAAGTCGATAATGGTGACGTCCAATCCAGCGGTTTGAATGTTGAGGTCGACGCCGTTCAATCGCGCGCGTTTTTCTTTCGAGCGGACGCGCTTGATCAAAACATTACCCCAGTGCAAATCTCTGTGCTCAAACTGCGTCGCCTCTTCGGCGACGGCGAGGGCGACGACGATTTGGAAGAGCATGGCCACGGCTTCCTTCATCGATCGAATATCAAAGTGTTCCAAGTCCGTGCCGCCATCGTCACACGCGAAAGCGATGTAAAGTTGCTCGTTTGGAAGGTTGTCGGGTCTTTCATTCTCGCTCTCGCCGGTCTTGGCGTATTTGTCCCACGCTTGGAGCAGCTTTTCCGAGTACGGACCTCGGCAGACGGATGCGTCGACGAGACGAATGAAGCCGTCGGTGAAGTTTTTCGTCGCGTCGTCGTGCTCACCCTCGCGCAGAGTCGTAAGACACTTCAAAATCGCAGTCTCGGAACGGATCTCGTTCGGTCCCATCTGCACTTCACCGTTCACCAGGGCGTCTCCGCCCATGGGGACGATTTTCATCACGACGCCGTCTTCGCCTCGGTACGCCTCTCCGTACGTTCCTTCGCCAATCTTTTTCACGCCGTGCTTGACGTAGGATTTGATCAGGGACATCATTGATTTGACTTGGTCTTCCGATTGGTCGCACGTGCGCAAAAGCGTCGCCAGAGGTGAGCTCTTATCGTCGATGATCAACTTCTCCATGTCCTCTTGAACGCTCTCCGTCTCGTCCTCCGTCTCGGCGATCGATTCCTCCTTTTCAGCCTCTTCCAAAGCTCTCAAAGTTTCGCCGTTCGCGCTCATCGCGAAATTTTCTTTGAGCGGAGTGAATACGGGAAGAGACGACACCCAATTCGACACGCGATCAAACTTATTTTCGTAACCCGCGGGCAAACCGACGCGGCGCAGACTCGCCGTGGACTCTCTTCTCTTCGATTCCATCTTCGCCTTGAGTTCGGGCGCGTTATCCACGAGCCCCAACCCTTGCAAAGCCTCGATTAACCCGTTCGGACTCATCGCCACCCGCTCGCCGAGCTGCGATTCGTGCCGCCTCGGCGTCGACTCCTCGCTCTCCTCCGCCAGAGACTCGCCGTCGACGTCGTCGAAAAACGCCCTCGACTCAGCCAACTTGGCCAATCTCGCCTTGTGCTCCCGCTCCGCCTTGGCGTTCCGATGAAGTTTATTCCTAGACTTGAACACGAACGTTCGTCCCACCGCACCGGGACCCGACACCGAGACCGAGACCCCTTCGCGCGTCTCGTCCTCGCCTCGCGTCGCCGTCGCCTCGCGCACGATTTCCAATCCACGCGCCGTCGCCGCCTCTCTCGCCTCGGCGCGCGCCGATCTCAGTTTCCGCGTCTCGGACGCACCGCTCGCGTTCGCATTCTCCGCCGCCGTCTTCACCACCGCCGCGCGCACCGTCGTCGTCGTCCCATCATCATCAACAACATCCCGCGTCGTCGTCTTCGTCCCCCCACCGCGCGCGCGTCCTCGCTTGGACTTATCCCTCCCGTACCGCACCACCCCGTTCGACGCGATCGCGGCGGCGACGTCGACGAACCCTTTCCCATCGTTCGTCTCCACCGCTCGAAGCGGCTCTCGAGTCGTCGTCGACATCCTCGTCCGTCGTCGTCGCGATGTGTCGCGACGATTCACCTCGATGGGTGATGGGCGTCGTGCTCCATTCGTGTGTGTAAACAGTGAGACGTGTCTTTTTGTTTCATGGTATAACTGTTTGTCCATATACAATCATGGTACCCACGGGGGCGAGGCGATGATGGCGCGTCTCGCGCGTCGTCGTCACGCGTCGACGCCCGCGGTCGGGCCGCGAGAGATGTGGCTGCGAGAGATGTGGCGAGAGATGTGGACGAGGGCGAAGACGCGACGGGCGGTGGTTCGGGACGATCCGAGCGTCGACGCGGGTCGCGAGACCGGCGGCGGCGGCGATGAGGATGAGGAGGAGGCTGATGGTTTGAATCAGGCGCGACGACCGAAGACGACGACGAGGCGCGCGGCGAGCGCTGAACGCAAGGCGACGGCGACGACGACGACGAGGAGGAGGAAGAGGCGCGCGGCGAGCGCTGGACGGACGGCGGTGACGACGATGGCGACGAGGAGGAAGAAGCGCGCTACGAGCGCTGAACGCGAAGCGACGGCGACGACGATGCGCGCGCGGGCGGCGGCGACGACGGTGTCCGTGGGAGTGCCGCCGACGACGACGCGCGGGCCCGCGAAGCGTCGACGCGTGGAGAAGGCGTCGGCGACAGAGACGGACCTTCTGGATGATGTGTGGATGATTATCTGCGAAAAGGTGAATCGCGAAGTGGACGAGGATAAAAAGACGAGGACAAATCGAGCGGGCGTCGTCGTGGATAAACGGAGAGAGGTGTATAAGAAAAGATTGGATTGTTTGCTCGCGATGCGACAGACGTGCTCGCAGTTGCGAAGGGTGCTGAGCGGTGAGTTCGGGGAGGAGTTATTTCGACACTCGTTTGAACAGCTTGCCGAGTTTACCGACGCCGCGTGGGGCGAGTCCGACGCGCCGGCGACAATGCTGTGGAGGCATAAGGCGTGGTATTTGACCGAGCTCGGGTGTCAGGGGTGTGATAAGCACGCGACCGTGCGCAAGCCGAATTGGACGTTCGGCGTGCGCATGTGTAAGGAGTGTCTCATGAAGCGCACGGTGTGCGACTACGAGCTCAAGCGCGACGAGGAGTGGTCCAAACACGGAACGTACGAAGAACTCACGGTCGGTTTGCCGAGCGACAAAGTGCACGGATGGAGCAGACTTTCGAAGGAGTCGTACACGATGACGAGATTTTGGAAGAACTCGGTGAAGAAACGCATCGCGTTGCTGAAACGCGCCAAGACTCCGGCTGAACGCGCGGAAATTTGTGCCCCGCCCAAGCCGCGCGAAGATTCCCATTCGTTCGAAAAGAACGCGCGCAAGCGACGTAAAGAAGAATTGAAGGCTGAGTTGGCTCTCGTCGGCTGCGAGATGCGGGGCGATAGCAAGCTCAGCAAGTTGTTCATAGACGGCTTCCCCAAGAGCCGTCGTGACCGCGAGCGGTGGACGGCGAATGCGGTGGCGCGTCGAATGGCTGAGATGAAATACATTCACGAGTACTGCGCCGAGTTTCGAAACATCATCGACGGTTGGCGCCAAGATATCGACGAGCTTCACGACGAAGGCTGGGGTTTCCACGCTGAAATCACGGAAGAGGTCACGGGCTTTCGCAACTTCGGCGCCGCGGTGCGAGACCTCGCCGACGGGTGGTCGGATTTCCCCGCGCGCTGGCCCTGGCTCGCCGACCCCGCGGCGTGAGCGCGGACGACGACGCGATCACGAACGCGATCACGAACGCGAAAACCGTTCCATTTTTTTGTACCAAATGTAATGTGATAGATACGACGCCGCTGTACCACCACCAGTCATCGCTCCTCGGGGAGTCCCTCTCAGTCTCGTCTCGGCGGTTGCGGTGCCACGTGTGCGCGCGCGGGCCGACGACGGCGACGACAGACGGACGCTCGTTCGCGCGAACGAACGAACGGACGGACGGACGGACGGACGGACGGACGGACGGACGCGAGAGAGCCGATCGCGCGCGGTCGTCGAGGACGAGCGTCGACGGAGGCGCGCGCGAAGGAACGAGCGCGAGCGAGACCTAACGACCCGAGGCGACCGCGGCGCGGTGCGGCGCGAGGGCGTCGGGCGAGACGCGCGGGATGTCGGACAGCGAGGAATCGTCGTCGGTGGAGTTGGAGTGTCCGCTCGAACAATTGCTCGATCCCAAGTTTACGGGAGAGGTGACGAAGCGAAGCGTGATCGAGCTCCTCGGGGAGAGGAGCGCGAGAGAACTCTCGGCGACGAGCGAGCGATGCGTGTGTAAGAAGGGATGCAAGTACAAAAAGTACGTCGATTGCGATGAGTTGTGGTGGCCGAAGTGCGCGGAGGCGTGGTATGAGCCGGGAGAGGCGCCCACGCAACCTGGGAAACCGCCAAAGGATAAAAAGAGTTGGAAGAACGCGTTTTTGGCGTTGCGACCGGAGGACGGGCCGACGCCGGAAGAAGTGGCGAGGCGGGAGGCTAAAGTGGCGAAGAGAGAGGCTCTGCTGGCGAAATGGAAGGAGGAAAACTTAGCGGGAAGTGGCTCTTTGCGAGGTCGAGCGGCTGGAGTCGGAGACGTAGTGGCTCCAGTGGACTTGAGCGACAAGGAGGCGATGCGCGCCTTTTACAAGAGCATTCGCGCCAAACCTCGAGGCAAATCGGCGCGAGGATCTCACGCTCCCGTGTTCACCGGAGACGCATAATGTTCTCACCCACTCGCGAGGACAAGCACGAACGAAGACGACGCGCGCGATTTAGAAGAACATTGAAATTTTACCCACGACCCATTCTTTTATTCCTTTTTCTTGAGCCACAAAAAAAGCAACCGAAGAGCGAGACGTGCGGCGGCGTCCTCAGACGACGGACGGTGCGCGTCCACGATCGACGGCGCGGGAGTGATGATGGTGACCGATGCTCCGGCTCCGTCTTCTCTCCCGCGTCCGTCGACGTCGTCGTCGGAGAGCGAATCCAGAGCCGCCCTGGAGCGGGCGTTGACTCAGGACAACGATCCTCTCCTGGACGTCGTCGAGCGCGCGGTGACGGCGCCCGCCGCGGGACAGGCCGTCACCAGACGGCGCGGCCGTCGAGGTCACCGCTCGGGACCGTTCAATGAGGAGGCGTGGGTCGGGAACTTTGGCGTGCTCCCTCGCGGCGGTCGGAACCCGAGAGTATCGCCAAAAGCTGACGGAGGTAAAGCGCAGAGCTCTGGTAGGATAGGTTTAGTGGCGACGGAGAGGGTGAATGAGTGCGAGATGTTGATACGAGAGCGCGTGACGGCGATACAGGGAACGTTTAGGAGCAAGGGCGCGTGTCTTGGACAACTCATGGTTCGTTTGAGAGAGAGAAATGAGATGTACGCCAGCCGAGCGCGAGCTCCGCCGCCAGAGTTGTCGAGAAAACTACTCGCGAGCGTGGAAGAGAAGGAAGAAGTGCTCTCGGCGGGGGCGAAGATCGGTGTCGAGGATGAAGAAGCGTGGCTCGAATTCGCTGCTTTCGTCAAATACAACGCTGTGACCAGGAACTCTCGACCGGCGACGACGTCGGGAATAGGCGGAAGCTCCGGATTCGTTCAGTGTTCCATGGTGATGTTCGACGCGATTAGCGCGTGTAATCACTCGTGTGATCCCAACGCAGAGGTCAGTCAAGTTTCCGACGAGGGTGAGGTTACTTTGTACTCTTTGCGGGCTATAGATCCTGGCGAAGAAATCACAATATGTTACGGGAAACCATCCATGCGTTGGCTGCCCGCGAGATGCCGACGACGAGCTTTGCGAAAAGACTGGTGTTTCGAGTGCTCGTGCGAAAAGTGTGAAGCAGAGATTGCCTCTGGCTTGGCCGTTAATAAGCCAATGTCACGTCCTTGGGACATATTAGATCCAAGATGGTTTTTCTGCACTCACGACTACACTACCGGTTTCGAGTCGCACTTCGACGCTGAGGGTAATTTGTTGGCGATGAAGACAAGTCCCAGCGCTAGCACGAATACATTGACGTCCATGGGTGGTGAAGATATTTCTAGCAGTGCTCTCTCGGCTTCAGATGTATTACACCGGGATTTTGAAGGCAAAATTAGACTCAGCGGTGGGAGAACGGATGACCACGGAACCGATGACGACACTGAAAGTAGTGGATTTTCTACCTCCTCGAGTGGTTCCTCGGCATCTTCGGTGGACTTGGATGACGAAGATTTCGATCAAAGCTCGAGCGGGAGTGAAGATGAAGATGTCATGCGTTGGCACGAGCGTTGGCGTTCGAAACGCCTGAAGACATACAGTATTAAAAACATTGGTTTGCTGACACCGCTCCAGCTCTACCGCGCCATGCAAAGATGTCAGATTCGGCAAGATCATTGGCAGTTTCTCGTCGTCAGAGAAGCATTGATCATACAGATTCTGAATGACGCATCGTTACAGATCAATGTCGTGGGGAAAAGGCCACCCGCCCCCACTCTGTGGCCTCAGTCGACGGCGAGCGGCAAGTTTCGAGCCTTTAAACTTCTCCTCAATCACTGTCGTAGTCTCGCACGCATGACTCCGAATGCGGCGAACTTCATCGAGTTATTCGCAACTCTTGAAAATGTGTATTATTGGCACGCCGTGGACGGTTGGTATTATCGCCAAACGGACAAACGCCGTCAACTCAGAGCCGCCAAAATCGGCACTCGCGGCGGCGACGACGCAGCACCGCTACCCTCCGCCGACGATTTCTTCAAACTCCCAGAGCGGAGTCGTTGGTGGTTTAGGTTGGAAAATCTTCGCGATGCCGCGCATCCGGACGTCCTCGCGTGGAACATGAGTTTCGGGAAATCTCCGAACGCCCCCTTCTGAGCGCTCGGCTCCTGCTGCTGGCGACCGACCGACCGCACGACGAAGATGCTCATTTCCGTTCTTCTCACCATGGATGATTGTCTACATCTTCCATCAGCAACTCATTTCTTGGTTCATGTATCGTTAATACCCCCGGCACATTCCCAATTGTAAACAATCAGCAATCACGATTTTGCAAAAAAAGAACCTCACGTAAATTGTTGAGTCTTGACCCGCCATCAGCCCCCATCGCCTCACCCTCGCGCTCACGCGTCGGGACGTATCCGCGTCGCGCGCGGCGCCGTCGCGTCATTCCATACCTCGTGTAACATGGCCCGTACGAAGCAAACTGCCCGTAAGTCCACTGGTGGCAAGGCCCCGCGCAAGCAACTCGCCACCAAGGCTGCCCGCAAGTCCGCCCCGGCGACCGGCGGCGTCAAGAAGCCGCACAGATACC
>Ga0255743_10001372_pt1 | contig 20918 bp, 4 predicted proteins | sample 101ome_19_FD_179950 | JGI IMG/M metagenome (GOLD analysis project Ga0255743, IMG submission 179950) | Coastal salt marsh microbial communities from the Groves Creek Marsh, Skidaway Island, Georgia - 101405AT metaG (version 2) | ecosystem: Environmental > Aquatic > Marine > Intertidal zone > Salt... | reverse complement strand
GTTTGTTTACATAATCTTCACCAGTTTCAGGATCAAAAATACGAATGTGACCTTCCATCATTACGCCACTTGTATCTTTAATAGCACTTTCTGGCTGTTGTGGTTGTTCAATATCGTCTTTTTTCATATCTTTCTTTTCCATAGTTTATACCTTAAGTAAGCATTCTACATTCTTTTCCGTTAAATTGCTATTTGTTTCTAATGCGATTCCAACGAGAGGACCCTGTCCGTTAGAACTTGCAACTCCATTGTGTGTTGCAAAAACTGGCTGACCTTTTGTAATGTTTCCCACAACACGAACAGGAACACGACCTACTAGTGCTAGTGCTTGTCCGTCTGCCGCACTGTTCATTAAATACGCTGGTGCAGTACTTATCACACCTGCAAGGTAGTCTGTGTCTGGTCCTGCTTTTGTTATTTCTGCATCGCCGCCAACTGTCATTACTGTTCCTGGTGGGTATTGTACATCACTTGCATAAATTTCTGCCAAGTCAGCATATTGTGCGCTTGTTGCTTCACCAGCAAAGTTTGTACATGTAAGTGTGCTTGTGCTTGGATTAAATAGCAAATCTGCGCCGTCATATTTAACTGCTGTGAGTACGCCGCTTGTTGTACTTGCAAAATACAAGTTAAAGTCTGTGTTTGTGCTATTGTCTTGTGTAACTGCAGGACCTGCGGCAGCCCAACTAAGTGTGCCACTAGCATTACTAACAAGGGCGTAACCATTTACACCTGCATCTGCATCTGGCAGTGTCCAAATTAAATTACTTGCTATTGTAGCAGGTGCTTGGAAACCAACGTGATTACTGCTGTCTGAATCAGCAAAGCGTAGATCGCTTTGTGCTTTGAGTGTTACATCACCTGTAACATTTGTAATACTGTTAAGTTCAATAACACCACTACCTGCTGTGTCCAGGGTAAGATTTTGGTTTGTGTTTACTGTGCTGATGCTTGAACCACGAATGTGTAAACTTGGATCATCTGTTGCACCTATTTCAAGTGCTTCTAACTGTAGTGTTGCAAGTCTGAACAGTGGATCTGCTGTATTGATTGTGTTAGCAGTTGGTTCAGCATCATATGCACTGAACATTTTGAATTTGCCGTCACTGGCATCACGGAACAAACCAGCATGTGATGTGTTAGCACCATCATAGTAGTGTCCAACAAAACCAATGTCAAGTGCATCACTTGATTCATTGCCCACTGCAAGTCTAATCAAACTGTCTGTAACGTTTAAGTTTGTTGTGTCAACTGTTGTGGTTGTACCATTTACAGTAAAGTTGCCGCCAATGGTTAGGTTGTTTGTAACTGTAACATCATCTGGTAATCCAAAAGTAACTTTGTTACTGGTTACAACTGTTTCAATTTCATTTGCTGTGCCTTCAAAGTCAATAGTATCGCCTGTTTGTACTGTGTCGTTGGAACCACTGTCTGCCTGTAGTGTGAAGATTGTTGTTCCACTGCTGAGTGCGCTGTCAACATAATTTTTAGTTGCTGCGTCCTGCGCACTACTTGGATCAGCCATTCCAGTAATACTGTTTGTACCCATTGCAATATTACCACTCATTGTTCCACCTGCTAGTGGTAACATAGTGTCTGCATATGCTTTGGTAGCGGCATCCTGTGCACCGCTAGGATCTGAAACATTTGTAATACGATTACTGCTTACATTAATAGTACCAGTTCCGTTTGCATCCAGTGTAAGATCTGCATTACTTACATCACTTTCAATTTTATTTCCTGAGATGCGTATATCATCTATGTCCGCTTGTCCTGTGACAGCAAGAGTACCCAGTGTACCAACTGCAGTAATGTTTGTCTGACTTGCTGTTGCTATTGTACCGTATATACTGTCAGCATGTAGTTCTGCCCATTCAGTTCCACTAGCACCTAAATCATATGTGCTATCAGTATTAGGCAATAAATCGCCATCTATCTTTACCGTGCCTGTACCGTTAGGCTTTAGAATAATGTCAGCGTTTGTGCTTATATTCTCAATAGTATTTGCTTCGCTGTTAAACTTTAAGTTGCCGAACTCTGGTGCACTCACTAGGCTAATAACAATATCGTCTGTGTTCTGTGTAATTGTAATATTATCGCCATGGTCAATAGTTCTGAAGTTAAATGTAACACCTGCTTTGCCCTGGAAGATTTCGTTGAAGCCGCCCACGTTTTGGCCGCTGTTTGCTTCACCGCCTGCTGCACCTGGTAGTTCTGCAAGTTCAATACGTCCTGCACCTGCATTCCATACAAGTCCATGTCCATCTGTTTGACTTACACCAAGTTCAACATCACTTAAATCATCAATACTTGCCGCAGCAATACGAGCATCAGCTCTAGCATCAGTAAAATATTGTGTACCTGTTGAACCAGTAGCACTGGGATCTTCAACTACATTACTTGTATCAAATTCTGTAAAATCTAAACTTATGTCACCACTGCTAAGAGTAATACCAGTGCCGCCTGTAAAGTGTGCGCGAACTTCTGCTGCACTTGGACCAGTATATGTAATGACACCTGTACTACTGCTATAACTTAGACTACCATCACCGCCACTGTCTGTAACACTAATGCTTGCTCTTGAACGGGCATTGGTAAAATACATTGTGCCACTAGTAGTTGTTGCACTGGGATCTTCTGTTAAATTGCTTGTATCAATTGTAAGTTCATTACTGCTATTAGGAGTAACACTATTGACGCTTTTAATGTAAGCACCTTCAATAGTAGTGGTGCGTCCATCTAGATCGGTAAAGTTACCGTCCAGTTCATCATGTGTTAGTGCTTGGCTTTTGTTGCCTCTTAGTGTTATAGCCATTCTTTAATCCTCGTTGTGCAGTATTTATCCACTGTTATAAGAGCTCTTCTACATAGTCATCTTCTACATAGCCTTCCGCCATATAAAGTTTTTCATTTAGTTCTAATCTATAGTTAGGTACCTGTGCTTCACAATCCTTAAGAAAGTTAGCATTCACTGTACTTGATTGCTGTAAGCCAAGTCCATCTGCCGCTGTACCACTGCCCAAATCATACCATGTCTTAGTGTGTGTATCTGTAGCAGGCAAGTATTGATCTCTGCTACCATCTACTACTAGGAAACCCGGTGCAATTCTTGTGTAAATTTGTGTTCCTGCTGTACCTCTGCGTAGTCCACTAATGTAGTTGTCTTCTAGACTTACTTCACGATATGTAATACGTTCACTGCCAATAAACACAACACCAGGAAATTCGCTGTCAGGAGTTACAAACGGAAGTACACTTACATCCGTAACATAGATCTTTTCATCTGTAAGGTCAATTGCTTCCTTCACTTCTGTTGTAGCATCCTTGCACATTCTCAAATATTCAATATTGCCATTCATATCCTGGAATATTCTAAAGCCAGTGCTTGGCTGTATTTGATTTTCACTAATATGTGTAATAACTACAACACTTGTTCCACTAATTGTTGCCTGAACTGCAGTGCTCATTATAATTTCACTACCGTTAGTAATATAATCTCCTGGATGCAATCTTGCACCATCAACTGTTACCCAGAAGTTGTTAACATTTGCTACTGCTCTGTCAACACTATAGGTACCAACTGTACCACTTACTGTACTTCTGTCAAATCCTGCACTATCGAATCCTACTTCATCAAATTCATCAATAATTGTAGTTGATCCAGTGCCCTGTCCAACATGTACTTTTGTTTGTATGCGTAGTGGATCATGGTTAGCAAATGTGTTGACACGCATTACACTTGAACTTGTGAAACTGTATCCTGTATCAATAGTAATCTCAGTACCATCACCGCTTATAGTGTATTCAGCATCTGCACTGTTGTATACAATAACTGTGTCACCATCTGCAGGTGCAGTAGTCATTGTTATAAATGCGTCACCGCTTGATACTGTGTAGTCAATATTGCGAACTGCATTTAGTGTTGTGTTTGTACTCTGTTGTATTACTGCAACACCAATATCACTAACGTTTCCTATTGTTGTTTCGCCTGCTGTATCACTAATAGCAAACTGTGTAGTTGATCCATCACCTGTGTGATACTTGCTGTTTGCAGGACGCAGTCTCACATTGTCTATCTCAACTACAGTGTTGCCACTAAATGGTTGTGCATAATTTACAGTGTTATCTAAACTATATGTAAATGTGCCTGCAGTCATTGTAGTTGTCTGCAGTGCTATTCTGCTTGGCGCATCTCTACTAGTTGCTTGATTAAATGTGAACACATGAATATGTGCGCCATTGTCAGGTGCTGTTGCAAAAGTAATAAGTGTTCTGTTGTCCTGTTGTCCAACTGTAGTTGCAGTTTCAACACCGTCTACAAATACCAAACTTTGTTGCGTAAGTGTAGGCACATTGCTTAGTACAAATGATACTGTACTGCCGTCGCCTTCATATGTGTATTCACCTACAAGTTTTTCACCTGTAACACCGTAAGCATAGATGTGCAGGATATCTGTTGCTGTTAGTGGTGAACTTAGTACAACTTCCTTGCTTTCATAGTCCACTGTAAAGTTGTATACACGTTCTGCATTTTTATACACAATCAAGTATTCAAAGTCATCACTACTCTTTGTAGGATCTCCATATTGGAAATCTACTATACTTGCTGTAGTATCAGTGAAACTAGTATACTTTATTTCAGGCGCATTACCATCTTTTTCATAATCATGACTTGCATGAGTATACACTTCCATGTCCAAAGTATCATATACTCTGCCTGGAATAAGTTCTTCAGGAGCATGACTGTTGTAAGTATCGACAAATCCTGCACCATCAATGTTAATGTCTTCTGGGCGAGTTCCTAGTTCTAAATCTGTAAACAAACTGCTTATTGTTGTATCTATTAGACTACCTAGTAGTTCTATTCCATCTGAGTCTACTTCAAGGGCATCAAATGCAACAGTATCAAAGTTGCCACTATCAAAGCCTGGACTTTGCTCAAAGCCTGCACCTTGAACTTTGTTGCTCAAATAACCTGTGCCTTTTTGTAATAGTTCTAGATCATCGCCTATCATGCCATCTGTTGGATAATAGTAAGCTGCAATTCTATCTGCTGTGGTGCTTAAATCTGCATCTGCTTTAACTGTTAGCACAGTTACGCCACTGTCGTTTTCAACACTGAAGGTTGCTCCACTAGTAAACGATACAACCACATCGTAAACTTCCTGACTCTGTGTAGTAGTATTCTTATATGCAACAATATCACCTGCTGTATAGGATGTATTTGCTGTCCAATCTTTAATTGCACTTGAATAACTTATTCTGTCAAATTTAATAGTAGTGTCAAAACTTCTAGTAGTACTGTTGCTTATGCGCGGACTTAAAACTAGTCCACTGCCACTGCCTGTTATTGTTACTGTAGGGTTTTGCGTATACCCACTACCTTTGTTTGTTACTGTAATACTAACAATAGAATCGCCATTTGTTTTAGCAGTTGCAGTTGCCTGCACACCATCTGAAAGTTGCGGTGCACTAATTGTAATGGTAGGATCATCAAGATAGCCAGTGCCGGCTGACACAATTTCTAAACTATCTACACGATATCCATAATTTTCACTCCAAGGTTTATTCAATCCTTGTGTGCGAGTAATTTCATCGCCTGTGTAGTCACCACTAGGTTTACGGAATAATTGCAGTGATTCGTCGTAAAAAGCATGTATGTCAAAGTCAGTGGTATCACTGTCGTATAAATCTAATTTATCGTATTTGCTTACATACTCGCGTATCTTGGTCTTGTATGGTTTAACTTCTTCAATGAAATCTTCAATGAATGTTGTGTTGTCATACTTGAATGTATTGTACTGATCCAAACTTCTTATTTTATGTGCTACTGTAATGAAACTGGTTTTAAACAGCCAATCTTGTGTGAAGTCATTTTCATTTAGTGCATATTCCATCAAGCGGAAGAACAATTCATTCATATTAACTTCATAGTCACCAACAAATAAGTTTTCTTTGAGTGCGTCCATAATTTGACGAATTTCGTCTGCAGGCACTTTGTCATAAGGAGCAAAATCAAAGCCGTCGTTGTCAAAACCAGTTGCTTGATTACTGCTATTAAGTGTACTAAAACTGTATAAACTATCATTGAATTTTAAAGTACCGCGCTCAATAATTACTTCATCCCAGTTACCATCACTGTCTAGTGCAAACATACTAAAGTTGCCTTCATCGTTACTAGTAACCTTAGCAATTTCGCCTTCCACTGCGTCTGTAAGTGTAAGAAGATCTGCTTCAAGTGTCACTTGATATTTTGGAACAGTGGTACTATCATAACCTGTAGCATAATAAGTCTGATAACTCCAATAGTCTGCTGTATTGTAACTCTGTATGTCTGTCAATAACCAACTTTTATTGGCTTGTAGTGTATAGATAGTCCAGTAGTTATTGTTATTTTCATCTTCAAGCACTAGGACTTTGTAACCTGTTGCAAGAATAGCAGTGTTAAGGAAATCACGTTCATCAATTGTGTCAACACTTTTATTGTATTCTCCGCTATTCACAGTTGGTATATTTTCACTGCTTAAAAGTTTTGCTAGGTTACTATTTCTAGCAAAAGGTGCAGTTGTAAATATACTGTTACAGTATTGCACTAACACTTTAAGAGCAGCAGCACGGCTTACAAATAACCCTTGACGAGGCTGGGTTAGTACACCGTACTTTTCCACTTCACTAAGGAACGGATCTGGCACTAGGTTACCAACACTATCTGTTCCAGCCAAACTGTCTACAAGTTTACGATACATTCTTGCAGGAATATCCTGATCAACATTACCTCTGCCATATAGTTCAAATTCACTGTGTAGCACACCATCATTTTTAACTACATCATAGTTAACACTTAGCACTGTATCGTTGTCTGAAAAATATTGCTTACAATTGTACAGTGCTATTTCGTCACTGCTTAAAAATCCAACATAAGGAATACCTTGCGCTTTTGGATCTTCAATAATTGCTCTTACACTATCAGCACTAAGTGTTCTAAAATCTGCTTCTACTGGAACATCTGTGCGTCCACTTACCCAGAAATAATAGCGAAGTTGTGTGCTGTCAGATTTACTATCGTATACATTTGCAGTCGTAAAATCTTCTACACTGCGTGGTGTTCCTTCGCCTGTGTAATTAACAGGAGGGACTGTGCTTTCGATCCATTCATATATGTCAATGGTGCTACCCGGAAAAGGTGTATTCCAATAGGTTGTACGGAAGTCGCTGTTGCCTTGTTCACTTAGTAAGTAGTGTACAGTGCTGGTATCCCACCAAAGTCTGTTTTTGTAAGTGTAGGTCCATATGTTATTATCATACAGCGCAGGATCTTGTTTACTGACATAACTTAGTTCTTGTTTTGCACTTCCAGCAATCTTTCCTTTAGTAGTATCAATATAATCTAGGAAAACTTTTACCTGACCATCACGTTTATTGTAAAGTGCAACTCTATTAATTTGTGTTACATCAACTCTATCGCCTTCACTGCGTAGTACGTTCCAGCTGCTAGTACGATCGTTATTAAATTCATAAACGCTACCACTGTTGCTTAGTGCAGTTGAGCCTCGTGTTGTATCATCCTGTGGTGCACCTACAATAATTCTGTTGTCGCTAAATGCAACACTGTGACCGAATTGATCTAACTCGCTAATATTTGTACTCTTAAGTTGCTGTCCAAATACCATTTTCTTTGGATTTGCTATTGTTTCCTGGTAAGCATCAAACAGTTCGTACACATATGCAGCACCACTTGCTGTTATTCTATCAGTAAATGTTGTGCCATTACTATCAAATGTTGTAGTTGCTTCCAGGTACTGTTCACTGTTACTGTTATCTTCAACATCAAACCCTACTGCTAACAGTGTGCTTGCACGATCACTTGCAACTACTAGGTTGCGTGTGCCTGGATAAGCATCAGAGCCTATTCCATAATGCTTGTCAAATTGTACAACTTCACCAAAGTTTTCATTTTCGTAACTCTGTGGATGATTAATTTTTTGTGTGAACACAAACGGAGCAATTACACTATCTCTTACAAATATTTGACCAGTACCAGGATTGACTGTAAGTTTGTTTTTATCCAAACTGTTTGTAGTTGTAATTACAATCTGTCCTGCACTATTGACACTTGCACTTACACCTGGGATATCTGCTAAATTAATATCACTAGCAATGCCTGTAGGGTTAGTTCCTGTTTCACTTACTGTAACACGGTAGTCATCAACATAGAATATATCACCTAATGTTTGAGTATGTGTTGCATTTGTTGTTACAGTTGCATAGTTTTTACCGCTGTCCTGGAATATAAACACACTACCCGTGTTTGGATTTGTTTCATCCTCACCGGGAGATCCAATAGCAACAATTGTGCCCTGTGTATCAATACTAACACTCTTACCAAATGATTCGCCTTGTCCAGGTGCTTGTCCAGTAATGTTTTGATCTAAGCGTTGTTTTTCTGCAAAACTGCCTGTGTATACAACAATACTAGAACCTGCTGTAGGTGTAAACTTAAATGTTACAGTGTTTGCTGTTCTTGTGTAGAAACCATCACTACTACCTTCATTGTCAGTAGGAACATCATCATTATCTGTTTCAGTTTGTAGTACGCCATCTATTTCAACAAAGATCTTTGTCTGCAGTGTTGCATTAGTAGTAAACTCTTTAAGTGTGCCGTCTGCTACAAAACGTTCAACAACTTGTGCAAACACATATGCTTCACCTGCACCTGCAAGCACTGTACTATCACTATTTGCAATAGCACTGTCGGGTGCACCTACTACAACATATCTTCCATCATATGTACAATCAATGTCATAACCAAAGTTATCACCTGTCATTGTGTCGTGACCTACAAGTGTGCCTACTTGTGCAAAGTAATCCTGCTGTCTTACAACAATATCTAAACCGCTACCTGGGGTGCTTGTAAATGTGATATCTGCACCGCTAAGTGTAAAGTCTTTGTTTGGCAAATATACTTTGCCGTTTTCATCTGTAACATTAAGTGCTTGTATACCAATTGGAGTAAAGTTTAGAGTAAATGTTGCACTGCCATCTGTTGTTATTGTGTAACTGCGTTCACTTGTTGTTGCAATGTCCACAAGAGTGTAAACATATACTGTGTCACCACCAGGTGCACTTACAAATAAATGTCTACCATTTCCACTTGCACAAACATCAAATCCAAACTTATCACCGCTAGATAAATCTGCTGGACGTAGAGCAGGGCGTCTGTTAAATGTGCCTGTACTATCAATATAATAAACAAACACTGCACCAGTGCTACTCTGTGTGTCTGGTGCACCTACTGCTACATAATCAACACCTGCTGTAACACTTGCACCAAAACTATCTACACTATCACCTATTGTTTGCACACTAACTGTTGTGCTTTCTGCTAGTGTGCCGCCTTCTACTCTAACATAAGGAGTAATTATACCTGCACTCTGTTCTGGGGCGCCAACAACTGCAAGTGTACCTGCCGCATTTATTGTAACGCTAGTACCATGCTTGTCATTAGCAGTTATTGCCGCCGCAGTTTTAATTCCAGTTGTAGTCCATGGACGAGCATTCTGTAGTACACTCCAAGTACCTGAAGTATTCCTGTCAACCCAAACTAGTTCTTTGTTATCCCATCCACTGACAGGTGTAAACGTTGCCATATCACTTGGTTGGCTAAAACGCACACTGCTAAGTTTGTACATAGGAATGCGCACATTCTGTATATCTGCTTCTGTAGTTGCATCTTGAATAGTAAACTTGTTTGGACTTGAAACTTCATAAATTTTAGCAACTTTACCAATAGGTTGAGCAGCACGGACAATGACATAATCATCTTTTACAAGTCCATGGTTGCGATCAGTTGTGTAAATTAAGTATCCATTTCCTGTGCTTTCAACACTAGTTACTGTGCTTAGTGTTTCATCAATACGACGCATGCCCCAGGCATTTGTGTCATCTGTGGCAATCCAAATCTTTTTGCCTTTGCCTAATTCACTTATACGACTACTGAGTGCTTCTAGCTCATCACCATTAAACACAGTAAAGTCAACATCATCTAGACGTGCATAGCCTGCGCTATCTAAATCATTTAGAGTTACAGTGTTTGTATCGCGACTTGCAAATACATCACCTGTATAGTTGTTTGGAGTTTTATATAGATCTTTTTCCTGGATATGATAGTGTCCTACTATTGACTCACTGGGTAAATCTCCATCTGAATGAAAATGAACAACGAATGGATTATTTGTAGCCTCTTTTTCAGGAATAATTGCTTCTATAACTTGATTACTGTCAATGCTGCCATACTCACCAACACGAAATGCCCACTCTTCATAGTAATCAATTTCTTGATCTAAATTTGTAAGTTCGGCATCAATAAGTTTATTGATAGCACTGCCTGTGCCTTTTTGTTTGATCAAGCCTTGATAGAACTTTACTTGACTGATATCATCTAGACCTAGGCCTTCCAAGTAGTCTTTGTTGTTGAAACCAATAATACCTTTACCTAGTTTGTCTACTCCATCTTCGAGATTAAGATTATCTATTTCAAAGAAGTTATTAAACTGATCTGCTTTGTTAGTAAGGTTTTTAACCATGCCTGTGGTTATGTTGTCAGCCAATGTCCAATCGTTGTAATCAAACAATTTACTGCCATCAATTTGATATTTGGCAACATATGTTTTATTTTGGAAACTTACAAAATCACCTTTTTTATAGTCTGTGTAATTTTGCCAGAGATTAATCTTATCCTCATTTATAAAGAACCCTGGAGCATGCATTGTACCATTCCAGTCACCACTCTTTGCAGCAATTAGTTTTAGTCTACTGTGTCTATTGCCTAGTGCTGGTTGGTAGATAATGTCATTAAATATTGTTGTGTTATCAAAAACTAGCACATGTTCATACTGGATTGGATCTAACTGAGCAGCATATATTTGAGTTGCTTCTGGATCTACAGTTATTTCTACTGTATTGTCTATTCTACTCACGTCAAAGAACTTAGGGTTTACTTTTGAGCCGTTTGCATCTTTGATGTTACCAAGATTTACTAGATTATCAACAGTAGTGTTTTCACGAGTAAGTGATAGACTGCTTGCGAATGGGCTAATTACTAGCACACTGTCAACGGGCCATCCTTGGTCTGTCCAAAATGCAAACTCACGACCGGAATGAACAAAGTCTAGTGCGGTGCCTTTTTCATCTGTTTTATTAAACTGAAATCCTCTGCTGAGTAGATAGCGTTGATAACTAACCAAGAAATCAAATACACCTTGCCTATTTGTAATTACAGTACCATATGGGATATTAATAATCCTGTTTTCATATTCGTTATATTCAAAGTATGTGTTCTCACCAACAGTTACCTTCCGAGGTTGACTACTTGGCTCACTGGGTATAATCTTAAAGAATGGATTAGCAATATCATAACCTTGCATTTCCCATCCATTTTCTCTGCGAATAATCTGCACACCACTGTATACAACACGTTCTATAGGAAGGCTTTTCTTCATGTATACATCAATGTTTTCATCTGGCACAAATATATTTTCTGTTTGACTACCAGGTGTCACACTTTCTGCAATTACTTTGATATATTGTTTGGCTGTAAAGCCTGCCATCGCATAACAAAGATTAAGTTCTAAATTGTTTATTTTATTAATTTGTTCGTCTACGCTATATCTTGTAAATCTTAAATATTCACTAATAAACTGGTTATAACCTTCTACTCTAACAATGCCATCGTTACTGGTTTGTCCATGCATATTAAAGTCAGTGATACCCGGTCTGTAACTTTTGTTACGCTGCAGTATCTGATCATACTGTGAGTTATATTCAAATAGGTTTGTGTCAAACATAAGTGCACCATATCTCGCAGGCTGAAGACTAAGTGCAAGTATCTGTGCTACAAATGGATATTCACTGCTACGCCGCCATGCAGTTTCTGCCGGACCACCATCTGAAAAACTCCAACTATTTGATATATTGGTTTCTACTGACCCATCTATCAAAAACTCATTAGGTGCTCTAAGATTGCCCTGTTCGTCCACAGGAATAATACTCATTAGAAGTGGGCGTAATCTATTTGTTTGAACAGTATAATTTGTGCCGGTTGCATCACTATAAAGTTTTCCATCACGAAGATCTTCCCATAGCACTGTGTTACCGCTGGTATAAGGTGCTACGCCATATCTATTATCCCACCAAGTTGGCTTTAAACTCAATCCTAGCATTTCCCAAGGTGTGGTATGCGGAGTGTCTGTATCATAAAACCAACGATACATTTCACGCCAGCCGCCTGGTACACGCTGTTTGTTTAGTATATTCACACCATTGCTATAGTTCCAAGTGAAACCATTGTTTGCTATTACAGTATTGTTTGGTTGTACACGCACTTTGTTTTTCAGTGCCCATTCGCCAAATTGACTGCGTACAATATTGTTTGATTCTTGCAAATCAGCCAATGTACTGCGGAAATAACCAGGTATAACAGTACTAAAATCAAAAAGTTCTTTACGGTATTGTGTTTTGATATTATTGTATACACGTTTTTCAAACTCGAGCACAATGTCATCTCTAATGTCATCCCAGCCTATCCATATACTGCCATCGTGTCCTTGCACCACAGTTTTACTGGTTACATACGTTGAATCTGTATATTTTTGCGGTTCATACTTGGGCCATAATCCTAGTTTACTTGGAGTTGGTGGTACGAAACTACCATTAGTGTCTGTGTATTCTACAATTTTTATAGTGTCATCTACAGCAATCCCAATTAAACTAATACCTAGGTTATTGCTGGTCAATATTATTTTTGCTTCTGTTGTGTCAAAAGTATAGTCAACACTTTCTTTTAACAGTGTGTTGTTATGATAAACCAACACACCTCTACTACTGATACCAGTTAAATCAAACTGTGTAGCAAACTCAAATTCTGTTTCTGTCACATCATCAATTGTATATGTAACTTCGCTTTTTTGTGTGCCCCATGGCAACATGTCACTGTAGTAAAATGGGAAAGTGCTGGTTTTTTTACCTGCCATAAATGTAATAATGTCATCTACACACTTTGCTGGATCAGTAAGATCGAGCTCTAACTTATCAATATTATCTATAAACTTGTTTTTAAACTTAGTATATTCGTTTTTTGCAAACTCTAAACTTTTATATGCATTGACTGTGTCATCAGCAATAACATGCATAGGAAGTTTAAGTCCGGCACTGTGTTGCATAATGTTGCCTGGATATGCACGATAATTTAAGTCTCTGAGATTGCTCTTACCAGGTGCTTCGCCAGATAGTGTTTTAATATGTTCGCTTATTGTAACAGTATGATTGCGTATCTGACCAAGTGTTAGTGTTTCAAATACATCATTACCAGCATTATTTTCTAGGTTGCGCGGCACCTCATAAAAACTTGTTGGAGATTTAGTAAGGCTGAAAAACTTAATAGTAACAACATCATCTGTTGCAAGTTTATCAGTGAACACTACATACTCTCTGGTTCCTTGTATAAGGTGTGTGTATGTGCTAGGCTTTTTAAATTTGCTGTTTACATAAACCTGTAATGGTTGAATAGTTTTGCTAGTATCAACAGGCGCACCTATCTCAAAACTGTATAGTTCTGTGCTTACTGTGTAACTTTGAATTTGATATTGAAAACTTTGCTCTAATACTTTTGTCCACCCATTGTATAGACTGCGCACACCACTTTGATTAAACTGATGTGTATGTCCACTGCGCAGTATTACGTTTGTATTTCCTGTGCTTTTCGTATATTGAAACTTATCGTTATCAAAATTATTTTCGAATACAATATCACCTAGTGTGCTAAAGTTTTGGTATGTTAATCCAAATCCTAGAAAACTGTCTGGACTAGAATTATTATTACGCTTGTAACTAAAAAGTTTACTGCCTGTAAAGTTACTGCTCGGATATTTTGTTTGGTTATCAAAACTAACATGTTCTGGATCGAAAACATTGAATAAAGGATCTTGATTAATCTTAGTTTTTTGCTGTGCAGATTTCCATGTTGTACCATCTAAGTAAAACTGTTTACCTTGATTATTTGCGCCTAGTGTACTTAACACACTGTTGCCATCTACCACAGTTGTAATTTCTACTAGGTTAATTATTTCTCCTGTAGTAGCGTCACTGTCTTGATTAATGTAATCAACACGGTATACCTTGTTGCTAACATCTGCATCTGTGTCTGCAGAGAATATTACAGTGTTTCCTTGCTGTAAATCAATACCATCTGCAAAATATCCTGTTGTGCCATTCACATTGCTTAATGCATCTGTCTGGGTTGTATCAACCACTGTAACAGGAGCAATACTAGTGGTACCCATGTTATAAAGTTCAAGACCTGTATAAAACTCTATGATAGGACGTTTTGCTCTTGCGGTGTCATCTACTGTTGCTATAAAATCGTTGTATATTGCTGTTGCTTCGATTACTTCTCTATGGAACCAACGATTACCTCGACTCCAGGCATTGCGATCTGGTGAACCTCTATTAATAACAATATAGTCTTGATCCACAGGAGCGTTGAGTGTACCATCCCATCCACCTGCATCATATGCTACTGTATCAAACCCATCACTGGTGCTTGTTGTATAGGTTTCAGGCGTAAGCATTTCATCCACAGGAGTCAACTGAATACCTTGGGGTTGCCCTACACCTTCAACATAATATTCTCTGTCAGCATATGTAGTAGGTGTAACATCACTGTTGAATTCTACTTTTAATCCATTTGTAAATGTTACGCCATTTTCACTAGTGTATTGCTGTTTGCCTATAATTTCTTCATCAACGTCAATAGCACCTACTGTGTCTTGTTCTATTAATTTAATTTTACCAAAACGATTTGCATCTGTGCCATCCTGATAGTAAAGTGTATCTGCACCTGCTGTATAAGGAGCAATAAGTTCAGGTACGCCTGATGCATTTTTGAAAAACTCTCTATTGCCGTAAGTATCGCCTTGTTTAATTTTTACTTTTTGTAGAGTGGGCCAGTCAGCACTGCGAGTAAGTTGAATAGTGTCAACACCTGAAATAGTGTTAACTGCAATATCATATACATCATAGCGCACATTGATATCTAGTGTAGTAGTTTCATCAAACGGATTATCAGGATCATCAAACCCGTATGCATCAAACAATGCGCCTTGATCCCAAGCAGTTTCGTCAGTGGTTGTGTTAACAAACACTAAACTTTTGCCAGCAATAATTGTCTGTTTGTCAATACCGCCATGTTCAGCAATGAATGCACTATAAGGCACATTATGTATTTGCTTGTAAGTTAAATCTGTTGCAAAGTCTGGGTTTGCAGCCTGAATTGCATTGATCTGATCATTTTGTGCATCTGCTGTAGGCACAACAAAAGTCACTGTGCCTACATCATCACCATTGTTAATAACACCCAACACTTCTCTGGTACTAGTTGAACTACTGTAACTGGTTATTCCACTGGTGCCAGGTTCAGTTTGTATCCAGAACGGGTGACCCAATTGATTTACTTGGAATGTATACTCACCGCCTCTGGCAAGTGTAATTGTAGGATTTGGATCACCTGTTGCACTAATAAAACTATAACTGCTTGATGTCGAACTGCGATATACTGTGTAATCTCGCTCTGTGTCAACAGTACTGTTAAAAACCTGTACACTGTCTGGGCCAGCGGGCAACCAAAAATATTCGCCATAGTTAACTAGTTTGTCTAGGTCAACAAAACCACTGTAGTTGTAGTAGTCCTGTGTGAATAGATCGCTATGTGTGTTTACATTAGTATTTTTATATCTTAGATAATTTATAAAATCTTGATAACCCACAAGGTTTTCAACAATATTACTAGGATTTTTATAAACTAGTGCAGGCTCAAGTTGATAGTTTTGTCTATCAGCAGTGCTTTCATTTACATAACCATCACCAACTGTATAGTTTGGTGCAAACTTGCGTCCTATGTAACTGTTCACACGCTGTAAATTAGGTTCACTAATTAATTGATCTATAGTTGCGTTTAAGAACTTAGTGTTTTTATTTGTTTGAAAAACGCTAGGTAGTAATTGTGTGCTTTTACGAAGTGCCATTAGTAACTATATCCTCCGCCGCTACTAGATCCACTTGAACCTGAACTGCTACTACTACTGCTACTTGTTGTAGTAGTCGAAGAGCCTGCATTTGTTGCTGTAGTTACTGAAGTGCTAGTGCCGTTTGCGCTTACACTTTCATTGCTAAGACTTACACCAGTTGTATTCACTACATTGCCTGAGGCTTGTAAACTGTTTGCTGTAATTACATCAATAACCTCTACATCATTCACAGTTGCCGCACTGATTAATATTTCATCTCGTTGACTTTGTATTTGGAAAAGACTACCAAAGTTACTTGTTTGCAATTTAGGAACAATAATGATGCTTAATACATCTGGACTTAGTATGCTGTATAGATAAGCACTGAGTTCACTAAAATAAAATACATCACCAAAATCCCAGTTTTCAATACTAAAATATTGATTGATTGCATTTACAACACGCTCTTTTATTTCGCTGTCGCTAACCAATGTACTGTTATTTTTTACTACTTTAAACACTGCTTGTAATTCTTCATCTGCTTTGTCGCCAAACAGTGGTCTATAAGAAACACTGTTAAAAATAATAGTATCACTTACACTTTTATACTGTTCTAAACTTCCAAACAAATCTCTAAGTTCATTTGTAGTAGGCTTTGCAGGCTTAGCAACTGCACCTGTAATATCAGTAACATAGTTTCTATAGTCTGCGTCATAGGCTCTTGTTAATAAGAATAAGTCAACAATATTGCTTGGACTTGGATCAATACGCCTATTGTTAGGAGCATTATGACTATACTTGAATAGTAGATCACTGCGTCCTATACGCTTGACATAGTCAGTGGTTTGTGCTATACTTTTTACATTAGCACCGCTTATACTTAGGATGTAAAACTTGTCATCTGAACTTGCATAAAATACTTGTCCACTGCTGAACTGTGCAAGCACTTCATTTATTGCCGCTTGTGTTGTGTAACGCTGTTCAATGTCTACACTATCAACAGCGGTGTAGGTTAAATATCCGCCACTGCTTGTGCTTGTTTGATAGAACACAACTTTGCTTGCGGCATTGGTATCTGGTGCAACCACAACATCAAAAACTGTTGGATCATCAACAACACCGTCACTATCCACATCTGGGAATGTTACTTTTATTCTATTGGTAAGAATAAACCCATCCGTTTCTGTGATTATATCATCTACTTGCATACTGTAGTCAACTGCAAGACTGTTCACACTGTCGGGCAAGGCATTTACTTTTAAAATATTAATTTGATCTTTGATTGTTTTACCTGTGCGAGGATCAAATATATTCAAGTCTTTGTCGAAGTAAAAACGTGTTTCTAGTTTACTTTCAAAAATGTAACTGGTACTTCGATAGTTTACAGTGTATGTTGAGCCATCATTTGTAAATTTAAAGAACCAACTGTTATCCAAATTAACATTACTTGTGTTGCCTGCATATTGTAAACTAAATGTATCTGCTTGATTCAGATCTAGTGCAGATATTATTGCCCATGCTTGTGTATCTCTGTCATAGCGCAATCCAAATGTTTTATAATCTCCAATAGCATCAATAATACTATTGCGCACTGCACTGGTCAAACTGGTAATCCATGGTGCAATAATTTGATCTAACACTGCTTCACTAGGAATAACTTCACTTAGTGTTACTGGGCCTACGCCAGTATCTAAATTTCCTACACCTTGATTAGTACCATCTGTTACCACTGCACTAATACTTGCCCAAATGTAATCTCTGGTATTAATTGTGCCGCTTGTTCCAGTAATTAAATTATTATTAACGTCAAAAACTTTACCACTAGGTGCAGTAAATTTTACTAGTGCGCCGACCTTTGCATACTTTAGATTACTGCTACTAAATTCTCCAATTTTTAATGGACTGTCTACATCATTTTTAAAATAACCAGTACAAGTTCCGCCACTGTCAGTGGTGTTGTTCCAACTTGCATTTAGATTTGTTACATCAATGCCGCCGTAGTTTTTCAAATAAAAGTGGAGACTGTCCTTTTTGAGAATATTTTTTTCTACCTGTTGTGCAATTACATTGCTAATATCACTGTCTGTAATAAATGTAAATTGAAACTGTTGTAAGTCTTCTGTACGGTAAAAAATGCCATCTTCTGCAACAATATTTGTACTACTGTATTTGCCTGTTGTATCACGCACATCCAAGTAGCGACTAATACCACTGGCAGTTCTATTCACTGCCTTACTTTTAATCACTGTGCTAAATTTGGTGTAGGGTAGTATTTGATAGTCTTCACCAGTAATCATACGATCCTGTGTATAGTACTGTTGCTGTGCTTTGGTTTTAACATCACGCAGACTTTCTCTAGCACTTGCGTTTGCCACTGTGCTTTGCAAACTCAAATTAACTGTGAGATTTTCAATCTGATTTGCATGACTTACATAAGGAATAACCAACTGAATATTATTCATATCATCTGGTGAAATCTTATAAGTTGTGCCTACGCCTGTGCGAAAGTATACACGAAAATTTCCGCTAGGAATATTGCTGAATACGTCATCACCAAACACTAAACTAATTTGGTCATTTGCACGACTGCGCACTGTAAATAGATTTTTGTTGTTTACACTAAGACTGTTATAGATGACGTTATTGCCACTTATACTTGGAACTTTCTCCCATTGTGTAGTTTCCCTACCTTGATCGTCAATTTGATATAGCCAAACATCATTGTTGTCAATGTTGTTTACATCCACTTCTACAACACGATTAGGTAGTTTTTCATCGATACTAAAGTCTGCACTCTGTAGACTGCCCTGTTTGAAATAAAAGAAAAATCCATTGTTTACACTGTTAAAGCCTCTGTTGTCATTGCGATAAATTATATTTGTTGTACTAGTAGGTCGAGGTGCTACTTCATACAAGAAATCAGTTCCACTGTATGTACCTTTTACTAGTTCAAAATTCAGACTTTGTGCACCTACATCGCTTTTGAAATCGTATACAGGCACTGTGCCAGGCGTGAGTTTAATTTGATATTCATCAATTGCAATACCACCTATTGTGGCGTTTCTTGCAGGATTGCCAAACTGTTGTGTACTGACCATTGCAGCATTTAGTATTGTGGTAAACTGTTCTAAGAAGTCTGTGTTAGTAGGATCTCCCCAAGTAATCTCTTGATCCCGCAGACTGTTTCCATTACTGTCTACAATTGATTCTGTAGTTTGTACACTGTCAATTTTAATTAATCCACGAGCAATCTGTTGACGCTTGGGGAAATAGTTTAGCATACGAGCTAAACGTAGAATACTGTCTCTGCGTTCTGCTGTTTCTAGGAAGTTTTCTCTGGCATTTAGATCCGCGCGAAAACTTAATGACTGCCCTAAAAATGCAATCATATCAATCAGTGCAACATATTCACTGCTTTCAATAAAGTCGTTGAAGTCTTCTGGATAGTATGTGCGGATATAATCCACCATACTTTTACGAATAGTTTCATAATCGTAACTTTGAAAGTCTGCTTCCCGGAAGGTTTCGTATACTTTCTTCCAATCTTCAGCAGCGAATAAATTTGATTGTCTTGTGCTTGCAGCCATTATAATAGTTTCCTACATTAATTACTGCAGTATTTATTCGCTTTATAATGTATGTATATTATTGTGCTTCTCGATCGGGCCTATCAAAACGCACAACCAGATTTTCTGTTTGATCATCCAGTACATAACGCACTACCATTTCTATCTGTAGTCCGTTTTCGTACTCATCAAGTACCACACTTTCGGCACGAATCCTAGGATCTGCAGCAAGTACGTCATTTACTTCTTGAATAACTAAATCTTTGGTTTCTTGTGTAAGAGGATCCATAATTAAATCACGGAGACTTGTGCCAAAGTTACCATTCATAAGTTTTTCGCCTTTACGAATAGCAAAATGGTTAAGTAAATCTCTTTTTATAAGTTCAGTATCAGTTAACTTTGAACTACCAAAGTTATTGTTTATTGTACTGAATCCTTTATATGTTGCTACTGCCATACTAGTATTTAACCCTTGTTAAGTTTATCCAAAGCGGCACGGTTTGCTACAATGTTTGCTTTAATTCTTGCTTTATTAAAATCGCTTAGTGTACCTGCCGCTTCACCATCTGCAAGTTGTTTAGTCAATCTTGCAATTGTTTCTTCTCTAGCCCTGCGTTCACCTGCACGGCTTTCATCCTGTACTCGTGTTCTAGTTGGAGTGGTTGCTTGTTGAGGAGTATTATTAGTTACTTGTTCGACACTAGCACCTCTAATTTGATCAACACGTTGACTTGCTGCCGCACCTGTTTGTATTGCATCTTTTACTTTAGTTGCAACGTCTTCACTATCCGGTATATTTGTAGTATTCTTTAGTGTTCCTTCAACTTGTGCAAATCCTTGCCTTACTTTAGAAGCAATCTCCGGAGAACTAATATTACTTGCAGTAAGCATGCCCATTATTTCTTTTTTACTATCACCTAGTTTGATTGCACCTTCATTAAACATTTTTTGATAGTCGCCGGCAACTACACCCTGTTGTATTTGTTCTTGTATACCACTGTTTCCTAAAAATTTGTTTAAACTACTAACACCTTCTTTGCCTGTCCACACACTGGCATCTGCTAGTTGATCATTAAAAATTGCTTCTGGACGCACAAAGCCTTGTGATTTAAGTTGATCAACATTAAAGCCAAACTTACCAACACTTTTTGTTACACTATCAACGAATGCTGGATTGTTTCCACTGCCTACCTGTTTAACAACTGCCGCATTAAGTCCTTGTATGTCAAAACTATCCAGTGCACCAACACTAAAACCATTGTTCACTTGCTGTACCATATCAGTAATAGGAAAT